>JAEIGA010010012.1_pt1 | contig 14368 bp, 12 predicted proteins | sample 9270691 | NCBI WGS metagenome assembly JAEIGA01 (sample SAMN17057246, study PRJNA624740) | gut metagenome | biome: biome; isolation source: fecal sample | host: Bos grunniens | place: China: Xizang | collected 2019 | reverse complement strand
GGCAAAAGAGGAGGTAGGGTTGAAATTGAGCGCAAAGATACAATTTTTTCTTTTGAAAATCAGAATCTTTTTTTCTTCATCCTGTACAAAAAGTTCCGGCTTCTCGTCAAGAACGGCCTCCTGACGCGCCAGAGATATCATTGCCTTGTCGAAATTTCTTAGGTATCTGTACCTCAGGTAGTCTGGCTCGGCAAGCGACCACTGCCTTCTTGCGTGTTTGTAGGACCATCCGTTTCCTTCGCGAGGGAAGTCGATCCACTCCGGATGTCCGAACTCATTACCCATGAATGTGAGGTAGCCATTTCCGCAGGTGGCCATGGTCACCAGACGTATCATCTTGTGAAGCGCCATACCTCTATCAACGATGTCGGACTGAGATTCCTTGTTCATCGAGAAGTACATTTCCTTGTCCATGAGGCGGAATGCGATGGTCTTGTCTCCCACCATTGCCTGATCATGGCACTCTGCATAACTGATGGTCTTCTCGTCCTCACGCTTGTTGGTGAGCTGCCACCAGATCTCGCCTACGCTCCACTGGTCATCGGAGAGTTCCTTGATCCATTTGATCCAGTTGTCGGCCACACCCATGCTCATTCTGAAGTCGAAGCCTACACCGCCCATCTCGAACGGAGCCGCAAGTCCGGCCATTCCGCTGACATCCTCTGCGATGGTGAAGGCATCCGGATTCATCTCGCGGATGAGCATGTTCGCAAGAGCAAGATATGTGACCGCATTCTCGTCCACGCCCTGATTGAAGTAGTTGTCATAGCCGACAAAGGCCTTCTCCAGACCGTGATCCCAGTAAAGCATGCTGGTGACTCCATCGAAGCGGAATCCGTCTATATGGTATTCTTCCATCCAGTACTTGCAGTTCGAAAGGAGGAAATATTTGGTCTCGTCCTTCCCATAGTCAAAGCAGCGCGAGCCCCAGGCAGGATGACGGCCCTGATGTCCGCCGTAGAAGTAAAGGTCCTCCTTGCCATCGAACATTCCGAGTCCCTCAGCCTCGTTATCCACAGAATGAGAGTGCACGATGTCCATCACCACCGCTATACCCAGTCCGTGAGCGTCGTCAACAAGAGCCTTGAACTCCTCAGGAGTGCCGAAGCGCGAGCTGAGCGCATAGAAATTGGCTACCTGATATCCGAATGATCCATAGTAAGGATGCTCCTGGAGCGCCATTATCTGGAGTGTGTCATATCCGAGCTCCGCCACCTTTGGAAGCACATTGAGACGGAATTCCTCAAATGTTCCTACCTTCTCCTCCTCGGCTGCCATACCGATATGGCACTCATAGATGAGAGGATGAATCCTCTTGCCCGGAGCAGGATTCTTCCATTCATAAGGCACTGCCGGATCCCAGACCTGAGCACAGAATGTCTTGGTCACAGGATCCTGTACGGCTCTGGTCAGATAGGCAGGAAGTCTTTCCGCTCCGCCTCCTTTCCATTCTATATACAATTTATACATTGTGCCGTGTTCAAGGAACATCGACGGAAGGACTATTTCCCAGTTTCCGCCTCCTATGGGCCTGAGCGCATATGCTTCGGTGCGCTTCCAGTTGTTGAACTCGCCTATGATGTAGATCTTCGTCGCATTAGGAGCCCATTCGCGGAATATCCAGTTGCCCTTGTCGTCACGATGCAGTCCGTAGTAGATGTGATTGTTCATCGCATCGGCAAGAGAGCCGTTCACAGACAGTCTGTCCCTCATTTGAGCGATCATCTCGTGTCTGTTGTCTATGGCTTCCTTGAACGGCACCAACCACTCGTCGTGGTCATAAATCATACTCTTCTTTTCAGACATATCTTTATCACAATTATTGGTTACCCATTGATTCAAGCTTCTCCCTCGCTCCGCGCAGATACGCACGGCAGGCAGAGATCAGCTCCTCCGATCTCTTTATGCATTTATCTATATCTTCTATGCCTGTCTGAGGATCCTCCACTCTTGCGGCAATGGCCTCAAGTTCCTCGATGGCCTTTGAATAGTCGAACTCTTCCTTCATCTCACATTCTCAATTAAACAATCCATTGTCCCGTCAGCGAACATAAGCGACAGCCTGTCTCCTTTCGAGCGTCCTCCAGCCCCCTTCACGAGGCGGCCTGCCTCATCCAGCACAAGGGCATAGCCTCTTCCCACGATACGGCGCGGGTCTGCTGCGGAAATCCTTGCCTCATAGACCTTCAGGGCCGATTCCATAGCCGCCATCTTCAACGCAAAGCCTCCTCTGATTCTCGAGCGCACCATCTCCAGCACGGATTCCATAGCCGAAAGCCTCGATCCGAAGGCTATCCTTATACGGGCCATATACGAATACAGCCTTGCATCCTCATCCTCATATATCGCGAGGAAGTAGTCCGCAAGAGCTGTAGGGGTCTTTAGATATTCGTACGCCACCATATCGCAGACGTGGAAATCCTGGTCATGTCCTATGGCTGTGAGCACAGGCAGCGGATATTGGGCGATGACAGCCGCAAGCCCGTAGTCATCGAAGCAGGCAAGGTCAAGCTTGGCTCCTCCTCCCCTGAGGATAAGGACAGCATCAAACTGCTTTCCGCTTTCGAGCACCGCATCCATTGCTCCGATCACCGATTGCGGACAGTCCGCTCCCTGCATAAGAGCCGGGAAGAGGGTCAGGTCGAAGCTGAAGCCGTATGGATTTTCAGCTATATGACGGGTGAAGTCACGGTATCCGGCAGCGTCCTCGGCTGAAATGACAGCCAATGAATACGGCAGCAAGGGCAGGCTGAGCTCCTTCTGAAGCTCAAGAAGGCCTTCCTTGGCAAGGCGTTCGAGCGTCTTCTGCCTCTCCATCTCCCTGACTCCAAGAGAGTACTCGGGATCTATATCATTGATTATCAACGAGAATCCATAAAGCTGACTATAATTCGCCTGGACTTCCACAAGAACGGTCATACCCTCTGCCAGGGCAGAGCCGGTCACCGACTGGAAGTATGGAGCGATGAAGCGGTATTTCGATGCCCAGATTATGGCATTGGCCTTTGCCACCAGCCCTTTGTCGTCACTTTGGGACAATTCTAAATAACAATGGCCTCCGTTTCGCACCTTGACGGCGCTAACTTCGGCCTTTACCCAGATACGGGACGGAAAAAGACATTCTACCCCTTGTTTAAGTCTTGTCTGAAACTCAAATAGGTCAATAAAATCCTTTTCCATACATTTTCCATTCTATCGCAACAAATTTAGTAAAAATTCCCATACACCCACCATTATTTCATACTAAATAAAATAAAATTCATATCTTTGCCGACTGATTTGAATAACCGGAGCCATATATGAAGATTACCGAGGCATTATTCGCTGGAAGCAGCACCAGAATATCCGAGAAACCGAAGCAGAAATTCCCTGAATTCGCATTCATCGGAAGGTCAAATGTCGGCAAATCCTCGCTGATCAATATGCTTTGCCGCAACAAGAAGCTTGCGATGACATCCAGCAAGCCTGGCAAGACAAGGCTTGTCAACCACTTCCTCATCAACAGGGAATGGTACCTTGTCGATCTGCCCGGATATGGCTATGCAAAAATGTCCGGAACCGCCAAGCAGAAGCTCGAGCAGGTCATCAGGAACTACATCAATCTCTCTCAGGAGATGATCATGCTTTTCGTCCTTCTTGATTCGCGTCACGACATCGGCAAGGTGGACATGGACTTCCTGATAGAGCTCGGCCAGAGCAACATCCCGTTCGCAATCATCTTCACCAAGGGTGACAAGAACGGCCCCAAGGCTCTCGAAACACAGATCAACAGGATGAAGGCACAGATACTTGAATTATGGGAAGAACTTCCGCCGACATTCGTCAGTTCTTCGGAGACAGGCTTAGGACGCGAGGAAATCCTCGACTACATCGGCACCGTGCTGGAAACAATCAAGTCAGAATAAAATAAAACCCTCTACAACGATGATCAAGGAACACAGAATGAAACTATTCGCCTGCAGGGCGTCAAAGGATTTCGCCCTCAAGGTGGCAAAGGCTCTCAACCTCGAGCTCGGTGCATCCGACGTACTTACATTCAGCGACGGAGAATTCCAGCCGTCATTCAATGAAAGTGTCAGAGGTGCTACCGTATTCATTGTGCAGTCTACCTTCCCTCCTACTGACAACCTCTTCGAGCTTCTCCTTATGGCAGACGCAGCAAAAAGAGCTTCTGCCCACAGAGTCATTGCCGTCATGCCTTACTACGGATGGGCACGTCAGGACCGCAAGGACAAGCCAAGAGTATCGATCGGAGCAAAGCTTGTAGCGAATATGCTCCACGCAGCAGGATGTGACCGTGTGATGACCTGTGACCTTCACGCAGACCAGATCCAGGGATTCTTCGACTTCCCTGTAGACCACATCTACGCAAGTGCTGTATTCCTCCCATACCTGAAGTCTCTCAATATCGACAATCTCGCTATCGCGGCACCAGATATGGGTGGAGCCAAGAGAGCTAACGCATACGCCAGATATCTCGAGTGTCCGGTAGTGATCTGCCACAAATCACGCGAGAAGGCAAACGTTGTGGCATCCATCACAGCCATCGGAGACGTTGCCGGAAAGAACATCGTGATCGTCGATGATATGATCGATACAGCCGGCACCCTCGCCAAGGCAGCCAATGTGCTCAAGGAGATGGGAGCCCTCAGTGTACGTGCCTGCGCTACCCATGCGGTGTTCTCTGGTCCGGCATACGAGAGAATCGCTGATTCGGCTCTGGAAGAGGTGATCGTGACCGACACAATTCCGCTCAGCAGCGACCCTGACAAGAACAAGAGCAAGATCACAGTGCTCACTATGACAGAAATGTTCGCCGACATCATCAACAAGGTTTACAACTACGAGGAAATCAGCTCGAGCTTCATCAACTAATGGAGATATTTTTCGCAGCATTGGTTCTTGTCGCCTTGTGCGTCTTCGGTCTCTGCTTCAACATCATATTCAGGAAGGACGGAAAGTTTCCTGAGACGGAGATAGAGAACAACAAAGAGATGCGCAAGAGAGGAATCAAATGCGCCAAGGAAGAAGAAATAAGGATCTGGGGCAGAAAAGACGCTGACGGCAACCCTTCATCCTGCGGAGAAGGAGGATGCGGAAGCTGCGGTTCTCGCGAAGTCTGCCGATAGATGAACGATCCCGGATAGGGATGAGCAATTATCGCCGAGAGGCGGGATTTTAACAACTAAAATTACAGATTATGAGCTTATTAGCAATTGTAGGACGCCCGAATGTAGGTAAGTCCACCCTTTTCAACCGCCTCGTCGGAATGCGTCAGGCGATCGTTGACGAGACAGCCGGAGTGACAAGAGACCGCCACTACGGCAGATGTGAATGGTGCGGAACGGAGTTTTCCGTTGTAGACACAGGAGGATACACTTCCAATTCCGACGACATCTTCGAGGAGGAGATCAGAAAGCAGGTAGTCCTCGCCATAGAGGAGGCACATGTGGTGCTCTTTATGGTGGAGGCCGGTACAGGAATCACCGATTATGACGAGGAGATCGCAGCTCTGCTGAGACGTTCCGGAAAGCCTGTAGTCCTGGCTGTGAACAAGATCGATTCGGGAGAAAAGATGTATGATGCCTTCCAGTTCTATTCACTCGGACTTGGAGAGGTGTACAGCATATCGGCAGCTAACGGTGGAGGTACAGGTGACCTTCTCGATGCCATCGTCAAGGAGCTTCCGGAAGAGGATCCGGACACTGACGAGCATCCTGAGCTTCCGCATTTCACCATCGTAGGAAAGCCGAATGTAGGAAAGTCATCCCTCACCAACGCACTTCTCGGCAAGGAGAGGAATATCGTGACTCCTATCGCAGGAACAACCAGAGACTCGATCGCTACCTTGTACAATAAGTTCGGACACGAATTCATGCTGGTCGATACGGCTGGTATGAGAAAGAAGGCCAAGGTGCACGAGGATCTCGAGTTCTATTCGGTGATGAGGTCAATCAGGGCCATCGAACACTCGGATGTCTGCATCCTTATGGTAGACGCACAGACCGGTATCGAGTCACAGGATATGGCTATCTTCAACCTTATCCAGAGGAATAAGAAGGGCTGCGTCGTGGTAGTGAACAAGTGGGACACCATCGAGAAGGACAGCAATACGATGAAGGAATATACCATTGCGATCAAGGAGCGCCTTGCACCGTTCAATGACCTTCCTATCATCTTTACTTCGGTCATCAACAAGCAGAGGATTATGGATGTCCTTGATGCTGCCGCTCACGTTTACGAGAATTATTCACGCAAGATACCCACATCTAAGCTCAATGAAGAGATGCTTCCTGAGATTGAGAATTATCCGCCACCTGCATGGAAGGGTAAGTACATCAAGATCAAGTACATAACCCAGCTTCCTACAAGGTCTCCTTCATTCGCGTTCTTCTGCAATCTTCCGCAGTATATCCGCGAGCCGTACAGGAGGTTCCTTGAGAATAAGCTCCGCACCAAATTCGACTTCCTCGGATGTCCGGTGCACATCTTCCTGAGACAGAAGTAGCATATAGCAAAAGCGACAGACCTTTGTCTGTCGCTTTTGCTATAGTTACGTCAGTTCACACGTTCGATCTTCAGATGCTGGATCTTGTAGGAAGAGTCGTTGTATCCGACGAATATCGTCACGATGAACATTTCGCCTCCTGCATTCAAGGTTCCCAAGGCATATTTCATATTGGAACGCCCGGCCTTGTGGGTTATCTCGAACGAACGCGGAGTGTATGATCTGAAGAAGGACTTCATTATCTGCTGCGCCTGATTGCGGCTGGAGTCATTGGAATCAGAGAATATAGTGACTTCCAGATTGTCGGAGAACCAGGCCGAAAGCTTTTCCGCATCGCCCTGAGCGAGATATTTCGATATCGGGTTGAACACGTCATAGCCGGTTTCCTGACCATATACGGATGCATAAGCGAAGAATGACGCCGCTGCCATTAAAACCCTGAATATATATCTGTTCATCTATAAAACCTTGAAATTGACGGTGCAAAGATACTACAAAATCAATGCCCGTCAACTTTTTCCGAAAATTATCGATTGGATTGATTTTTGCAATTCATTTTACATTTAAATTCATAACTTTGCCAGATATAGAACAGAGCCTATGAAAATCACGCTTCTGACCGTCGGCAAGACAGACAAGGACTGGGTAAAGCAAGGACTGGACATCTATCTGTCCCGCCTGAAGCACTATATACCGTTCTCCATTGTCGAGATACCGGAGCTCAAGAATGTCTCTGCCCTGACGAAAGACCAGATAAAGAACAAGGAGGGCGAACTCATCCTCAAGAACATACGTCCTAACGACGATGTAATCCTCCTCGACGAACGCGGAAAGGAATATTCATCGATGGAGCTTGCCGGAATCATACAGGACAAGATCTCATACGTCGGAAAAGACATAGTCTATGTCATCGGAGGAGCATACGGGTTCTCAGAAGCCGTATATCAGAGAGCAAATTCCAAGCTCTCGCTTTCAAGGATGACCTTCTCACACCAGATGGTAAGAGCCATATTCGCAGAACAGATATACAGGGCATTCACCATCATCAGAGGCGAACCTTATCATCACGAATAATCACCGGACAAATGAATACCAGGGAATGGCTACATAAGAGACTGCCTCTCACGGCATTGGTACTCTCCCTCATCCTGTTTGTACTGTCGATGGCAAGCAACAATGCAGGCAGCGACACTGACAAGGTGGCGAGGGATACTGCAGCGCGTATAGAGAAGCGTATGACCATCCTTGACAGCTATATCCAGCAGGCCTTGGAGACAGACAGGACGGAACTGATCCTGTCGGAAGGTATGCCGGACGATATGGTCATATACCGCTATATCAACGACTCCCTCCAATCATGGAGCAATCAGTTCTCCATCATCAACGACGACATCTCGTCACTCATAGTATTCCAGAGGCTTACAGACAGGCTCAGCCAGCTCGTCTCCCCTCTTACAGATGCCACTGAGGAGATCTCTTATCTTAACCTCGGCCCTAAATGGTATCTGGTAAAGAGCGTAAACGGCAGCGATAACCAGAAGATCATAGCCGGACTGGAGATCAAGAACACCCTTATCGACGATGCGAGACGAAATGAAAACGGAGTGAATCCGCATCTGAAACTGTCCGGCAAATATTCCGTGCTCCCTCTGACCAACAGTGGAGGATCGGCCCTGGAGATAGATGGAAAGCCGCTTTTCAAGATTCTGTATGACAGCAGCCAGGCAACGCCTTTCTTCGACAACTCTCTCCTGAGATGGGTGGCCGTCATACTTTTCGCCATCGCGACCGTAATGTTCCTGGCCGGACACAGATCATTGAGAGTGTATTCCGTGGTATATTCCACCCTCACCCTGCTCTTCCTGATGTCCTACATCTGGGGCATACAGATGAACGGATCCACCGAACTGTTCTCTCCTACGATGTATGCTGACGGCCCGGTATTCTCCTCCTTGGGCTCGCTCCTGCTCATAAACACTTACATAACCCTGAGCGTGACCTGCCTCTTCCTTGTAAGAAACAGGATATTGGCCGTCATACGCAAGCGCAAGAATCACTACAGAAGGAATCTGCTGATCTACGGCATCCTGACAGCCATCCTTGCATTGGCCACCGGAGCCTACACGCAGATGACGCTCGAAAGCCTCCTTCTGAACTCGAACATATCCATAGAACTGTACAGATGGAATACCAACATATTCTACACGATTATGGTATATCTGTCTTACACCGGACTGCTTTTCTGCATACTCCTTCTTATGCAGGCGCTCAGGCCTGTGATCAAGGGATTTACAGGGTGGAAATACGATATGCTCTCTCCTAAGACCCTGATACTCTTCGCCGTCCTGTGCTCAGCTTATTTCACGACCATATCGAGTCAGCTCGGATTCAAGAAGGAGAGCGACAGAGTTACCGTCTGGGCAAACAGGCTGTCAGTGGAACGCGACCTTGGCCTCGAGATCCAGCTCCGCTCCACCGAAGAAAACATAGCATACGACCAGCTCATATCCGCACTGTCCAATATTGAAAGCACAGAGGTGATGATCCAGAACAGGATCAGCGAATACTACCTCAACCGCATAAGGCAGGCATACAATCTTCAGGTAAGGATAATCCGTGACAATGACATTGCCGGCCTCACCTACTTCAACAACATCCTCCGCCTTGGTACACCAATAGCCGGAGGATCCAGATTCGTATTCATCACCGACGCCAATGGCCGCAGCAGTTATGCCGGACTTTTCCGCTTCTATCACCCGGACAGAGGCGTCATAAGAATGATCCTCAACATCGAATCAAACTCCAACCGTGAAGACAGGGGATACGAAAGCATACTGGGAAGATTCTCCAAACCGGGAGACATCAACATACCTTCATACTATTCCTACGCCAAGTACAAGGACAAGAGGCTTATGTCCTACAAGGGCAATTATCCTTATCCTACCTACTTCGACCACGAAGAACAGGGTTATATGCCCGGCAGGAAGAAGGATGTCAGAAGATCGAAGGGATATGTCCATTTCATGAACCTCGTGAATGAAGAGGAATTCATCGTGATCTCAAGATCGCAGAGAGGAGGCCTCGTATATTTCACATCATTCTCATACCTGTGTCTCGCGCTCAGCGGCATCCTGTGCATCTTCGCCAGATCACGCAACAAGAAGAAGGTCTTCAAGAGCAACTACTTCAAGAAGAGGATCAACACCATACTCTTCATCTCTTCCTTCCTGATCCTGGTGAGCATGACCGTCATCAGCATCCTCTTCGTATATAAGCGAAACGAGGAAAATATGCATAACATGATGTCCTCACGCATCTCCACCATACAGGCTCTTGTCGAAAGACAGGCAAGGAACGCCCACAGCTGGCAGGATCTCAATACGCCTGACTTCACGGCCACACTGGAGAATATCGGCAATACGACAAAGTCGGACATAACCCTCTATACGCCAGGCGGAAAGGTGTTCAGGTCAACTACTCCGGAAGTATTCGAAAGGATGATCATGGGCAGCAGGCTCGATGAAGAAGCATATCACAACATCCGCGACCTCCACCAGAGGTTCTTTATCCACAGGGAAAAAGTGACGGACTACAGCTACTGGGCCCTGTATGCCCCTGTATTCAACGACAACGGACAGATCATAGCCATCATCGGAGTCCCATACACCGACAGAAGCTTCGACTTCAGAAGGGAGGCATTCTTCCACGGAGCGCTGATCATCAACCTCTTCCTTCTGCTGCTCATAGGCTCGCTCCTGTTCAGCACCAGGGAGGTGAACGCCCTCTTCTCCCCTCTTATTGAAATGGGTAAGAAGATGAATGTGGCCGACATCCACGACCTTCAGTATATCATCTACAAACGTGAGGACGAGATATCTTCTCTCGTGGACGCATACAACCGAATGGTGAAGGATCTCTCCGAATCCACACGTCAGCTCGCATTGGCTGAACGAGACAAGGCCTGGAGCCAGATGGCGCGTCAGGTGGCTCACGAAATCAAGAACCCTCTCACCCCTATCAAGCTCCAGATCCAGAGGCTCATAAGACTGAAGGAGAAGAACAACCCAGCCTGGGAAGAAAGATTCGACGAAGTATCTGCCGTGGTCCTCGAGCACATCGACATCCTCACGGAGACAGCCAATGAATTCTCCACATTCGCCAAGCTCTACAGTGAGGATCCTGTGCTTATCGACCTTGACAAGACACTGAAGGATCAGCTCCTGATCTTTGACAACAAGGATAACATCCGCATCCAGTACATCGGTCTGGAGGAAGCATACGTGATGGCTCCGAAGCCTCAGCTTATACGCGTATTCGTCAATCTGCTGACCAATGCTGTCCAGGCTGTGGAAATCCATCAGAAGGAGCAGGCCGACAATGGTCTTACCCCGCCTGAAGGCAAGGTGCTCATCTGTCTGCGCAACAGCATCAGGGACGGATACTATGACATCGTATTCGATGACAACGGCCCTGGAGTGAGCGAGGAGAACCTCGACAGGCTATTCACCCCTAACTTCACGACAAAGAGCTCCGGTACAGGACTCGGACTCGCCATCTGCCGCAACATTATAGAAAAATGCGAGGGTGAGATCCGCTATCAGAGATCATTCACCCTCGATGGTGCATCGTTTACCGTAACTATTCCGAAATATAAGGCTTAAAGGACGTAAGCCTTGACGTCTGCGGCTGTGATATGGTCGCCGGAAAGGATCAGGAGGCGTTCTACGACATTGCGGAGTTCTCTGATATTTCCTGTCCAGGTCTTGTCCACAAGCATCTGCATGGCATCATCATCGATCCTGCGTGGCAGCATTCCTGTTTCAGAGCATATCTGTCCGATGAAGTATTCCACCAGCAGAGGAATATCCGACTTACGTTCGTCGAGAGTCGGCATGTTGATCACGATCACACTGAGACGGTGGTAGAGATCCTCCCTGAAATTGCCTTTCTCGATCTCCGCTTTGAGATTCTTGTTGGTAGCTGCGAGGACTCTCACGTCCACTGTGATGTCCTTGTCGCTTCCCACTCTGGAGAGCTTCTTCTCCTGAAGCACCCTGAGTACCTTTGCCTGAGCCGCAAGGGACATATCTCCGATTTCGTCAAGGAAGAGGGTTCCTCCATCAGCCTGCTCGAACTTGCCCTTATGCTGCTTGATCGCCGATGTAAAGGCTCCCTTCTCATGTCCGAAGAGCTCGCTTTCGATGAGCTCGGAAGGGATTGCAGCACAATTGACTTCGATGTATGGGGCAGCCGAACGCGGGCTCTTCTGATGAAGATTTCTTGCAACAAGCTCCTTACCGGTTCCATTCGAACCGACGATAAGCACTCTGGCATCCGTAGGAGCCACTTTCTCGATCATCCCCTTGACCTGTATGAGTGCGGGAGATTCTCCGATCATTTCCTGGCCATAGACCTTCTTCTTGAGGATCTTAGTCTCCTTCACGAGTGACACCTTCTCAGTAGCATTCTTTATGGTGATGAGTATGCGGTTGAGGTCGAGGGGCTTAGGTATGAAGTCGAATGCTCCCTTCTTGATGCATTCCACTGCCACAGCAATGTCACCGTGACCTGAAATCATCACTATAGCTGCGTCTATCCCCATCTGATTGAACCTGTCGAGAACTTCCATACCGTCCATCTCCGGCATCTTGATGTCACAGAAGATCACGCTGTACTTCTCCTTGTCAACCATCTCGCAGCCCTGCGCGCCATTCTCAGCGACATCCACTTCATAGCCTTCATCCAGAAGTATCTCTTTCAATGAATTACGGATAGACCTCTCGTCGTCAATAATAAGAATCTTCATATTTTCAGTATTTTACCTTTATTCCACAATACATATTTGACATTTCTACTTTCTGCAGACGTGCATAATATTATAGGAGCACTTACAAATATCGCCATTTTTGGGAGTTTACACAATATTTTATATTTTTGCTTGATTTTATATATAAATATGCAAATTCCTGATATAATAATAGCCATCGACGGTTATTCTTCTACCGGCAAAAGCTCCTTTGCAAAGATCATAGCAAACGAGTTTTCATTCCTGTATCTTGACTCTGGAGCACTCTACCGAGGTGTAACGCTTTTCGCCATTGAAAACGGATTCATCAAGGACGACTGTACAATTGACGTGCCAGAACTGGAGAAGGGTCTCGAAACTCTCGATCTCCATTTCGGAGAGGGAGGAGCCTACATCGGCGACAGATGCATCGAGAATGAGATCAGGTCGCTGGCAGTGGCGGACAAGGTAAGTCCTATCGCCACGGTACCTCAGGTACGCAACTTCGTTGACAAGAAGCTCAGGGAGTTCGGTCAGAAGAAGCGTATCGTGATGGACGGACGCGACATCGGCACCACTGTCTTCCCTGAGGCCGAACTCAAGATATTCATGACGGCATCAGCAGAGATCAGAGCAGAGAGAAGGGCAGCGGAAATGAGGGCGAAGGGTGAGGAAGTAAGCATCGAGGAAGTAAAGAAGAATCTCCTCGAAAGGGACTATATCGACTCACACCGCGAGACCTCTCCTCTAAGTAAGGCTGACGATGCCATCGTACTTGACAATTCCGATATGACAATGGCGGACCAGATGGTATGGCTCAAAGGTATAATGGCCGAGCGTTTCGGCTGCTAAACGGTTCAGTATGCTTACAGTTGATATCGACAGTAATTCAGGTTTCTGCGCAGGAGTCATCAGAGCCATCAACAAGGCTGAAGAGTACCTGAATGAGGGCAATGAAGAAAAGCGTCTCTACTCACTCGGATCCATCGTCCACAACGATGCGGAATTAGGCAGGCTGGTAAAGCAGGGCTTGGTCACCATCGACAAGGAAGATCTGGACGAAATGGTGAATGCGGACGGAGAAGTCCTGCTTATCAGGGCTCACGGAGAGCCCCCTCAGACCTACAGGACGGCAGAAGGATTGGGATTCTCGATCATAGACTGCACCTGTCCTGTCGTGCTCAAGCTGCAGGAAAGAATCAGGGACGCATACAGGAGGCTGTCGGAAAGCGGGCAAATCATAATCTTCGGAAAGCCCGGACATGCGGAGGTGCTCGGACTCATCGGACAGACGGACGGTAATGCCATCGTGGTGGAAAACACGATGATGCTTGAAGAGTTGATAGAAGACGGTACGATAAAGCTCGATATTCCGACCGAGGTGTTCAGCCAGACCACCAAAAGCCCGGCCGAATATTCAAGGCTTTGCGAAAGGCTTGAAGAGAAGATGGACGGAAAGGGGCTTCTGAAGGTCCACGACACTATATGCTCGCAGGTGGCGACAAGGCACGAAAGGTTGTCGAAGTTCGCCCTCGAGCACGACATCATCATCTTCGTTTCTGGCAAGGCCAGTTCCAACGGAAAGGTTCTTTGCGACCTGTGCAAATCATTGAACATCAGAACATACCACATCGACTCCACTGAGGAGATCAAAAGGGAATGGTTCAGGGCTGACGACAAGGTGGGCGTATGCGGAGCCACATCGACTCCGAAATGGCTCCTTGAGGACGTAGCCGGACACATTCTGGACCTCAACAAGTATGTACCTGCCTGGGAAGAGAAATTCGCCGGCAGCGAAAACACTGATAATCAGTAAAAATTTGGTAGGTAACGGACTATTTTATATTTTTGCAGCCGATTTTCAGAAAATAACAATAAACATCAATATTTTTATGGCAACAACAGCTGATTTCAAGAACGGACTTTATCTTAATTTCAATGGAAAACCATGCCAGATCGTATGGTTCCAGCACGTTAAGCCAGGAAAGGGTCCGGCTTTCGTAAAGAGTAAACTCAGAAACCTCGAGACCGGACGTATCCTCGAGAACACTTTCACAGCAGGTGCAAAGATCGAG
>JAEIGA010010011.1_pt1 | contig 14369 bp, 10 predicted proteins | sample 9270691 | NCBI WGS metagenome assembly JAEIGA01 (sample SAMN17057246, study PRJNA624740) | gut metagenome | biome: biome; isolation source: fecal sample | host: Bos grunniens | place: China: Xizang | collected 2019 | reverse complement strand
TGGTGGATAGCGATGGTGACTACACCACACCGCTTATCAACGGTGGCGAGTGCGCCTTCACCTGCTACGACGAGAATGGCGTGGCGTTGTGTGCTATTGACAAGGCCTACCGCGAGGGTAAATGCTCCTTTCAGAAGCCTATTTCGTGCCACCTCTACCCAATTCGCGTTGTGAAATTCCGCAATGGTGGCGAGGGGTTGAACTACCACCGCTGGTACATCTGTAAGTCGGCGTGCGAGAATGGTTGCAAGCTCGGTGTTCCTGTCTACAAGGGTCTGCGCGAGCCAATTATCCGCAAGTGGGGCGAGGAGTTCTATAAGGCGTTAGAAGTTGCCGAGCAACTGCTAAAAACGGAAAACGGAGAACTGAAAACGGAAAACTGATGAAGAGATTTCTTACAATACTTTTTGCTTGGGTTGGCGTTGCGACTGCATTTGCCAATCCGACTGATTCGCTTGCAGTTCAGCCTATTGAGAAGTTGCAGTCGGCGATTGTGGTGGATACCTTGCCGACGGCTGATAAGCACCTCTCAATCGTGCTTTTCAACGACAACACTTGGCGTTATATCAACACCGCGAAGATAGAGCAAGATACGACAATCTTTTCGGCTCATTGGGATACCGAGAAGATTTCGGCATATAAAGATGTAGCCTTGGGCGATATTCCGCTTACGACACCGATTAACCTCGTAGATTCGTTGCGCTCGTATCGCTATCCGCACAAGGGGCGCATCACATCGCGCTATGGTGTGCGCCGTCGCCAAAACCACAATGGCATTGACCTTGCGTTGAAGGTAGGCGACACTATCTGCTCGGCGTTTGACGGGCGAGTGCGCTTCTCAAAGGCAACCGAAACGGGTTATGGCACGCTCATCATTATCCGTCACGACAACGGACTTGAAACCTATCACGGACACCTTTCGGCACGACTTGTTGAGGAGAACGAGCGTGTTGTTGCGGGTCAGCCTATCGGACTCGGAGGCAACTCGGGTCGCAGTACGGGTCCACACCTCCACTTTGAGTGTCGCTATATGGGGCAGTCGTTTGACCCGGAGCGACTGATAAACTTTCGCACGGGAGAGTTGCGACGCGACCACCTGCTGTTGAAGCGAGGCTATTTCAGCATATACTCAAAGTATGAGCAGGATTGGAATGGCGAGAAGGTGCTTGCCGATGCCGACAAGAAGGAGGCTCAACTCTCGGCCGAGCGCAAATACTACAAGGTGCGCAGTGGCGACTACCTTGGCTTGATTGCCAAGCGTAACTATACGACCGTAGCGAATATATGCCGTCTGAACGGAATCAAGGCTGACGCCGTATTGCCAATAGGTAAGGTGTTGAGAGTAAAATAGTTAGTATTCTCTAACTCCGAAGATTGACGAGCCGACACGCACCATCGTAGAGCCGCACTCTACGGCCAAGGTGTAGTCGTCGGACATACCCATAGAGAGTGTATCAAAGCTCGCATCAAACATCGGTGCGAGCTCTTTTTTGTAGAGGGCGAGTTGCTCAAAGTCGGCACGAATACGCGCCTCGTCGTCGGTGTTTGTTGCCATTCCCATAACGCCTCGTACGCGGATATTCTTCAACTCTGTTATTGCGCCACTCTGCAAGAAGTCAAGAAGTTCGGCATACTCCCAGCCGCTCTTGCTCTCCTCCTCCGCAACGCGAATTTCAAGCAGAATATCTATTGTGCGACCAATGCGCTCCGCCTCGCGGTTTATGCACTCGGCTAAACGGGCGCTATCCACCGATTGGATAAGCGAGATAAATGGGGCGATAGCGCGGACTTTATTTGTTTGGAGGTGCCCAATCATATGCCACTCAATATCTTGTGGTAGGGTGGCGTGCTTGGCTATAAGCTCCTGAACGCGGCTTTCGCCGAAGATGCGCTGTCCGCTGTTGTAGGCCTCCAAGAGCGACTCTGCTGGGTGAAACTTTGATACAGCAACAAGCGTAACACCACTCGGTAGCGTCGCCTTAATATCTCGTATGTTCTCTGCTATCTTGCCCATTGTAGCGACTATCCGCGTGGTTTTGGTTTCTCAATACGCAACTTCTGACCCGGGCGAATAACGGTTGAGGAGAGCTTATTCCAACGCATAATCTCCTTTACGGTTGTGCGATTGCGCTTGGCAATAAGTCCTAAATTGTCGCCCGAACGAACAGTGTAGATATATCCGACACCCTCGGCACGCTTCTTTTCAAGGTTTGCGGGGTTGATATACTCTTTCAGGTAGAGTGAGTCTTTGGAGTGTATCTCCTTCTCGTTTGCGATGAACTCCGATGTATATCGTGCAGGAAGACGCAAGGCGTAGCTGCGCTTCGTTGCAGGAATGATGTCAAGTTTGTATTGCGGATTCAAGTCGCGCAGTGTTTCAAGCGGGATGTTGAGCGTTGAGGCTACCTGTCCGAGGTGCATTACGCGATGCACCATCACGGTATCGGTTGCGATGCAGTCGGGTGTAGGTTTCGGTACGATGTTATGCTCCTTGTGGTAGGTGTAGGCGTACGCCGCAGCGATAAACTTCGGCACATATCCGCGAGTCTCGCGTGGTAGGTAGTCGTAGATATCCCAGAAGGTTTTGCAATTCTGTCCGGCACGGGCGAGTGCGCGATTTACATTGCCTGGGCCACAATTGTATGCCGCAATGGCAAGAGTCCAATCGCCATAGACCTTGTATAGGTGGGCGAGGAACTTGCAGGCGGCACGGGTTGACTTTAATACATCGCAACGCTCATCAACCAACGAGTTAATCTCCAATCCGAGGTTCTTTCCCGTTGCGGGCATAAACTGCCACAAACCAACTGCTCCCATACGCGATGTAGCGCGAATAGAGAGGTTTGACTCAATGACGGGCAGATAGCGCAACTCCATCGGTAGGTCGGCAGCAATCAACTCCTCCTCAATGATCGGGAAGTAGTATTTTGAGAGTGAAACCACATTGCAGAGCGGACTCCAACGGCCATTCAGGTATTGGTTGATGTAGTTGCGTACAATGTAGTTGTAGGGTAGGTGCATTGGCGATACGAGGTCGTTCAGTCGCTGCTTGTAGAGCGTATCCACGGGGAGGTTACCCGCATCTTCGTTGCCCTCGTATAGCTCAAAGAAACGCTTCTCGCTCTGTGCTGCCTGCAACAGCGACCACGCCTCCATAAGCGAGTCTATCTCGGCTGGCGAGTGTGCTATGGTGAGCGTGTCAATGCGCGGAGCGGGCTTCGGCACAACTCGTATGGTGTCGGTTACGGTTACTCTGATGGTGTCGTATATCGGCACTACAATACTCTGTACTTCGGTGCGCTTTCCCTTTTTGGCGAGTGCCAACGGAACGCATAGTAGGAGTATGAGTAGTGCAAGTATGGAGCGGTTGCGCATAGTGTTAGAATGTGATACCGAGATTCATACCTATCGTGGCGGCACCTTGTCCTGACATACGATTATAGGCGTATTGAATATCGGGCGATAGATTTACTTTTGTTCGTTTGTTGGCGGATAGGTTCTTTGAGATATCGTAGTCGCGCATATGTGCGTCAACGTGCGCATCAACGACATTCAAGATGTATAGACCCGCCGTGAGAATTATACAGAGGTCGCGATTTCGGCGATAGCTGTTACGCATATTTTTAAGGAATGATGCCGAGTAACGCCCACCGAACTCGTCGCGTGAGCCGTCAGGGTAGAGGTCTGGGTTGGCATCGTAGTCGGCACGCAGTCGGTAGGCCTTCTTGAAACGCTGATAGCCTCGGTTGTTCCAATCTATACAGTAGAGCGTCGCCGCAAAACCTCCAACCACAATCGGCACACGCCAATAACTCTTGTTGTATATCTGACCTGCGCCAGGGCAAATCATTGAGAGCGTAGTTGCACGGTTGATGTGCGACACATCGTTTGTTGAGTATTTGACCGCAGCATCGCCGATAAAGTATAGGTACGAAGCGATGGTCGTAAACATAAAGGCCTGCTTCATCGTGTTATACTTTATCATCTCGCGCTGTAAGGCGTTCAGCTCGGGCGTTCGCGATAGACTTATATCGGTCATCTCGTCAAAACGCTGTTTAAGAGGCTTGTACTTGTTGTGGCTCCATATACACATTCCGAGCGATGTTCCCACCGTTCCGTAGAGGATAGGCAACTTCCAATACTGCTTGTTGTATATCTGTCCGAAGCCTGGAAGCAGAGCCGAGGCGATGCAGACCTTGCGCAACGACATAGAGTCGCTCAAAAACGGCTTTCTATTCTCGCGTCTTTCAAGGCGTTTGCGCTGCTTTGCCGTCAAGGAGTCACGGGCGAGAGAGTCGCGCGATAGTGAGTCCACTTTTAGCGAATCTCTCTGTATCTTGCCGAAGATATTTGTGCGAAGAGAGTCGGGCAGAAGCTTTCGCACCGAGTCGGGTACATTGACGAGCGAGTCTGGCGAAATCTTCCGCAGTGTATCCACCAATCGCGACAGACGCGCAGAGTCGGCGCGTGCCACCTCCACCGAGTCGGGTTTGTAGACCATTCCGCTACGGATTACGGTGCGCTCACTGCGCCTACCACGAGCGTATGGGTTGATTTGAGCCTCTGCCGAGAGTGATGTGCAGACAAATAGGAGCGTAAGCAGAAGTGCAATACCTCTACTTCTAACTATTTGGCTGATATGTAATCTCTTGCTATCCAAAGTAAAAAGCTAATGGCTAATGGCCAATGGCTAATTAAAGTTTATTGAATTTCTCAACGAACTTCTCAATATCGCTGTCGCTGGCAAAGTCAATAACGATCTTGCCACCGCCACTCTTGCTGCGCTTGATTGCGATATCCTGTGAGAAGAACTTTTCAAGATACTCCACAAGGCGGCTGTACGACTCTGGATACTCCTCGTCGGCAACGGTGGTTGACGGCTTCTCTCTCTTGTCGGAGAGTGAACGCACCAACGCCTCAACTTGGTGTACCGAGAGGCTGTTCTTGATGCAGCGTTTGAGGAGCGAGAGCTGCTTTGTGCGACTCTCCAACGAGGCGATTGCCTTGGCGTGTCCCATAGATATAGCACCGCTCTTTATGGCGTACTGAATCTCGTTTGGGAGGTTGAGCAGACGGAGGTAGTTCGCTACCGTTGAACGCTTCTTGCCGAGTCGTGTAGCGAGAGCCTCTTGTGTGAGTCCGCACTCCTCAACAAGGCGTTGCATACCGAGCGAAATCTCAATGGCGTTGAGGTCTTCGCGCTGAATGTTCTCCACGAGAGCCATTGCGTGTAGGGTGGTGTCATCAACCTCGCGGATATACGCTGGAATACTCTCCAAACCAGCCCTCTCCGATGCGCGCCAACGACGCTCACCGCTGATGATGATATACTTCTCGCCATCGCGCTTTACGGTTATCGGCTGAATGAGTCCGAGTTCGCGTATAGAGTCGGCCAACTCCGCCAACGCCTCCTCGTCAAACTCTGTACGAGGCTGTGTCGGGTTTGGAATGATATCCGAAATCGCAATCTCGGATATTTCGGACATCGGCTTCGCCTTGACATCAATGTTCTCGCCGAATAGCGCGCTCAATCCTTTACCTAATCCTTTCTGTTTCATTATTTTGTCTTTTTACGATTTCTCTTCAAAAACTCCTTCGCAAGCATCAGGTAGGCAGTTGCGCCTGTTGCCGATGCGTCGTAGAGCATAACGGGCTTTCCGTGTGATGGTGCCTCTCCTAAACGGATATTTCGCTGAATTATTGTGTCGTAGGCGAGTGCGCCAAAGTGTTCGCGTACCTCGGTTGCCACCTGGTTGTTGAGGCGATTGCGCATATACATCGTCAAGAGGAAGCCCTCAATCTCCAACGAAGGGTTGAGGCTACTCTTTACGAGCTTTATGGTGTTGAGCAACTTGCTCAAACCCTCCAAGGCGAGGTATTCGCACTGCACGGGGATAAGCACCGAGTCGGCGGCAGTCAAGATGTTGACTGTTGTGAAGCCGAGCGACGGCGAGCAGTCAATAAAGATGTAGTCAAACTTGTCGCGTACGCTCTCCACAATGCCCTTGACAATGTGGTGGCTGTTCTCCATATTGGGGAGTTCGGTCTCGGCAGCTACGAGGTTGATGCTTGACGGCAACACCCATAGATTCTTCACATCCTCGCTGTGCAACATCACATCCTCCGCCTTGCACTCGCCGGTAATACACTCGTATATACCCTTTGCGTTGATATCAAAGCCGAGTCCTGATGTGGCATTTGCTTGTGGGTCGGCGTCAATAAGAAGCACCTTCTTACCGAGCAGGGCGATAGACGCCGAGAGGTTTATCGCGGTGGTGGTCTTTCCGACTCCGCCCTTTTGATTAGCCAAAGCTACAACTTTCCCCATATAAAAATCAACTTTATTTCTCTTTTGAACACAAATAAATCAGGCAAATTTAATCATTTTAATTGAAATTGCATAGCAATTTGCTATTTTTACCCTAAAAAATCGTATCTTCGCACTTGAAAAAGAGTGTGCTTATGAAACCAGATGTATTGTCTCGTCGTTTTCCGACCATATTTGACCTCGTTGTGATGTTGCTGCTGTTCTTTGTAGCGCAGGCGATTGTCGGTGTCGTAATTCAGGCGTTGGGCTACTTGCCACCAGAGATGGACGCAGTGTCAATGGATATCGAGACGGATATCAGCCAGCAGATTGCCTTGGGCAACTATGTGGCGGCGGTCTATCCGATATCTATGCTCTTTGCAGTGGGCTTGATATGGTTGTATGTTCGTCTGCGTAGCGGAAAGCAGCCTCTGCGTATCCGCCACTCAATCTCGGGCTTCAATCCGAGCGTGGTGCTTGTGGGTGTGGTGTGGTTGATTGCTGCGCAAATCCTGCTTGAACCCTTGATGACGATACTTCCACACAGCGAAGGACGAGGTATAGGCTCTGGTGCGTGGGCGTGCGTTACAGCTTTGGTCTCGGCACCTGTATTTGAGGAGTTGTTGTGCCGAGGCGTACTCTTTGAGACACTGCGTAAGCGTTGGGGTGTAGTCATCTCAATACTTGTGTCATCACTATTCTTCGGACTTATGCACTTTGATTGGGCGACAGCGATAGTGGCGATAGTGGCGGGTGTGATATTCGGTATCTTGTATGTGCGCACATCGTCGCTCTTTACCACCATAATCATACACTCAATCAACAACGCTATGGCTTATACTCTGATAGCCTTTGGTGTTGGAGATGTTTCGTTGTATGATGTTTTGGGTGGCGGAAAGATATTTTGGGTAGTCTATGGCATCGCTGCTGCGGTCTTTGTGGCGTGCTGCATTGAGGCCTACTTCCAGGTGTTTAGGCGTATGGCGAAGATGAGTGCTAAATAGAGAATAATAGAGTTAGATATATAAATATGAAGAAGCGTGTTTTTTTGACAGGTGCAACGGGTGTTATGGGTACGGCAACATTGACCGAACTCCTTGCTCGTGGCGACCAATTTGATATTACGGTGCTGGCGCGAGATAGCAAAAATGGCCATAAAAAGTTGGCTAAATATGGCGATAAAATTCGCGTTGTGTGGGGCGACTTGACCAACTACGACGATGTTCTAAAAGGCGTAACGGGTGCGGACTATGTACTTCACATCGGAGGCCTTGTGTCACCGCGTGCCGACTATAAGCCAAAGAGTGTCTTGGAGGTGAATGTCGAGGCGGCCGAGAATATCGTTAAAGCCATTAAAGCACAGCCAAATAGCGACGAAATAAAGGTCGCTTATATCGGTAGCGTAGCGCAGACGGGTGACCGCCGTGAGCCTCTGCATTGGGGGCGTACGGGCGACCCTATTTTTCCGTCAATGTACGACTACTACGCTATTTCAAAATGTCGCGCCGAGCGTATCTTTGCCGAGTCGGGGTTAAAGCATTGGGTGAGCCTCCGACAGTCGGGTATTCTCTATCCTGCGATTTTGAAGAATATGGATCCGATAATGTTTCACGTGCCTATCCGTGGTGTCTTGGAGTGGGCGACGGTTGAGGATTCGGGACGCCTGATGGCAAAGCTCTGCGAAGATGGGCTTCCAGAGGAGTTCTGGTGCAAGTTCTATAATATCGGCAGTGGCGCGGAGTATCGCTTGACGAACTATGACTTTGAGCGATACCTGCTTAAATCTATCAACTGTCCTGCACCCGAGAAGATGTTTGATGTGAAGTGGTTTGCAACGCACAACTTCCACGGCCAATTCTACCTTGATTCGGATAGGTTGGAGGAGTACCTTCACTTCCGCGCAAACACCCCTGTTGAGGTCTATTTCAAGCAGATGGCAAGCACTCTGCCTTGGTTCTATTCGTTGGCAAAGATTGCCCCTGCGTGGCTTTTGAAGCCTGTTATGCGACACATCGCAAGCGACAAGACCTTCGGTACACTCGGCTGGTTGAAGCACAATAACGAGCAGCGAATCAAGGCCTACTTCGGCTCTCGTGAGGAGCGCGAGAAGATTGGCTCGTGGGCAGAGATGAGCGATATCCACCTTGCGGGCGAAGCGGAGGCAGAGCGACTTTCGCACGGCTACGACGAGACTAAACCTCTCTCGGAGTTGGGTATTGAGGATATGCGCCAGGCGGCGGAGTTCCGTGGCGGAAAGTGCCTCTCGGCGACGATGACGAAGGGTGATCTCGCGACAAAGTTGGAGTGGGAGTGCGCCTTCGGACACCGCTTCTCGGCATCGCCAGCGTTGATTTTGCTCGGTGGCCACTGGTGCGAGGAGTGTATGCCTGCGCCTTGGCGATTTGATGAGCAGGCAAAGCGCAATCCGTTCCTTGCGCAGATTTGGAATAAGATGCACCCGTCAACCGACGGAGTAAACGAGGAGTATGGTACCGCTACGCCCGAGGATTACAAGTAGGGTTGTATAGATAATTAAGTTGTGAGATAGGCGTTGGAATGGTTGTTCTAACGCCTATCTTATCTCTGCTATTACAATAAAATTGTAATTCTCTCGTTTTATTCCCGAATTTATATTAACTTTGCAAGTTGTATGCGTAGATTTTGCGAAATATCGATTGCTGTGGCGCTGCTACTCTCTATTGCGGCGTGCGACTCTTGGAACGGTTATAGGGCTGATGACGAGGTGGTTGCGCGTGTCGGAACAGACTATCTGTACCGTTCGGTGTTGGTCGCTTCAATACCTAGTGGCCTTACGGCTGCCGATAGCGTGAGCTACTCGCAGGCCTTTGTGGATAGGTGGATTATAGATCAGCTCAAACAGCAAGAGGCCGAGAAGCTCTTTTCGCAGTCGGGTGCTGATATTGACCGTATGGTTGAGCAGTACCGTCGCTCTTTGCTTGTTCGTCGCTTGGAGCAACAGATTCTTGCCTCCGAGCCTTCGGCAACAATCTCACAAAAGGATATAGTGGCCTACTACAACGCCCACAAAGGCGACTTCCGCTTGGCTGTGCCTATGGTTAAGGGGGAGATTGTCGCATTCCCTGACAGCTATCGTCGCCAGGAGTCACTTCTCAAACTCTTCGGCTCGTCAAAGAGTGAGCAGCACGATGACTTTGAGCAGATATGCCTGAAAAACAACTTTCAGTACCACAACTTTGCCGAGTGGGTCTCGGTGTCGGACTTTTTGAGTTATCTGCCACTGACACGCAACGCCCAGCACGACAAGATTGTGGCTTCACGCAAATTGCAACAGATACACCACGATAAGGTCTACTACTACTTCCGCATCACGGCACTGCTTGAAAAGGGTGACACGATGCCGTTGCAGATGGTGGAGGAGAATATCCGACAGATTTTGATAAATCGTCACCGTGCAAATGTGGTGCATCAGCACGAGGAGATGTTGCTCAAAAACGCACTCTCGTCGGGACACGCAAAGAGAGATTAAACGGAAAACTGACGATGCGGAGCGAGAGCAGAGGGCAAACTTGTTTGCACTATGCCGAGCCGCGAGGAAGAAAAGCCTGCGAAGCAGGATTAACGGAAAACTAAAAAAGCCAATGGCCAATGGCTAACGGCTAATAGCAAGAAATAAAACACACGACTTTATGAAAAAGTTTCTTTTAATACTACTTGGTTTGAGTTTGGCAACTGCTGCGTTGATGGCACAGAAACGATTTGTGATGCTTGATAAGGTGGTTGCTGTTGTCGGTAGCTCCTCTATCAGCTACTCCGATGTGAAGCAGTTGGCGGAGCGTATGGTTGAACAGCGTCGTGCCGAGGGTTACACCTCCGACAGGGACCCTATGAGCGAGGCGTTGGAGAACTTGATGTTGCAGAAGTTGCTCTATAATCAGGCTCTGCTTGACTCGGTGGAGATAAATAAGTCCGATGTCTTGCAGCGCGTTGAGCAACAGGTGCAGGCTATGATAGCGCAGGAGGGTTCAATCACTGCGCTGGAACAGAAGTCGCATTTGCCGATATTCCATATCCGCGACCTTCTCCGTCGTCAGATTGAGGAGCAGGTCTATGCGCAGACGATGCAGCAGACCGTTACGAGCAAGACCAAGATTGTGCCTGGCGAGGTGGAGCGTTTCTACGCCAAGATAGATAAGGATAGCCTTCCTGTCATTGCGGAGCAGTACCAATATGCTCATATCACGATGTTCCCGAAGAATATGGAGGCGGCGAAGCTGCGCACCAAGGAGCGAATGTTGGAGATGCGTGAGCGAATCGTTACGGGCAAGGCTCGTTTCACGACATTGGCGCGTATGTACTCCGTTGATGGCTCGGCTATTCAGGGTGGAGAGTTGGAGCCTGCGCCGTTGGCAGGTTTCGTAAAGTCGTTTGCCGACGCGCTTGGAGAGTTGAAGCCGGGACAGGTGTCGGAGGTTGTGGAGTCGGAGTTCGGCTTCCACCTGATACAGCTCATTGACAAGAAGGGGCAGCTCTACCACTGTCGCCACATCTTGCTTCGCCCATCGTATACTACCGAGGAGATTATGTCGCCAATGCGCGACTTGGATAGCCTCGTGTCGCTCATTAAGCGCGACTCACTGACCTTTGAGGCGGCAGCGCAGAAGCACTCCGACGATAAATACTCAAAGATGAATGGCGGTATCGTTACCAACCACGACTTGTTGGAGCGTTACTCGGCCTTTGACGCCAACCTTACAGCCACCAAGTTCTTGAAGGAGGAGTTTGGTGCTATGGGTGGCAAGAGCATTGACGACTACAACGCCATCGTGCGTTTGAAGGAGGGCGAGATATCAAAGCCATATCGCTCGTCAGACCTTATGGGCAACGAGTTGGTGAAGGTTGTCAAGTTGTTGAAGGTGTACCCTGCACACCGAGCTTCGCTCGTTGACGACTATATCCGTTTGGAGGAGATGGCACTTGCCGAGAAGCGTTCCAAGGAGTTTGACGCGTGGATTGACAAGAAGATTGCTGCGATGTATATCTACATTGAGCCAGAGTTCCGCAACGCAGAGTTTGAGAATAAGAATTGGTTAAAGAGTGCCCAAAAATAATGCGTAGGAGGGTTGTTGCCATAGCCGTTTCTCTCGCTGCGATAGCGAGTATAGTCCTTGCGGGTAGCAATGGGCTTCCTTCGTTGTCTATGGCAGTGTCGCAGCCTGCCGAGTCGGCAGAGCGACCATCGCTTTCGTCGTCGGCCAAGCGCGATTATGTTGATATGAAGTCCGATGAGGGCTGGCAGATGGAGCACAACGGGCGCAAGATAATGGTCGTGGTGGGCAACTTCGCAGCGCACCATAACGGCACGGTGATTACGGCCGATAGTGCGGTGCGCTACTCGGAGCGACACATTGAGTGCTTCGGCAATGTGCTGATAAACAAGGGTACGACCTACATCTACGGCGACAGAGCCGAGTACAACGGCAACACGAACGAGGCGAGGGTCTTCTCTCAAATCATCAAGGTTGTTGACGGCGACGCGACGCTCTATACCTACAACTTCAAGTTCAACACCAAGACCAATATCGGAAGCTTTTCGGGTGGCGGTGTGATGATAAGTGGCGAGAATATGTTGGAGTCGGAGAGGGGCTATGTCTATACCGACGACCACAATGTTATCTGCGTGGATAGGGTGCAGATGCGCAACGAGACCTACGAGATGACTGCTGACTCGGTTGTCTATAATAGTAACACCGAGTACGCACAGTTCTTCACGAATACCAACATCTGGGATGTGAAGGAGGGCGACTACCTCTACGCCGATAGGGGAGCCTTTGACAAGGCGAAGAGCCTCTATGTCTTGACCCGCAACGGCTATATCCTCACCAAGGAGCAGGAGCTGATGTGCGACACGCTGAACTACTATCGCGATAGGGGATATGTCCACTTGAAGAGCAATATCCAGGTTGACGACATTAAGCAGAAGATGCTGATGTTTGGCGATTGGGGCGAGTATTGGCGCGAGTCGGGCAACCTCTTTGTTACGCGCGAGCCGTCGGCCATAAGCTACGACCTCTCGCAGGGCGACTCGCTCTATATGCGTTCCGACTCAATGTTCCTCAATACACGCTATCCGATACGCGAGAAGATTGAAAAGGCGCGTACCGACTCTATTGAGATGGTCAAGAAGCGTCACGCCGACTCACTTGCAAAGATAGAGGCTGCCAAGCCAAAGAGCCCCGAGAAGTCGGCAAGCGTAGCCGAAGGTAAGGGAGTACAGGGCAAGCGAGGCAAGGGTGCCCGTAACCAACAGAGAGAGCAGAAGGCTCACAAAGAGCAACAAATAGCGCCACAAGCGCAACCACAACCTGCACCAATGGCGGAGAGTGCCAAGAGTGAGGTTGTAACGGCTGCTGTGGAGGAGAAACCGACCGCCACAAACGAGAGTTCGGTGGTTGTAGCAAATCAGCCTGCAACGCCAACCACAACACCAACGCCAACCACAACACAGACAGAGGTTGAGTCGGAAGCAGTTGTTACGGCTACTGCGCCAGAGGTAAAGAGTGTAGCCACTGCCGAGCAAGAAAAGTCCGATTCGCTTCAAGCAAAGGCGAGCCAAACAGCCAAGGCTGTAAAGGCGGCTATACGCGCCAAGAGAGAGGCCGAAGTGGCCGAGAAGAGGGCGCAACAGCAACAGGCGAAGGAGACCGCGAAAAAACGCGCAGATTCCGTTCGTACAGCCGAGCGCAAGGTGGCAGACTCTATCCGCACTGCCGAGCGAAAGATTGTTGACTCTATCCGTGCCGTGAAGAGGGCGGTTGCCGACTCTCTGCAAGCGATTGTTGACGAGCAGAAGCGTCAAGCCTATATCAAGGTTACCGAGGCGCGTCTTGCCGAGTTGGAGCGACAGCACCACATCTTGGATAGCCTCCAACGCGAGAAGGATTTGGCTGATAGCCTCGCGTTATTGAAGGCTGACTCCATAGCGAATGCCAAGGACTCAACAAAGGTTGCAACACCAAAGCCTACGACTCCGACAGTGCCGACTACGCCTGTTGTGACTGCACCAAAGAGCGAGAGCGTAGTAGGCGCAGATAGCGTTAAGTTGGACTCATTGAAGCGCGACTCGTTGCAGGTGGACTCGTTGAAGCGCGATACGATAGTGATGTGGAGCGACACGATGACTATCAAGGAGCAGAAATCGCTCTACAAGCAACGCTACGCCGAGTTGAAGGCGCGAATAGCCAAGATTAAGGCCGATACGCTCAACGCCAAGCTTGACCGAATAGGCGAGGCGCGACAGGCCAAGCGCACCGCAATCTATAAGCGTTGGGAGCGTCAAGACTCCATCTTTGCAGCGCGTGAGCAGGCTCGTGCCGACAAGCGACTCGTTCGCCGACTTGCTCGCCGAGAGCGCAGAGGCATATATATAGATATAGTAGACTCGGCGATAATACGCCAAGCCGACTCTATCTTGATTTTTGATGTGAATTGGCAGGACTCAATCTCGCGCCACAAGCTTGACTCGTTGATTGAGATTCTCTTCCCGCGCCCGATACCGTCGCCTACGGAGGTGATGAAGAGCGACTCTATGAATCTTGACTCAATGTACCGAGAGGTGTTGGCGTACAGCCGTGTCAAGATATATCGTAGCGACTTCCAATCGGTCTGCGACTCGTTGACCACGACAAGCGTTGACTCGGTGATAAATCTGCATAAACTGCCTATCTTGTGGAACGGTAGCAATCAGATTACCTCCGAGGTTATGCACCTCCACACCAAGAATAGTCAACTTGTGCGTGCTAACTTTGAGGGCAAGCCTATTACGGCCTCGCAGTTAGATACGGCACACTACAACCAGGTTACGGGCAAGGAGATGGTGTCGCACTTCCGCGACAATCAGATCTACCGAAACGATGTGACGGGCAATGTCCAGACCATCTACTATATGCAGGAGGATAACTCGCCCGAGATAACGCTGATGGCATATATTGAGGCGGGAGATATGACCTCCTACATTGAGAATCAGGAGGTGGTCGGCATCACCTATCGCGGTAGCCCGACCTACACCTTCTATCCGATGGAT
>JAEIGA010010010.1_pt1 | contig 14369 bp, 15 predicted proteins | sample 9270691 | NCBI WGS metagenome assembly JAEIGA01 (sample SAMN17057246, study PRJNA624740) | gut metagenome | biome: biome; isolation source: fecal sample | host: Bos grunniens | place: China: Xizang | collected 2019 | reverse complement strand
ACCGATATTAAAGGTATCGCAACAAAAAGTTACGAAGATGATAATGATCCCGATTTTGCCAAAAAGCTCGCTAGAAAACGTCTTCTTAAAAATGCATTCAAAATGATGCTTAAAGAACACGAACTTGGTCTGAAAAATATGGCAAAATTTATTGAACATAAAGAAAAATCCAAAAAAGATATTATCGACAAGATTGAAAATATTGATAGATCCATTAATTATATTATTGGACAAAAATATGAAGAATAAATTAATTGCATTTAGTGGCGCAGGTGGAACAGGTAAGACAACAGTAGCACAACTGTTTAACGCACAAGTTCCATCATATTGCGCATATTTAGCAGAAATTTTTAGAAGAAATAAAAGTTTTGATAATTTTAGAACGAAAGGTAAACCTGAAGAAATACTTGAATATCAAAACGGCATACTTTACGCACAGTTTGCACTTGAAAAATTCATCGATGATTCAAACAAAAATGAAATCATTCCGATAGAAAGATCTTCAATTGATTACGCAGCTTATATGGCGTTATTGACTGAAAAATATCAAAACGATAGCGAAATTAAAAAAGCTGTTAAGAAATATATTTTGAACTGCATAGATCATGCTAATAAGAATTATGCAGGAATCGTATATTTTCCAACAGATATATTTACTCCAGACGATATGAATCTTGAAGTAAAAGAAAGAAATAAAGAATCCAGAAAAAAGACGGATAACTGTATATCGCTTTTACTTAAACGAGTTAAGATTCCAATTCTAAAACTCGAAGAAAAAAATGTCGTAGATAGATTAAACGCTATTAAAAAATGGAGTGATAAGCTTTAAAAATAAGAAAGGTGGTATTTTATGAGCTTTTGGCCTGGAGTTAGAAACAAAGACGACAACTCCACAATTGACCTTCCTTCTAGACTTCTGGAAGACAGGGTTATTTTATTGACTACTGCAATCGATGACAATGTTGCGTCATCCATTATCGCTCAGTTGCTATATTTAGATTCCGTAAATCATAACACCATTAAAATTTATATTAATTCTCCTGGTGGACAGGTTACTTCTGGTCTTGCAATTTTTGACGTTATCAACAACATCAAATCTCCAGTAGCAACTATCTGCATGGGTATGGCAGCTTCTATGGGTGCATTCTTGCTTTGCGCAGGTACTAATGGACAAAGATATGCAATGCCTAACGCAGAAATTATGATTCATCAACCGCTTGGTGGATGTTCTGGTCAAGCGACCGATATGGAAATTCAAACCATGCACATCTTGGAAATTAGAAAGAAACTTTATGACATTATGTCTAAAAGTTCAAACACTTCATATGAAGAGATGGCAAAAGCCTGTGAACGCGATAATTATCTTACGCCGGAACAAGCAAAAGAAATGGGTTTGATTGATAAAATCTTAGAAGTTACTCCTAAATCTTATAAAAAGGAAGAAGGTGTAACTAATGAGTGATACCGAAATTAAATGTAAATTTTGTAATTCTAAAGAATTTGCGAATACATTATTTTTAAAAGCTCCAGACAGTGATGTTTATATTTGTGAAAAATGCATTAAAAAATGTGCAAAAATTATCGCAGATAACAAAAAAGACTCTGTTATTGATGCTGATGGAAACGTTAAAGTAATCACACCGTCTAAAGCAAGAGAATTCTTAGACCAATACGTAATTGGTCAAGATCATGCTAAAAAAGTATTGTCTACCGCAATTTATAATCACATGAAATTGCTTAGATACTACGAAGAAGGACTTGGCGATATTGAAATTAGCAAAAGCAAAATCATGATTCTTGGTTCTTCTGGTGTTGGTAAAACTCATATCGTAAAAACTTTAGCAAAGTTGTTTGACGTACCGTATGCAATTGTTGACTCAACAACTCTTACAGAAAATGGCTATGTTGGTGCAGACCCAGAAACAATTCTTCAACGACTTTACCAAAACGCTAACGGAGACCTCTCTAAAGCAGAAAAAGGTATTGTATTCTTAGATGAAATTGACAAAAAAGCAGGTAAAAGCGAAGAAAACAACAGCATTACTCGCGATGTTTCTGGCGAAGGTGTACAACAAGCACTTCTGAAAATCATTGAGGGCTCTCAAGTAGAAGTACCGATTTCTGGTAGACGTATCAATCCTGAAATGCCTGGTGTAATTATTGATACTACAAGAATTTTATTTATTCTTGGTGGCGCATTTACTGGAATTGATAAAATCATCAAAAAACGTTTGGATTATAAAGATACCGAAGAAATTGGTTTTAATCTTGGCTCAGATGAAGAAGATGAAAAACTTGCAAAAGATGCTGACCATAATGAAATCATTCAACAAGTAACACCTGAAGATTTGATTAAATATGGCATGACAACCGAACTTATCGGTCGTATTCCTGTTATTTGTCCTTTGCTTGACTTAACAGAAGAAGAGCTTGGAAGAATTCTTACAGAACCAAAAGATGCTCTCATTAAACAATATGACGAATTGCTCAAATGTGACAACGTAAACATTGAAATTGATGACGATGCAGTTAAGGCAATTGCGAAAAAAGCAATTGATAATAAAACTGGTGCTCGTGGTCTTAGAGCTATCGTCGAAAACATTTTGCTTGATAGCATGTATTCTATTCCTGATAAGGTTCAGAATAAAAAAGCAGTTCTTAAAATTACTAAAGATTGTGTAGAAAACGGCACATCTCCAGAACTGATTATTAAAGACTAAGAAAAGGAGAAGTAAAATGACAAAACCTAGTTTTAACGAACTTTTGTCTGTGGCATGGGAAAGCATTCAAAGAATTACTGACGACTGCCAAAAAGTCGACGCCATCAGTAAAATTATTCATGCTGTAAGTGACTATGAACAATTTGAACACTTAAACTCTATTGTTTGTGAAAACCAAGTCAAAGAACCTATTGTTGTTAACGTGAAAGCCACCACTGAAGAACAAAAGGTTGAAGCCGAAGACAAAAAAGAAGCCAAACAAGAACCTTTGGTAGTTGTAAAGCTTGAACAACAACAACAACAAGAAGAAGCTAAGACAGTAGAAGAGGCTGTTGAAGAAACTATCAAAGAAGAAGCAGAAGAAGAAATTCCTATGCCGAAAGAAAACGAAACCGATGAAGAAGAAGAGCTCCGTCATACTTTGTTTATTAAAAAATATGGCGACATGACCATCAATGAGCTTAGCCAATTCCCTGATGTTGCAAAATACATCGTTTCTGAAATCAATATGGTACGATCTAGATTCGCGGAAGTAATCCGTAAACACTATAATGATGAAGAAAGCATGAAAATGGCAATTCAAGAAATCTTCAATCGCTATGAAAACTACCCTGGTACATTTAAAGACGTACGAATCGATATGCTGTTGAACGAAATTTATCCTGACATCAAAGCAATCGTTCTTTTGGGTGAAAAATATTCTCCGAAAGAAATCTTTGACCTTGTCAACGAAACTACTAACGGCATTTATAAAAACAAAGGCCTCAAGGCTGTAAATAAAAATAACTATGTAGCTTTTGCAAGCATGGCAGAAGCTGGCAAATAAAAAGGAGAAAACATTATGTGTAAAATTCAAGGCGTTATTATTCCCAATACTGAAAACAATAAACACAACTTTTTCTATAAAAAAGGCGAAGGCGATAAAAAATCCTTCATTTCTATTTTGTTGAGCATTGCTGATGAAAGCGGCGTAAAAGATTCTAATGGTTATATCAAAACCTATTTTGCAAAATTTAAAGCATTTGGTGCTACCGCAGACCTCATTAATACCTACTTTAAACCGAAAGATGGTATCCTTGTAGACGCTCATTATACTGTTGAAGAAGGTCAACTTAAAGAAGACGGTACTAAATATAGCAGTCAACCTGTTTTTGTTATCGACAAAGTTCATTTCTGGCGTGGCAATATGCCTGAATTCAAAAATGATAAAAAATCTGAAGAAAAATCTTCTAGCGCAGCAAAAGCAGCACCTGCAGCAGCAAAAGAAACCTTCGACGTATTTAATATCTAAGAGGTGAAAACCAATGTCTTTCAATGATCAAGATATTGAAAGAATTACGAAAGAGTTTATTACGTCAGTAGATAAAGGTATTGAATTTCAAAAAGATATCAATGTATTTGCCGACGAAATAACTCCGAAAGTAATTACTACTGCATACACTGGTACAAATTTTACAGCAATGTTTAATGGTAAAAATCTTGGATTCAGCATGAAAGCAGAATATAAAACTTACGCAGTTAGATTGTTTGACAATGATGAATTTACAAGACTTAAAATCATTAATGCTGAGCATAAAGCTGTAGCAAAAGTAGCTAGATTTGTTCCGGAACCAAGCGAAAGCTTAGTAAATCAAGTACATAACGTTATTGTTATGTTATTATTCGACTTCTTTGATGTAGAAATCTCTCCTGAAGAAATTGAAGATTGATTACACTAACAGGGAGGTAATATGTCAGATCAAGCGCAAATTACGGTACTTAAATTCCCCGATAATGTCCGCTTAAGAAAAGAAATGTATTTAATTGATCCAAACCATTGCATCTATGAAATCGTAGACAATGCGGTCGATGAATACGCAGCAGGCAGATGTAAAAACATTACGGTTAAAGTATCTGAATACGACGATGAAGAAACAATTATTCTTGTTTCTGATGACGGCGGTGGTATCCCTACATCACCAAGCAAGGATCCTGACCACAAAGGAAAATGCCAAGCAGAAGTAGCATTGGGTACCTTATCTTCATCCGGTAAATACGGAACAGAAGATGGTTACAAAACAGCAACATCTGGCCTTCATGGCGTTGGTGCTTCTTGTGTAAATGCTGTTTCTAAATTATTTACCGCACAAATTTTGCACAACAAAATGGTAACTAATTTACATTATGAAAAAGGTATTCTTAAACGCAAAGAAGTTAATTGTCCGACAGATTCTAATGAACATGGAACTTCTATCACATTTATGTTGGATAGAGACTTGTGGAAAAGCGAACAATATAATTTTGATATTGTTCGTCGTCGTCTACAGCAACTAACATATCTTAACCCAGGATTAACAATCAAATGGGCAAGAGCAAAAAACAATGTATTAATTGAAGACGTAACTAATTACAACGAAAATGGTCTCCAAGCTTATTATCAAAATTTAACTTCAGCAAAATTAATGCTTGTTAACGAACCAATTATCGTAAACAAAACAGTTAAAAATGATGAAGTTGGAGATATTCAAATTAACGTTGCATTTGGTTATTCTCAAGGATACACTGGTGAATCTTATAGCTTTGTAAATAATGTAACCACACAATCTGGCGACCATGTTGTTGGATTCAATACTGGTGTTGTAAAAGCTATACAAAATTATTTATCAGCAAATGATAAATACAAAAACTTAAATAAAAACTTAACTAGCGATGATTGCAAGGAAGGTCTGGTTGCCTTAATTAGTGTTAAAGTTATGGCTCCTAAGTTTGAAGGACAATCAAAATCTTCTATTAAAATGCCAGAAGTAAGATCTGCAATGTATAATACAGTTCTTGAGGAAATGAAGTTATATCTTGATCAACATCCTCAATTTGTAAAAGCATTGACGGAAAAACTTGAAAAAGCAGCAAAAGCAAGAATTGCAGCAAAAAGAGCAAGAGAGTCGATTAGAAATGCTAAAAACACTTTAGCAGCTGATGCTCCCGCAAAATTAGCAGCTTGTTCTTCTAAAAAACCAGCAGAATGTGAAATCTATCTAGTAGAAGGCGACTCAGCTGCTGGTAGTGCAGTACAAGGTAGAGATAGTAGAATTCAAGCAATTTTGCCAGTATTTGGTAAAATTCTTAACTCTGAAAAATCCAGAGAAGATGAAGTTATTACTAACTCTAAATTATTAGAAGTTATAAAAGCTTTGAGATGTGGCATTGGAAAATCTTTTGATATCGATAAATTAAGATATAACAAGATTATTATTATGGCCGATGCCGATGTTGACGGTAGACATATCGCAACACTTTGGATTACTTTCTTCTATAGATATATGCCTGAGATTGTTAAAAATGGACACTTATATATTGCTGTAAGTCCGTTATATAGAATCACGGAAAAAGTCGGTAAAAAAGAAAATTATCATTATTTTTATTCAGACGAAGAATTAGAAGAATTTAAAAACAAATGTAAAAATACATTCTACCTTGACTACATTAAAGGTTTAGGTGAATTACAACCACAACAACTTTGGGAATCTACAATGGACCCTGAAAATAGAAGAATTATTCAAATTGTAGAAGGAGAAACCGAAAATGACTCCAGAGCAATTGAAGTATGTATGGGTGACAATGTAGACATTAGAAGACAGTTTATTTTAACTAATGCTAATTTTGAAAAGGTGGTATAAGCTATGGCTCAAACAGTTATTCAACAAACGGTATCTCAAAGCTTACCGCCTCAGTTTTTAGATTATTCTGTATCAGTATTACAAGATAGAGCAATCCCTTCTGCTTTTGATGGATTAAAGCCGGTATATAGAAGAATTCTCATGAGTTTTTATAACTTAGGATTATTCTCTAACGTACCGCATAAAAAATCCGCAAAAGTAGTTGGCGAATGTTTGTCATTTTTCCATCCGCATGGCGACCAATCAGTATATGATGCGCTTGTAGGTATGGCTCAAGACTTTAATATGAGATATCCATTAGTCGAAGGCAGTGGAAATTTTGGTTCTGTCAACAAAGATCCTGCCGCAGCAATGAGATATACTCAATGTAGATTGTCTCCGTTTGGCGAATTAATGTTAAATGATGTTAAAAATTTAGCAGAAACAAAACCAAACTATGATAATACCGACACAGAACCAATTGATTTGCCAAGTTATTTTCCAAATCTATTATTAAATCCTAGTACTGGTATTGCAGTAGGTTTAGCAACAACATTTGCACCTCACTACGCAAGAGATGTGTATAATGCGATTATTAAAATAATCGATTGGAAAATCAACGGAGAAAGTATGGATCTTGAAGAAATTATTAATATTATTAAAGCTCCTGATTTTCCGACAAAAGGCCAAATCATAAACGGTGAATCTGTTAAGGATATCTACAGAACAGGTAAAGGTACAGCAATCTTAAGAGCTAAATATAGCGTTGAGAAAAACTGTATTATTTATACGGAAATTCCGTACAAGGTGGCTCCGAGCACAATAATTCAAGCAGTTATTGGTTTGAACATTGCAGACATTAAAGAAGTCCGTGATGAAACCAGTCTTAAAAATGGTTTACGAATTATCGTAGAACTAAAAAAAGACGCTAATCATGAATGGATTATTAATAAGCTTTTTAAAGAAACTCCGCTTCAATCTAACTACAATGTGAACATGACAGCAATAGTAAACAACAGACCAGCACCGAATCTTACGATTGGTCAGATTTTAGTTTACTACCTACAAAACTTGTCAAAAGTTCACATGAAGTCAATTAACAATAGAATCGAAAACTTAAATCAAAAATTGTTTGTAACAAACACAATGATTAAAGCAGCAGATTACATTGAAGAGATCGCAAAGATTATCAAAGAAAAAGACAATCCGGTAAATGCGATGATTGAAGAAATTGGTTTTTCAGAAAAAGAAGCTACTTATGTCTATAATTTAAAATTAAGTTCTTTATCAAAAGCAAATAAAGAAGATTTGATTAATCAAAGAGATATCTTGAGCAAAGAGCTTGAAGAAAAACAAAAGATTAAACAAGATCAAACTTTATTCTATAAAGACCTTAAAAAGAAATTAGAAGACATTCGAGATTCTAAAATTTTCAAAAATGACAAACGTCAAACTGAAATTTTAAATCTCACATCAAACAGTAATCTGGACATGCGAGATTATGTTAAAAATGAACCTGTGATTATTACTTACAGTACTCAAGGCATGATTAAAGCAGTTCGTCCAGATGAGTTCAAGACTACGAGAAGAAATACTATGGGTGTGACTAATAAAACTCTTAGGGAAGACGAGTATATCTGCAACACACTTACACTTAACACCCATGATAATTTGCTATTATTCTCAGACATCGGTAGATGTTATTTGTTGCCAGTATTTAAAGTTCCTATTAGTGGAAGAAATAACGCAAGTAAATCAATTAACAATTTCTTAAGCCTTAGTCAGGATGAAAAAATCTTAAATCTTGTAAGCGTACCACACAACGCAATGGATTTAAGCGTAGTTTTAACTACTAAGAATGGATACATTAAACGTCTTAAACTTGAAGACATTGTTAAAAACCGTACTTCTACTGTTGGTACAAAAGCGATTACGTTAAATGATAACGATAAAATTTGCTCTGTGAATATTTGCAAACAAAATGATGATATAGCAATCTTTACTAGTCTTGGCAGAGGTCTTAAATTTAATATCGACGACGAATCAAAACCGTTAAAAATGATGGGTAAAACATCAAAAGGTTTATTAGCCATTAAATTAAAAGAAAAAGATAACGAAGTAGTAGTCAATGCATCAGTACTTGATCAAGACCATTCAATCGTTATCATGACTTCTTATGGTTTTGGTAAACGTTTAGATAGTAAAACATTTAAAGATCAAAAAAGAAACCAAACTCCCATTAACTACATGTCTAAAATTGATAAGGTAGGTAAAATCATTGGCGGCACAATAATGACTTCTGATGACGAACTACTTATCACAACAAAACAAGGTCAAACTCTCAGATGCAATGTTAATAATGTTAAATCAGCAGGTAGAACTACAAGCGGTTCTAGATTTATCAATATTAAAGAAGATGGAGACGCAGTAGTAAGTATTGCTGCAATATCTAAAGCAGAGGAGACAGAACAATGACCGATAAAAAACCCAAAACTGATTTAACACAGTTTATAGGGATTTCAATTTCTGCACTTGTAAAGGAAGGATATACGACATCACAGACAAGAAACATTGTATGTGCTGATCTTATTGAAAATGCTTTACAAGTAGCTAGAAAAGAAGATTCAACCTACGATTATTACGGCTTAAAACCGTTATTCATTGCACTGAAATACATCTTTGACAACGAAATAGCGATTAAACAAAATGATATAGATATCCCACAAATAGCTCAAAATGTAAAAACATTAGAGTTTATTTCTGAATATCTTGATAAAAGAATCAGGACTATCAAAGAAGATAGGCAATGATACTTGCATTAGTAATCTTTTTGTTTGTTATAGTAGCCGCAGTAATCGTAGGTTTTTTACTTTCTGAATTATAAATAAAATATCTGGCTTACGTTTTCATTTCCCCCGAAGTCAATCTTCGGGGGGGCACAATAAATCCTGCTAAAACATATTTAAAGGAGACAGTAAGTGAATTATACAGAAAAAATTAAAAATTTAAACAAAGTGCTTGCCGGAATCAATAAAGAAGCCGGAAGAACAATCGTTGGTTTTCTTGATGACGAAGTAATTAAAGAAAAATTGTCTTTAAAATTTATTCCGTCCCCAAATGATGATTTAAACGCAGCAATTGGCGGCGGATTCCCTAAAGGTAGATGCACCATTGTATCTGGGACAAGTGATAGTTTGAAAACAGGTATTCTTTTAGAAACAGCTGGTAAATATCTTAAAGCTAATCAAGACGCATTGGTTTTATGGTTAGAATCAGAAAACTCAATTACTAGTCTTGAATATCTCGTAGACCAATTTGGTATCGATCCAAAAAGATTTGTTTATGTATCTTTAGAATATAAAGAAGGTGGCGAAGCTGCGATTGAAAGATGTATTAATATCTTAAAAGCAGTAGATATAGACATGTTCTGTATTAATTCAATGAGAGCATTAGTTCCCAAAACTGAATTAGATAAAAAAGTTTCTGAAGATACTGTGGCTGTTCAAGCAAGAATGAATACCAAAGCACTTAAACAAATTTGTTCTCTTGCAGCAGAAAAAGAGACTGCTGTATGTATTGTTCAGCATCTTAGCACCATGATTGGCACAATGAGCCGTGACCCCCTCAGTCTTGGTGGTGGGCTCTATATGAAATATCTTGCGCATCTTATTTTGGACTTTAGAAAACAAACTCTTGGTCCTGGTGATCCAGTAGCAAAAGAAGAAGGCGCAAAAGCTGTTATTACTGTTAAAAAGAATCATATAACACCAATGAAAAATCCTTATGTTAAGGTTAATCATTATGTTATTTATGGTGAAGGTACAGAAGTTTACTTAACAACTTTAGATAAAGCTGTTGAAGAAAATATCATCAGAAAATCTGGTGCTTGGTATTACTGGGATGATAAAGAACTTAAGTGGAACGGTAAAGCAGCGTATAGAGCAGCAATGAAACAAGATGAAGATCTTTTCTTGACATTAAGAAATACAGTTAAGAATAAAATCGAAAATCTTACCGCTGAAGAAGCAAAAAAATGTGAAGAAGAAGAAAAAACTATTCAAGAAATAGTTCTTAGTCACTTAAAGGAAGAGGAATAAATTGAATGAAGATTGTATGATGCGTAGCACATGCAGTGCAGCCGTAAAATATCCTGAGCGATGCATGTACTGCGTAAGCTACAGTCAATATATCCAAGCAAAAGAAAAAAAGTCAGTACAATTAAGACAATACAAAAAATCTAATCGCACTGGCGCAACATTTGAGGAAAATGTAAATCAGAAAAATAAAACCATTTTATCTTCAGTTTCTGGACTAACTCCAAATTCTGGAGCAGGAACAATAAAAGGGGATATACAAATAGATGGTCTCGTGACAATGATGATGGAATTAAAAACAAAAACAGTTTTAAAAACATCAAGAGGGTCAGAAACCTTTACTATAAAAAAAGAATGGTTAAATGAATTAAAAAAGAATGCAACTAAAGAAAACAAAGAATTTTGGGTTCTTACGTTTAACTTCTTAGAATCAGAAAAAGACTGGTACACTGTCATGTCTTACGAGGAATTGATGCAGATGACTGCAACAATGAGTTATGACAGAAAAGAAGCTAAACTTATTAAAGCAGAAAAAGAACTTTTAGAATCTAAGTTTAGAGAAAAAGAAATAGAGATATTAAAACTAGAAGCAGAAAAAAATACTTTATTAAAAGAAATAGAACTTATGAAACTAAAAGCTGATAAAAAATAGAAAGGTGGTATAAAATGAGCTTTAATTTTGACGATTGGGATATTTTTGGCGCAAGCGTGACCAAAAAAGAAAATAATACAGAACATGCAGTTGTTATTAATTTCGGTTCTGAAGATGTTTCTAGAGAAGAGCAAGTTACAGGTGAACCTGCCGTAATTGGTTCTATCGCCACTGAAGAACAAACTGTAGTTATTTGCGAAAACAATAATGAAATTGAAAAATCCGAATCTATTGAAGAAGAAATCGTTGAAGAAAACGAACAAATATGCTCAGTAGATGAATCAGAATATCAAAATGAAAATGTAGTTATTGTTGAAAAAACAGAAACAGATATCGCAGAAGAAGAAAAACCTGTAGAAGATATTGCAGTTGAAGAACCGGTTAAAAAACGTAAACGTAGAACAAAAGCAGAAATGGAAGCCGCAAGAGCAGAAGAAGCTATTCAAGAAAAAGAACCGGTAAAAGAAGAAATCGTAGAAGTAGAAGAAAAAGAAGAACCTGTTAAAAAAGAAACCAAAAAAGAATCCGCTAAAAAAGAAGTAGATTTTAAACAACAAGATATCAAAATTAATCTTGATAAAGTAGATCTTGATAAATTCAAAACAAAATTCTTCATGACTCCGATTGACCCCAATTGGGACGAAACAGTTAAGTGGATTGAAAGTGCCATGGAAAAACTGCGTTTTGAAGACGATATCAATATTGGTTCTATTAAAATTATTATTCCGCAAATTGCAAATACTTATGCTGAAATTGAAAAAATGAAAGCAGAATATGACGCAATTTTTGAAACTCTTAACGATATCACTACAAGACAATATGCTAAAAATTCTGTTGGCAATAACGATGCAGACAGAAAACGTAATGGTCATAACTCCGTAGAAGATATTTATGGCATGAACGCATATGACTATATTATTGTCTTTAGAAGCAGACAAAAATATCTTGATGCTCAGCTAAGAGCTTTAAAATTCAAAAAAGATTGTATGATTGGTGCTCTTTCCTTATTAAAATTGGAGGCAAAATAAATGAGTAAATTAAGCTTCTTTACTGAAGAACAAATCAAACTGATTCAAGCTCCCATCCCGGAAGAAAACATCTTAAGACTTGAAGATGGTACCAAATATGTAAATACCAATTACGTTGGTTATATTCTTGATAAAGTTTTTGACCACGCATGGAATTGGGTAGTAATCGATAAAGGCATTGAAGAAGCTAGAGTAGTCGGCAAAGCATTAAGGGAAGGTAAAAAATCTGGCGAATGCGGTTATTACGCATGGGTTCTTGGGGAATTATCTTATCCTGCAATTCATCCGATTACTAAAGAAATCGTATTCTTTAAAAAACAAGCTTTTGGCACTAAAGATATTGTTGGTACTTCAAAAGTACAAAACCAAGACTTCAAAGCAGCAGGTTCTGATGCACTTAAAAAAGCTGCGAGTATGATTGGTATTGCTAGAAATGTTTATATGAAAGATGAATATTATGAAAATCTTTTAAAAGAACAGCAAAAAGATATCACTTGGAATGAAACAACCAAGCAAAAATTTGCTAAGCAACTTGGTATTTTTAAACAAGTGAAAGATCAAATTGGTCAAGAAAAACTTAAAGAAATAGTTGTTAAATTCTGTGACGAAACGGAAGATTATAGCACCTATGGCGCAATTCTTCCTGACAATATCAATCACTTTATTAAATATCTTGTAGACAACAACATTATTTCTTTAGGAGATAGACCACAATGATTCTTAATAATATTGATTCATGTTTTTGTCCTCAATGTTTAGGAACAGAGTTTGAAATTAAAACAACTTGTAATCTTAAACCTGGACACAATAACAAATACGACAAATATTTTGAAGCAAGTAATATTCAAAGACAAATCGTATGTGTGAATTGTCAAAGAGTATATTATAAACAAAATAAACATACAAGTTTGTATATTAAAATGCCTCAACAATAAAAAGAAAGGTAGTGTGAGAGATGGTACGTCTCTTTGATATTCTGTGGGAAACTAAAGGGGCGGGCCCTTCTCCCGCAAATAATAAACGAACAGAATTGTATTTCGCAGGCTGTAATAGAGCAATGGAAGGCAATCCATGTCCTAATTGTTTTAATCCGTTATTATGGGATAGAAGTAAATGTTATCCTCTCAATGAACAAGATATTATTGATGAATTAAACGAAAGAAATATTCCAAAATATATCACCATTGTTGGCGGTGAACCTACCGACCAAAAAGAAGGGTTAATAAAACTAGGAAAGCTCTTAAAACAAAATGGTTATCATACTATTTTGTTTACATGGCACGATGAAAAATGGTTTATTGCAAACTTTGGCATGCATAATGCTAAACTTTTCAATGTAATTGTCACTGGAAGTTATTTGGAACAAGAAAGAATTTATGATACGTCTAAAGACGATGGTATTCATAATGTGATTGGCTCTGGAAACCAAGAAATATGGCAGCCGCAAAAAGACGTAAGAGTCAAAGCCGGAAAAGTATCAAAACTTATTCTGCATCCTAATAATGAATTAGAGGTGATTTTAAATAATGACTAAAAACGAAATTTTAGATTGTGGATTTCTTTTTGATTCAGATCATACATTGGTTACTACATTAAACAAAATGTTGGTACACCTTTCCGGTTTTTTAAGTCTTAAAATGCCGGTATACAATCAAACCACAAAAATCATAGAAAATAAAGAATACAGTATTAAAGTATCAGAAGGAGAAAACGATAATATCGTAATCTCCGTAAAAGAACAGTCTAAAAATAGAAAAGAAGCTTCTATTGAAATTTCATACAAAAACTTCTCAGAAATTTTGACTGAAAGTACATTAGAAGGTGTCTGGCTTACAAGAAACAAATGCTTTAATTTGATTATTAAAAATCTCATTGAAGAATATAACAGAATCAATAACATTACAAATGGCATCAACCTTAGAGAAGTAATCTTTAATTCCATAGTGCTGATGTATAGAGATAATTCACCAGTTGTGGGTTTGTATGAGCAAAGCAAATTTGATAATAATATTTTGTATATGTTTACAAATAACGACGGTGAAATTGGTCTGGCATTAGACTTTTCAGAATGTGAAGACGATAGTGAACAAGCTTATCCGTTTGTGGCAGATTATGCTAATGTTGCTTTAAATATCAACCCTGATACTGGCGCTGAGTTTGATAAAAAAGATTGTGATTATGATTTTATTTTCTATTGTAAGAAAATTAATAAAGTAATCAAGATTAAAACAGAGCTAATT
>JAEIGA010010009.1_pt1 | contig 14371 bp, 10 predicted proteins | sample 9270691 | NCBI WGS metagenome assembly JAEIGA01 (sample SAMN17057246, study PRJNA624740) | gut metagenome | biome: biome; isolation source: fecal sample | host: Bos grunniens | place: China: Xizang | collected 2019 | reverse complement strand
TTCACGACAACAGCAGAATAGTCGTTGTCGGTGAAGGAGCAATTCTCAATAGTTACGTTGTTTGTGTAACGAGTGTTGTTGTTGCCGCTTACACCAAGGTTGATGCTGGCATCTGTAGTGATTGCCGTTGCATCGAAGTTCAGGTTCTTGATGGTAACACCTGTTGTCTCGTAGCGGGCGCTTTTGCCGTCGATGGTGATTGCACCTTTCAGTGTGTTGCCATCACCATCGATGGTAATCTTGGTGTTGGGCTTCTGAACTGTGGTGAGGTCACCTTCGATGTTGCTGGCAAACAGGATTGCCTGACCATCGATGGCTGCATTGAGGGCAGCCTGTGCTACCGTTGTGTTGGCAACGAGAGCCGTGTTGTAGGTAGCCACACCTTCCATGCTGCCAGTGTTGGTTATCTTACCGATAACCGCACCACCATCTGTGCTGAGTGTGCCATTGTTGATGACAGCCACACCGCTTTCGCCTGCGATGATGTTACCGCTGCCAACTGCCAATTTGGCACCGGCATCAACGGTGATGCAACCAATCCAGGCACCTGTGCCCTTGCTGTCGATGATTGACAACTGTCCATTTTCAATCGTCAAATCGCCTGTGACCATAAAACCATTCAGGTCCAGAATAAGCGGATTGAACATCGGACTGTCCATGAGATAGGCGATGTTTTCATCAGTCACGTCTGCGGCTAACGCATACGTTGACCCAGGATAAGTCGCCTCTGTTGCAGCGGCTGCAGCCATTCGTTTTGTGGATGGAGCCAAACTGCCTTCCAGAGCCTGTTTCAGTTCTTCTGCATTGCTCACGGTTATCACCTGCTGCGCAAAAGCTTCAGAGAAACAAGCCACCATTGCCACAAGGGCAATAAAGAAGTACTTTAGTTTCATTTTTAATGAATTTAGTTAAACAATAATTTTGATTGATATTTGAATAAAATGATTTTGCTATGAAGATGCGGATAGGGACATTTAACTTCTCTTTTTAAGCGAAAGACACCTTTTCGGGCGCAAAAATAGTAAAAAATCAAGGAATGACACCTTATAGAGAGGGATGATTGCTTTGTTTATTATGTTTTTTTACATTGTTTAACAAAAAAAGAGAGAAAGCCCTATCAAAAATCTCTAAATTTTAATTCTCTTAAAAAGAGATACGGGTGTCATCTCTTGGGAAGAGAAAACATTATCGAAGCAAAATTACACTTTATTTCATTATAAACTGCAAAAATATACTAAAAAAGGTTCTTTTTTGCTGTTTTCTAACCTCCACCTTGCAATTTCCTATTCTTAGAATACAAGAAATCCAACAAAAACTACCGTTTTCGTCTCCAATACTACCTTATTTCGTGCAAAGATACCATTTCAGTGCCTCGAAATACCATTTTTGCTCCTTAAAACCTTTGTTCTTGCCTGTATGAGAGGGCTTGATTTGGGCAGACGGAAAACATCTCCAAAGAAGTTGGCAAAGTTCTCTGCAGAAGTTGGCAAAGTTCTCTGCAGAAGTTAGGAAAGTGGGGGCGTGGGAGTGGGTACTTTACCTCTAAGAGACGATGAAATCAGCATTTTTTGCAAATTCCTACTGTTGTGTTTCTGTTTTCGGAATACTACTGATGCAAACGGAGTCATATCTTACTTCCGTTACCTTCCTTATAGTTACTTTGGTTCGCTTTTGTGTATTTCTCTTCCCAAGAGAAGTGACTTATTAATCTCAAAATTTAGAGTATGAGGTTTATCTGGAAAATTTGTTTAACACTGCTTGCTTTGCTATTAGGTGTGGGGAATATTTATCCCCATGGAAACAACTTGGAGACCCGTCTTTGTTCCCCAAACGATGGAGACATTGTCGGTGTCGACACGTTGGGCGACCGTATTCGTCAGAATAAGCGTTTCGAGAATATCGAGGTGCATTTCAGACTCGACAAATACTATCTCGACCTCGACTACATGGGCAATCGTGCCTCTCTGCAGAGGTTTGCCCACAAGATTGACTCCATCGGCATTTCGCGAATCGACTCGGTGGTGGTCGTGTCACAATCATCTCCCGAAGGTGTTTACGAACACAACCTATGGCTCTCCAGAAACAGAGCCAACACGATGCGCAAGCACATTCAAGACACACATCCACAGCTGCGCGACCGCCTGACGGTCTATCCCGACGGAGAATCGTGGTTGAGACTGCGCGAATATGTGAAGAACGACACCTTGATGAAGAAAGAAACCATAGAGAAGGTTATCTCCATCATTGACTCGGACATCAACATCGGCACGAAGAAATGGCGTATGCAGCAGTTGCCAGTGTATCGCTATCTGCTCAGCACTTACTATCCACGCATACGTAATTCCTCGTTCTACATATTATATTATAGCGAGGAGGCAAAGCCGGAGCCGCCTGTAGTGGAAGAACCTGTAGTGGAAGAACCTGCGCCCGCTCCCGTGGAAGAAGAAAAAGTTGAGGAACCGCCTGTGGTGGAAACGGTTGTTTCTGTTCCGGAGGTATGGACACCAAGAGTACACCTGAAGACCAATGCCGTCGGTTTGGGACTTGCCATTGCCAATGTCGGTGCAGAAATCGACTTTGCCAAGCACTGGTCGTTCACTCTGCCCATCTACTATTCGGCTTGGAACTACTTCCGCAGCACTATCAAGTTCAGAACATTCTCCATTCAGCCCGAGTTCCGTTACTGGCTCTCACAAAAGAACGACGGCTTCTTTGCCGGTGCACACTTCGGGCTCACATACTACAACTTCGCTTTCAATGGCGACTATCGCTATCAGGACCACGGCGGTACGACACCCGCCATCGGCGGTGGCTTGAGCGTAGGTTACCGTATGCCCATCAGCAAGGACAATCGTTGGAGGATGGAGTTCTCGCTCGGTGCCGGTGTCTATCCGCTACACTATGACGTGTTCCATAATACAAAGAAAACAAAAGACGGTTTGATGACAGAAACAATCAAGAAAACCTATTGGGGCATCGATCAGGCTGCCATATCGTTCTTGTACACGTTCGACCTTAAGAAGAAAGGAGGCTTGAAATGAGAAAACTCCTGAAGTTTATCATTGGTCTTCCTCTATTGTTGCTTGCTGCCTGCGATGTTCACGAATTCCCCGTGGCACCAGAAACGGTGAACTTTCATCTTCGCTTGAACTACGAAACAGAGATGACCGAATGGAAACATTCATATGACGGCACATCGGTTGTAGAACAAGGCCTGGGAAAGACATACGACAACCATCTGGCAAACGGAAAGATACGCTACATAGTCCGTGCCTATCCTGCACAAGACAAGCTGCGCACAGCACAAAATGCAACAGCTGAATTTGTCTTTACAAAAGACATTACAGAAGGCTACGACCACGAAGTGACGCTTGCTCTTCCGCCAGGCGACTACAACATCCGGGTGTGGTCCGACTTGCAGCAGACAGACAACAATACATATTTATATAATACAGACAACTTTGCAAGCATCATGTTGCAGGGCAATCACCAGAGCAACACTAACTATCGCGATGCTTTCCGAGGCTCGAGCAACATCTCGCTCGTGTCGGACATCATGGAGCGTGTTCCAGAAACATACGAAATCACCATGCAGCGACCGCTTGCAAAGTTTGAGTTTGTTACAAACGACGTTGCTGAATTCATAGAGAAGGAGTCCACCCGTGTTGCTGCTGAAGCCAACGGAGAAAGCAACCTGCCATCCATCGACGTCTCCACAAGAGCCGTTAACATTGAGGATTACAAGGTGGTGTTCTACTATGTGGGCTTCATGCCCTGTGCCTACAGCATCTACACAGACAAGCCAGTTGACTCGTCAACAGGCGTCTTGTTTGAGTCGACGCTGAAGGAACTGTCGGCTTCTGAGGCATCAATGGGCTTCGACTATGTGTTCGTGAATGGTACAAAGTCGGCCGTAACAGTACAAATCGGCCTGTATGATAACGAAGGTCTGCAACTCTCCATGTCAGAACCTATCGAAGTTCCATTGAAGCGAAGTCACCACACCATAATGACCGGAACATTCCTTTTGCAGGATGCATCGGGAGGTGTTGCCATCAATCCCGAATTCGACGGAGAATACAACCTTATCTTCCCATAACGGAGCAAGACGTAAAAAAAATAATATATCACCCAAAAACAAAAAACAATGAAAAAGTTACAGCTTTTGTTACTTGCGATGTGTGCCTTTATGTGTGCATGCACAAACGAACAGGAACCTGTTGCCCCCGAGACAGTAGAGGTTTCATTCAATCTTGACGTAGAGAACCAGCCCATCACACGTGCCATCAGCGACGGCACAGGCGCCACACAACTCATGTATGGCGTGTTCAACGAAGCAGGCGAATTGGTTATTAGTAAGAATGTTGTGGAAAATGTGACTGCATTGCTCACTCCGGAAGGATACAAGATGAGTGTTTCCCTTACCAAGGGACAGTCATACAAGGCCGTCTTCTGGGCACAGAATCCCGACTGCGAGGCATACACCGTTTCCGATGACATGCAACTGACGGTCAACTACGAAGGCATCAACAACGATGAGGCACGCGATGCATTCTATGCAGCAACAGAAATCTTCAAGGTTGAAGACTCTCGCACTGTAGGCGTCGTATTGAAGCGTCCGTTTGCACAAGTCAATGTAGGTGCTTTCCCCTTCGATTTCGAGCATGCAGCCGAACAGGGTGTGGACATTGCAATGTCTTCTGCAAACATCCTGAATGTGCCCAACCAACTCAATATGTTCACTGGCGAGGCAACAGGCGAAGTAGAGGTAAGCTATTCGTTGAACACAATTCCCGAAGAGGAATTGATAGTTGATGTCGACAACAATGGCGTAAGAGAGTCGTATGTTTACCTGTCGATGTCATACTTGCTGGCTTCTCCCACATCTTCAACACATGCAATGTCATTCGTGTTTGCCGAGGCTGGCGGAAGCAACCCCATCGACTTCAACACCGGACTTGAGTCTGTTCCCGTTTGCCGTAACTGGCGCACCAACATCGTTGGTCAGTTCCTCACTGGCAATGTTTCATTCAATGTGAAGATTGATCCCATTTATGAAGGCGAAACCATTAACTCTGCGGGTTTATACTACAACTTCAGCGAAGACATCCTTATCGAGGACAAGGTGTTTGCTTTCAATACAGACGAAGCCGCTACATTCACCTCACAAAACAACAATCTGCTTACATTCAATGATGTAACCTTCTCCGGAAGTGTTCAGTATATTGCCTTTGGCGAGTATCGCGACAAGGGCAACTATGTAGAGTTCACCAACATCTTGAACAACGTGACTGCAAAGGATATGGTTGTTACTCACTCAGTAGGTATAGCAAATGTAGAGACAGTTGACTACATGGCACCTCTGATCTTCTTGAGAGGCGAGAATACGCTGACCAACTGTACCTTCACCGGTACAACTTCGACAGCTCCGAACAAGGCAGACTACAATGGTGATGTTCACGAGGTTGTTGCTTATGACTGTGGCGTGCCTAATGGATGTTCGGCAGTCTTCAATAGTTGTACAGTCGACAAGATGTATGCTTGGAGTCACTCAAAGATTACGCTGAAGGATACCAAGGTGAAGTACATTCGTTGCTCAACTCACCACTATACAGAGCCAAATGCGCACTTGACGATAGACAGTGGTTCTGTGGTCGACGAGATTTCTGTTTCCAGCACTGGATTGGCTAAATTCGTAACTGTAGATGGAAAGAGAAGAATCACGGCAGAGAAGTGGGCTCCTTCGCTTATTGTAAAGGCCGGTGCCGTAGTCAACCGTCTCAACATGAACAATACTCCTTCGCTTGACAAATACGGCAAACTGTCCGTCATCATCGAAGAAGGTGCAACCGTCAAGGAGATTGTCAATGCAATCGACGAGATTCCCAATCCTGCGCCAAGCATCTAATAGCCGAAACAAAATACTTGAAAACACTTAACAATAAAATAGGTGTCTGCTGATTTATAATGAAGTTATCCGTTAAATATCTATTAGTCCTCATAGGCATTACATTGGTTGCCTCGTGCAAGGAAGATAACCTTGTTTCTTCGCACGATGCAGAGAAGAGTATGACCGTCAGTTTCTTGTTGCGAACAGATGCTGATGAAGAAGTTAAGACGCGTGCCATCAGCGACGGAAAGAGTGTCGACAAGTTGTGCTTTGCCGTCTTTTCCGAGAATGGTGATGTGATTGTTCCCAAGACATGGAACAGTGGCATTTCGAGCATCACATCAGCCGGAGGCACATCGCTACTCATTACGCTCCCTTATGGCAAACGTTACAAGGCGGTGTTTTGGGCACAGAGCAGCCAGACGCAGGCATACTCCATTACCGACGACATGAAAGTCTCTGTGGACTATACTATGGCATGCAATGATGAGAGCAGCGACGCCTTCTATGGTGTGACTGATGTGTTTACGACTGCCGATGGGGTAGTAGAGGTTACACTTCGTCGTCCTTTTGCACAACTGAATGTTGGTGCATTTCCTTTCGACTGGGAGTATGTCAAGGATTTCCATGGTTTCGACATCACAAAGTCGTCCATGCGGGTTCGTGATGTTCCCCATAGCATCGACCTCCTTACGGGCAAGGTGTCCGACAAGGCAAATGCATCGTTCAAGCCCGGGGCTTTGCCTGTCGAGAACCTCCTTGCTGATGTGGACAATAACGGTACGCCGGAGGAATACACCTATGTGGCAATGGCTTATCTCCTGGCAGACAAAGATGCTTCGACGCATACTGCCGAGTTCTTCTTCCTCAACGATAAGGATGAGGCTGTGATGTTCGAGAGCGAAAGCGCAAACAATGTGCAGTTGCAGCGTAATTGCCGTACGGACTACTTTGGTCAGGTGCTGACAAACAACGGAGAGATAAACGTACGCACATACGACGACGACGGCAACACTGCCGGTGGTGACGTATATTATAATGTGTCGCAGGACTCAACAATATCAAACACCATCTACAATATGTCCGACCACAATACAGCCATGCAGTTTGCAAGCGAGAGCGGTCAGACAGTCACCTATGAGAACCTGCTCTTTACTGGCGACATTTGGACCATCGAGTTGGGCGAGTATCGTGGCAGTTCGTATGTGAACTACAATAATGTACTCAACAATGTGGAGTTGCGTAATCTGTCGGTGTCAGCTTGCATCGAATGTCACGAGTGGTACTTCTCGCCAGCATGCATTGCTTATGGCAAAACGATACTCAACAACTGTAAGATGACCGGTACCACTACAACGCAGACAACGGTGACAGACAAGCATGGTGTCGTTCACGAAGTGATACCTGTCGATATTGGTGTGCGCAACGAATCAGATGCCGTGTTTAATGGTGGCATATACGGAACCATCTTTGCGTGGACTCATGCAGTAGTGGACCTTTACAATGTCATTATCGATACGCTTTTCTGTGGCACATGCGACTCAACGAAACACTCGTGGATGACGATTGGCTCCGGCACAACCATCAACAAGGTTATCTGTTGCGAACCGCGATGCCCCTACGGAGGAAAGGAGTATTCAACAACAATGACCATCAAGAGCGGTGCAAAGGTCGACACGCTGCAGTTGGTTTCGACTGATGTGGAGTTCTTGATAATAGAAGATGGAGCGTCTGTGGGCACCATTATGTGCGAAGGGGTGGAATACACCTACAAGGAGCTGAGAGAGGCCATGGGCTTGGCTTGGTCTGGTCTTTAATCCAATAGTGTGCATCTAAACTAAATTCGGAGAAAATACACATATTTTAATTTAATTAATAAAACAAAATGAAAAAGAATCTTATTTTTGGAATGTTTGCTGCCATGGTGCTTTCTACATCATGCACAAACGAAGATTTGAGTGCGTCTCAGTCTGAAAACGAAGTTAAGGTATCCGTCAATCTCGGTCTCGAAGGCGGTATTGCCACCCGTGCCATCAGCGACGGTACCGGTGCCGACAGATTGGTTTATGCCGTGTTCGACGAGAACGGCAACCGTATCTCTACTATTGCCGCCGTGGACAAGAAAACATCTTTCCCCACAACTGAGAGCATCACATTGGCAAAGGGTCAGACCTACAAAATGGCTTTCTGGGCACAGGACAGCGATTGCGATGCCTACACCGTGAATACCAACGATATGACCGTCGCTGTCAACTATGCAGCCGACGTCAACAACGACGAGACTCGCGATGCTTTCTTCAAGACTATCGAGTTTACTGTAACCAGCTCCACTTCCATCAATGTTGAGTTGAAGCGTCCGTTCGCTCAAATCAATGTTGGCGTTTATCAGAGTGACTGGGATGCTGCCGTTGCTTCTGGCATCGAAATCGAGAAGTCTTCTGTAGTCATCAAGAACGCAGCCACCTCTATCAATCTGCTGACAGGTGCTGTTGGCGAAGAGACAACCGACGTAGAGGTTTCTTATGTGTCTGAGGCAATTCCTGCCGAAGCGTTTACCGTCGATGTAAATAAGGACGGCGACTTCGAGGATGAAAACGAGAAATATGTATGGCTCTCTATGAGTTACATTCTTGTTGCCGATCACGACGCAACAGCAGACGAAAACGGTTTGCTGGGCAACGACAGAACAACCTTGCAGGAGTTGCAATACACCTTCACTCCGAAGAGCGGCAACCCTATCGTCTTCAGCGAAGGCTTGACCAGCGTTCCCGTACAGCGCAACTGGAGAACAAACATTCTGGGTAAGATTCTGACTGGCGACATCCAGTTCAACATCTCTATCGATCCCACATACGACGGCGACATCCTTTTCCCCTAAACACCGGGTGAAGGCTGATTGATGTTCCCTTGCCCGATAGCAGCGGGCGGGAATCAATCGCAGACAGCATAGCGCATGGGAGTGTGCCATTCCGGCACACTCCCATTGTTTTTCTTGCACCTTCACGCGGCTGATGTTGCAGCCCAATTTGTGGCGACGGAAAACTCCACGCGTCCTTCCTGCCAACTTCACGTGTGTAGTTGCCCAACTTCTCTGCAGAACTTCGACAACTTCTCTGCAGAAGTTTTTCGGGTTGTCTGGGAGTGCTGTAAACTGGCACTTTGGCAGACATACAAAATACCCCGCCACGATTCGACAATCTTGGCGGGGATTTTTGTGTTTTCGGCAGACTTGCGGGGGATGTTTTCTGCTGTAGGCGGCTATTGTTTCTTTGCGTCGAGGCGCTTTACCACCTGGCCATAGACGATGAGGGCAATGGCAGACACCAGGGCGATGGCTCCGAAGCAGTACCAGATGTAGTGTGCGTTGGTGCTGGCTGCTGCCCATTCCTCGTGGGTGGAGAAGAGAGCAGGGTCGGGGCAATACTTGCTGAGCAGGAAGCCCGAGAGTCCGAAACCGCAGATGGACGAGAGGAACGAGTGGAGATGGCTGAAGCCCAGATAGAGTCCCTCTTCGCCTTTTGGTGCCTGCAACGAGAAATACTCGAGGAAACGGGGCGAGATGAATGTCTCTGCCAAGCCCTGGAAGACGATGCCTACAACCATCATGAACGCTACGGGGTGCATGGTGAGGATGGTGGTGCTGCCGTCGAGCATGTTGCCATAGGCCATGCAGATTGCCGAGATGGGCATGATGAACATGCCGATGGTCATGGAGGTGAGGGCGCTGCGACTGCGCATTATCTGGGTGACAAGGCTCACTGTCAGCACCACCACCAGTGGGTTGACGTTGGCATACCACGAGGGCGATGCGCCTTCGCCTGCCAGACGGAGCACGTATTTGGGCATGGTGGCGTAGAGTTGCTGCTGCACGAGCCAGAAACCTGTGATGATGAGCGTGAGCATGACAAGGCGGCCGTTGGTGCATACCTTAATCAGTGCGTTCCATATCTGACCGAAGGTCTTGCCTTCGCCCGTGTGCTGTGCGCTCTTGTAGAAGAACCAAATGGCCAGAAGAGCCAGAAAGGTCATGGTGGCGGAGAAGTAGTTGAGTGTGATGAGACCTTCGTTGCCCAGTGCTTCGCGCAGAGGCTTCACGATGGTCTTGCCCGAGAAGGCACCGATGTTGACCATGGCATAGAAGATGGAGAATCCTTTGGCACGTGTCTCGGGTGTCGTCTCCTTTGCCACTGTGCCGGAGATGACGCTCTTGATGAACGAACCGCCACAGACGATGAGTGCCATGATGGGGATGATGCCGTAGCGCAGATTGCTCTCGAGCAGACCGGTGAAGGTTGTTGTCTCGTTGTATTGTGCCAGGCCTGCTGCCTCGAGCCAGGTGGGATAGACAGCCAGTCCGAGATAGCCCACGGTGAGCAGGGCGAACGCCAGCAGCATGGAGTTGCGGAAACCTATCTTGTCGGCCAATGCCCCGGCAAACGTGGGCAACAGATAGAGGCAGGCGGAGAAGATGCCTGCAATGGCAGCCGACTCGATGTCGTCGAAGCCGAGAATACGGCTCAAATAGAGGGTGATGACAATGAAGACGCCATAGTATGCGGCGCGTTCGAATAACTCTACGGTGTTAGCAACCCAAAAGGCTTTGCTGAATTTTACTTTTTCCTTTGCTGTTGTACTCATTTTCTTTACGTGTGTTCGACGTGATGTCTGTGTCTGTAGTTTTTATATGGTTAATAGAATTTGTTTGTTCTTGTCAGTAACTCACCGAAACCTCGATGCCGAGTTCTCTGATGCGCTCTGCTATGGCGTTCATGATGTCGGCATCTGCCTTCTGCAGTCCGGCAACGGGTGTCTCGCGGTCCAGCGTGTAGAGCATGACGGCGCGGGGCTTGATGCGTTGCAGTGCCTGGAGGTAGGGGGCGATGTATGCCTCGCCGGTGTTGTCGAGGTTGTGGCCGTTGTATTGCCCTTTCATGAGCATGGTCTGTATGATGCAGTTGCCGCGGAACTGCTCGAGGCAACGGATTTGCTCCTCCACGTCGTAGTGTCCCTGCGGTTGGTCCACCAGGTTGATGTATTCGGGGCAGACGGTGTCGAGTTTGAGGATGTTGTTGTCGAAGTGCATCAGTGCTTCGCGTATCTCGGGGCGACGTATCTGTGTTGCGTTCGAGAGGATGCTCATCTTGGCAGACGGGCAGTAGATGTCGCGCACCTGCTTTACTCTTTCGACGATTTCGGGGAAGGCGGGATGCAGTGTCGGCTCGCCATTGCCGGCAAAGGTCAGCACGTCGGGTGTGATGCCTTCGGCACTCAGTTCCTGTAGTTTGCTTTCGAGGGTTTCCACCACCTCGTCGGCCGTAGGCAGAGGGTTCTTGGTGCGACGTTCGCTGTTGAGTCCGCACTCGCAATAGATGCAGTCGAAACTGCAGAATTTTCCTCCCTTAGGCAGCAGATTTATGCCCAGAGAGATGCCCAGTCGGCGGCTGTGGATGGGGCCGAAGATGGGCGAATCATAGATGACTGTACTCATATTGCGTGCAAAGGTACGAGTAATAATTTGATTTTCAAAATTAAATGCTGAGACACAAAGAATTAAAAAAACATAATTCTTCATTCTCAAGACAAGGCTTTTTGATTTATTTATTGTATTTTTGCAACAGAAATGGTGCATAGGGCAATCATAACAACCATTGCTCTGCTCTTGGGCGCTCTTGTCTTTGCCCAGGAGGAGGCAGACGAACTGCTGCCACATGAGCCTGTGAACTACAAGCTCAAGCTGGAGACGTATCGCTACGTGAAGCCGCTCATCGAGAGGGGCGACACGATGTGGTGCTACCTTCTGCCTGAGTTGTGGGTATATCCGCCCTTGAAGTTCAAGAGCGAACGTCAGCGCCGTGCCTACAACAGGTTGGTATATAACGTGAAGAAGGTGTTGCCTATAGCACAACAGGTGAACGGACTCATTGCCGAGACGGCCGAGACGTTGGAGATGTTGCCCACAAAGAAACAGAAGAGTGCCCATGTCAGTGCGGTGGAAAAGGACATCAAGGAGATGTACACGCCACAGATGAAGCAACTCACCTACTCGCAGGGCAAACTCCTCATCAAACTCGTGGACAGGGAGTGTAACCAGTCGTCATACGAGATTGTGCAGGCATTCCTCGGTCCGGCAAAAGCCGCTTTCTACCAAGTCTTTGCCTGGACCTTCCGTGCCAGCCTGAAGAAAGAGTACCGGCCGGAGGAGGAAGACAAACTCATCGAGCGTGTGGTCCGGCAGGTGGAAACGGGGCAGTTGTAAAATAGGTTAACCTTTCTAACAATAATGCTTAACCTTTCTGCCCGTAATGCTTAACCTTTCCGCCCGTAATGGTTAACCTGTTTTTTCTTAGAGGACAGACAAGATAAACGCCGCCTGCTGTAGATGCGATTGTCAGCAAGCGGCATTTGTGTTTCTTACTTGTTCAGCGTCCAGGAGAAACCGTCTTTGGTGTCCTTGACTTCGAAGCCCAGTGCGGCAAGTTCGTCGCGTATCTTGTCGCTCAGAGCCCAGTTCTTCTCTGCCTTGGCTGCCTGGCGTTGCTCCAGAAGCATGTTGACAACTGCTCCGAAGGCTTCTTCGCGAGCCTTGTTGCTGACGCCGGTGTCCTGGCGAAGGCCGAGTATCTCGGTGGTGAATGTCTCCATGAGTTGGAGCAGTGCCTGTGCCACTTCGGCGGTGATGCTTGCCTTCTTGTCGATGAGGCTGTTGATGGTGCGGCAGGCATCGAACAGGTGGCTGATGACGATGGGCGAGTTCAGGTCGTCGTTCATCGCATCGTAGAGTTTCGTGCGCAGTTCGTCCACGTACTTCATCTCCACGGGCTGCTGCCCCTTCACCTTCTGTCCTTCCTGCAGACGGCGCAGGTTCTTCAGTCCGTCCATCAGGCGTGCCAGTCCCTTCTCTGCAGCCTGAAGCGCCTCGTTGCCGAAGTCGACAGTGCTGCGGTAGTGGGCTTGCAGAATGAAGAAACGGATGGTCATGGGCGTATAGGCCTGGCTGAGCAACGGATGGCTGCCGTCGAAGAACTGCGGCAGCGTGATGAAGTTGTTGTACGACTTACCCATCTTCTTGCCGTCGATGGTAATCATGTTGTTGTGCATCCAGTAGCGCACCATCTGGCAGCCCTGGCTTGCCACGGATTGGGCAATCTCACATTCGTGGTGTGGGAAGATGAGGTCCATGCCGCCGCCGTGGATGTCGAACTGCTCGCCGAGGTACTTCTTGCCCATGGCAGTACATTCGCAGTGCCATCCCGGGAAACCTTCGCTCCAGGGGCTTGGCCAGCGCATGATATGCTCGGGCTGCGCCGCCTTCCACAGAGCAAAGTCCGCCTGGTTGCGCTTCTCGCCAACACCGGCAAGTTCACGGCTCGCATCCTTCACATTCTCGAGGTCGCGGCCCGAGAGGATGCCCCATCGGTGGTCCTTGTTGTACTTCTCTATGTCGAAATAAATGCTGCCATTGCTCTCGTAGGCATAGCCGTTGTCGAGAATCTTCTGCACCAAAGTCTGCTGCTCGATGATGTGTCCCGTGGCATGAGGCTCAATGCTCGGTGGCAGACAGCCCAGTGCGTCCATCGCCTCGTGGAAACGGTTTGTGTAGTATTGGGCAACTTCCATCGGTTCGAGTTGCTCCAGCCGAGCCTTCTTCGCAATCTTGTCCTCACCCTCGTCGGCATCATGTTCCAGATGGCCCACGTCCGTGATGTTGCGAACATAGCGAACCTTATAGTCCAGATGTTGCAGATAGCGGAAAAGGAGGTCGAAGGTGATGGCAGGGCGTGCATGGCCCAGGTGGGCATCACCATAGACAGTAGGGCCGCAGACATACATGCCGACACGACCCGGAGTGAGCGGCTTGAAGAGTTCCTTCTGCCTGCTCAGTGTATTATAAATAAGAAGTGGTTGTTCCATATTGTTAATGTTCAAAAAATGCTATAACGCCACAGCGTCCCCCTAAGTTAAGGTTAGCAGCCCCCTCCCGACCTCCCCCGAGAGGGAGGAGTTAAGGTTCGCGTTAAGGTTATGCCAAACTTTCTCCATACTCCAGTTCACCATCGACAACCCAGCGGAGGTCTTCTGGTGAGAAGTCGCCTATCTTGTCCTTCTTGGCTTGGCGTGCAACATACTCTGCCACCTCCTCTACGTCGATGTCGATGTCCTCTTCGCCCGAATGTTTCTCGAGCAAATCGACATAGTACTCACCGATGACATCGATGAAATAGTAGAGTTCTTCTTCTGTAAACTTATCTTTAAGGTCCTGCGGCAGGTAACTCTGTATGTATTCGACCGTAAGGCGATCGTCCTCAGCATCGAGGATGAGGTCTTCTTCAAATGTAGCCATATATTAATAAGGTATTAGCAGTTTAGAGCATGGCATTGATTTTTTCTTCGAGAACAGCACGTGGCACAAGCCCGACGCTGCGGTCCACTTCCTGACCGTCCTTCAGGAAGACAACGGTGGGGATGTTGCGTACACCAACG
>JAEIGA010010008.1_pt1 | contig 14371 bp, 25 predicted proteins | sample 9270691 | NCBI WGS metagenome assembly JAEIGA01 (sample SAMN17057246, study PRJNA624740) | gut metagenome | biome: biome; isolation source: fecal sample | host: Bos grunniens | place: China: Xizang | collected 2019 | reverse complement strand
GAATATCAGTATCAACGGCAAACCTGTACCGAAGATTAACACCATCCGAGGCTCTGTTATCGTCCATAGGAATGACAACTTTAAACGGGGTGTTGTATAATGCATATAGCATCTTAGAATGACCATATGCACCAACAGTTCCTCCCACAAGGTCAAATATCCATGACAGGTACTTGTCCTCTATGTTGTCTTTCATCCGTATCCTACTCCTTTACCCCCATAGCAACGGAGTAATCTCTGGGATCATTAGCTATCTCTATGTAAAGTCTGAAAATATCATTCCTTACACACACGATATCGGGCTCATACTCACCCATATGGTCAAGAGCATCGCCAATGTAAGACTTCTTGTCCTCGACAATCTGGTCATGCTCGTTGCACACTATGCCTCCGTTATATGCTGTCCATGAAACAGTATCAAATGTATCATCAAGACCAAAATCTTTGGGGTCAATTACCTCAATCTTAGGGTCTTCTATTATCTCCTCTTTCACAAGAGTAGGCTCGTCGCTGTCCTTTACATCAGAGTACGATACATAATCACCGTCAAGCTGCTCGATTTCCTCACTGTCTTCGCCGCTGTATTCCTTAATACAGTCCTCATAGGTTGTGTCTTCTTCTTTATTGCGGCGCTTGTCTAAAGCCTGCTTTGCAAAATATCCAGCAACCGCACCTAAAGCGAATGCAAATATCAGTTTTATGTTCATGATTACTTGTCCTCCTTTGTTATGACGCTAAGTCTACCTTATCGAGAATATATCCATCGCAGTTGAACTCAAGAAGAATTGACCTCTCCTTACCGTCTCTGAACAGTTTCTTTGCCTCATTGTCGAACTCATAGATGCCGAAGTCTACGAAGTTTGCATAACGATTATCGTTCTCGTCATATATCCATCCAACAACCTGACCGGCCTTAGTCTTAGGTAGACCAAGAGCCTCCCTAACTTCATTTAAGAAAAGATAGCCTCTTGCTCTGAGCCGCTGATTACAGTAGTTCTGCTGTATCTCAAGAAAATGGAAATTATATACGGAATCTTTTTGGAACTCTGACGATGTCTCATCAAAGAATACTGCGAATTCGTCATTGTAGTCAATAGACTCAAAGCTCTTCTCAGCTACAGTAACCGGTCTCTTCTTGCCCTTCTCATTTACCTCTTCTCTTGTTACAGCCTCAGTTCTAACACCATACCGGAGCTCTCTGTCTACCTCAGGACCAAAACGCTCGACTACTCTGCGTCTGTAGTCTTTAAACGACTTGTCTACAGCACCATATGCAGCTGCAAGTCCTAAACTTCTCTTCTTCAAGGTACCGTGAGATGCTATAATACTACCTATTGAAAGAGTGAGTATCACTACGGACGGGAAATATAATTTCGCATACTCGATTGCAGAGTTCTTGTACACGATAAGAGCATCTTTCTTTGCATCTCTTTTTGTGTATTCCTCAGTTACAATCTCACCGTCGTCATTCTCGATGCAGATTTCACCGTCTTCCTTAGCCTTTGCAATGGCATCAAGCTGTTCACTCTGTTCTTTGCGTATCTTAGACACCTTTGTGGTGGCCTTACAAGCAGCTACTGTACCTGCTATAACACCTGTAATACCTGCTACAAGCAGTATCTCAGGTGAGTGTTTGCCTACTTTAAATTTCACTTTTGCAGCTGTGTTAGTCACCTTTGTAAATATCTTGGGTTTCTTCATGATTATTTGTCCTCCTTTTTATCAAATGCATTGCAGTTTTTTGCGTGTGCCCATATGTCCGCTTCCATGACGTATCCACGTTTCTGAAGTTCGTCGTTAAACCACTTTTTAAATTCTTCTATAGTTGGTATACTGTCCTCACTAATACGATCGGACTCTGCCTCTTTACATTCTTTGCGGTGCTTGTGCTTGATGTCATACGGTTCACAAGGCATTCTTAAACGGTACGAATATGAATGCTTTTTATCGTTTCCGTATATTTCGGTAGCCGCAATATCATCATACGACCAACCTATGGACAAATCCCTTGCAACCACCAAATCGGATAAGTCACAGACGTCGTAAACATCCGCAACGGTTACATATCCGTCCTCTTTTGCCACGTCCATTAGATTATCCAGGGCCTCCTTGGCATCACACTTAAGGATAAACTCGAATGGTAACATATAACCCTTTTGACTTTTGCAGTTCTCAGATTCCCTATCTCTAAGATAGTCGATAAGATGCTGAGTATACCACAGGATTTTCTCAAGATCTTGGATACCGTTCTTTTTCTTCCAACGGCATGCGTACTTTATTATGTTACCAGTGTCAGTTGCCTCGATACCATCAAGGCCCGCTGTGAATGCCTCGATACAGTCAATTACTTCGAGACCGTTTGCACTCTGATAATGGTCAGGGTGCGATACCATTTTATCTTTTGATTCGTACATTATTTTTCCTCCTCAACATATTCTATATAGTCAGACTCCGAGGCGAAGAGCATATATTCCTCACCTACGAGCCCCATATAACCCTCAGATGTGAAATATCCATACATATGTGTCACCTCAGACTTATCGTGTTAGGGAACTGGATGGTGAATTTTCCACCTCTACGAATGATTCTTGCCTGTCGTATGCCATTTCTTGTCCAACCGTATTCCGTGTCAGACGATGTTGTCATGTTGGACTGGTCTACTAAGTCATAATAGTCCGCAACACTCGCACAGCCCGATTTTTCGACAGTCAACTCAAGCTCTGAGAGAACCATCTCAGCGTCTTCTTTATTGTCAAACTCTACCTCGGCAACCTCATAAGCCTTTCTCCTCGGTCTTAAAGTTGCATATCCATCATCCTCACTTGCTTTTCTATAGTTTGTGTATGTGGTGCCAGAGGAGCTCTTAGAGCTCCCACCAGTAACCTCAACATCAAGAAACCTCTTGAGAATATCAATGAATGTTCTCTTTGCACGAGGAATGAATATCTGCCATAAAGCATCTGACTTTGCAGCATCTAAATCCTCGGCTAAGAACAGCTCCGACAGATTATGGTCATGCTTTTTTTCTTTAACAACTGGTTTTGATTTCAGCTTTTTCTCCACTACCAGCGCCTCCTTTCAATATATCTCGGACCGTCTACAAACGAGATGTTTGCAATCGGCATCTCATGCTCATCTGGGACATACTCGATACGTATGTGAACTTGGTCCTCGTTACCGTACCATATTAAGTCGTCGCCGTTTGCAACCCGTTTCAACCCCAACTCATCAAGATACTCGTTGAATGTAATATCCTCGCCATTATTCAGACGATAGTTAAAATCATTCTCAATGGCTCTGAGCTTTACAGGGCTGCTCACAAAGGGGTGATTTGTCATGGCTTCCACGCATGAAATATCACCAGGTTGTGATACGGGCATTCTAATGTTATCGGCTCCGAGGGTCTCTATCCTCTTCTCAGCAGCCCTCTGAGAGATTTCTTTCTCTTTTTCCTCACCTACAATAGCTTTGGTCGCTACTTTGTAGTCTTTCAGAGCTGTTTCCGAGATAGAATATAACCCTGCAAGTGCTGCGTTACGACGTTCGTTTACACTATGTCCGCATATTATGCACGCTGTACCAACTACAAACCACACTGCTGTAGGTACGTAGTGCTTCCATGTAGTTTCCACTACATCACGAACTCTGAACTTTTCGTTCGCTTCCATTTTCTCAGCTTTCTTAGCCTCGATTGCTTTTGCGGCTTTAGGTGTGGCTTTTATTGCCGATATGACAGCAGCACCCATACCCACGATACCAAAGCCCGTGAGTATCGTCGGACTCTTTTGCCTAAGCACCTTTCCAATGCTTTTTAACGCATTACCCATAATATTTACCTTCCTTTCTAAATATCAACTATCTACTGTCTCTATCAATTCCTGAAAAGAACATAGATAGCTAAATGCTTCATTAAATGGGTTATCTGTTGCCCCGATCTTAGACCAATATGCTACATCATCTATAAACTCGTCAATTATCTCAAGACAGGTTTTGTCTTCATAATTGGAGAGTATTCTCTTACGAAGTTCCGCAATAGACCACATAGCCGCAGCCCAGAAGCGTGCATCATATTCATCAACATAATCTTCAAAGTGCGCCTCACTGTCACTTAGATAACCCAATACCAAACGTTCTGGAGCATCCATCAGTCTAATATCCGTCATTGTTATCTCCTTTCAAGAAGAAAAGAAGAAGAGTCTGTTAAGACTCCTCCTCGTCATCAGATTCTTCAGCTATCTTCTTCATTTCATCACGTACTATCTCACGTGTTTCTGCTTCCTGTACCTTATCCCCGACAATACTGTCAAAGAGAGATACTAAAAGCCCTGCTCCAGCGAGAATCGCACTAACTGCTTTTAATCCTTTAAGATTCATAGCTCTTGCCTCCTTTCATACACCCTTTGTAAACTCTGCGGAAGAAAAGGAAAAGAGTCCCCGTAGGGACTCAATATCCTTATTCCTCGACTGTTTCAGCTTCGGCTGTCTCCACTTCTTCAACCTCTGTTTCTTCCTCAGTGAAATCGTAATTAACAGTTGTCTTGTCAGCAAGAGCCACTATTAAAGTAGCTAAGCCACCAAGAGCTGCTAAAGCTCCACTAATTATAAATGGTTTTCTCATTAGAAACAAACCTCCTTTCATTTAGTCTTCATATACACATTGTAAATTCTGCGCCCTATCAAAATGGGCATTCTCCCTCATAATCCTCGTGATTGAGAATAGGGTCATACTCGTAACAAATTGTATAGAACGAGGGAATATCATTCCCGTCATCATCAACCTTGTCATCCACTTCCGTATATATCTCTCTGATGTTGAGCCACGCCATGCATCCGGTGCTCTCAACAAACCGATAAGCGTTCCAACCAGTGAAATATAACGAGTCGTCCGTAACTGGTAAGCCCAAGTATTCTAAGAATTGTCCAACAGAGCACATGCCATCAACAGTAAGAGCCTTGTTCAGGTATAACTTTGCTTCTGTTACACGTCGTACCGTTGACCAAAAATATCTTTCCGTGTATGGCTCATAGAAAAGAACCTGATCTTCGTTATCAATTGCTTCTGGTCCTGTTATATTCGGATTTATGGTGATGCCATTACCGTCGCAAACCATAAAGTTTTTGTTGAATTTATCGGCTGCTATCTTATCTTTGATGCAAATATCAGCATCCTCACCATAAACCTCTTTTGCTGCTTTTCTATACTGGTTATACGAGGTGTTAACGAGTGCATACGCGCTCATAAGAGACGCCTGTGAACGCTTGCTAAGAACCGTTGAGCCTACTATGCAAGCTATAGTGGCAGCACCTACTATCACCGTCGGAATATAAGCAGGAGCCGCTGCTAAGAATTTTTCCCTCTTAGTCAATGGATTGTGCTCCACCGTCATAAGTGGTTCATTGTCCGCATAGGTGGTTTCAATTTTTGGTGGCTTTTTGTCTGTCGCCACCTCAATTCTTTTTGCAGCTTTTATTGCATTCTTAGATGCAAATACAGCTGTTGCTACTACCCCCGCAGAGGCAAGCACCGCCAACGCTGTAGGACCGTACTTTGTTAATATCTTGCTCAATTTTTTCATTTTTATACCTCCTCTTTTTGTCGTGACTTCTTAAATAGGTTGTTTAAAAGTGAGAGATGTTCAAGGCAGCGATGGTCGTCATAACGTATATAATCGCATATAGTGTCTATAATATCGTTTTGTAATGTATGATGCTTAGCATCCTCACCATAAACGCTCTTTATAGCATCACAATATGCTTGATATTCGTTGCTGCTAACATCGGACTTTGCTGTTGCGATTAGCGATGTAATTCGCTTTTTTAGCAACACAACTAATTCAACAATGTTTGAATCGTCAGTCATTACTTTTCTACTCCTTTCAAAAATAAAATTTATAAAAAGAAAAGAGCCCTTGTTAGAGCTCCTCTCTCATATAACGCTTGTAAATTTTGCGCTTTAAGATAAACCAACTTCCTTTAAGAGTTTTAATAATTCCTTTTGATTCATAGTAGCATCAATACTCATGTGAACCATAGCTTCTCCGTTTTCAAATTTAGCCGTGAATTCATTAAGCTTGATTTCTGCGTCATAGCCTTTTTTCCTCACCGCTCTTTTGATTATCTTCGATACTATAGCTCTCATAAAATTAGATGAAATATTCATAATATCCATACTCCTATCTCCTTTCATATTGGTTTCATATACACCTTGTATTTTCTGCGGAAAGTAAAAAGAAGAGCCAGTGCATTAGCACCAGCCCTCTCAACAAACTAATCCAATACTTTCATGTCGTTTAACACGTCTCCCATTCGCGCTCCGCCACGAACTTTTTCTTCAACAAGCCGCCATTCGGAGTTTGTAAGCTTACGTTTCAGTTTCCAGTAATGACCGAGTCTCCTGTCGTAGCAGTAGAGCTCTTTTAAATCTTTCTCAGCATTCAGATTTACCTTTTTGTCATGCCCTTTCTTAAGCCCTTTTACAGCTTTTCCAGCGCCGAACAAAGCTGGTAATCCTATACCGATTACAAATTCTTTGTGCTCCGTACACCAGTTAACCCCGTCATTAAGTTTCTGCTTAACACGTTGCTTACGTTCTCTCCATTTAGCTTTCTTCCTCTGTTTCTCAAGTTCTTTCTGGTCGATAATAATTTCAACGTCCATAAATTCAACATCCTTTCTAAATAGTTTTGAAAACGTTTGTTTCCATTATAGACGATGTATTTTTTGCGCTCTTTAGATGTCTCTCCTATCGAACACGGTCTCCCAGCGTTTTTTATCAAGTGGCTTCATCTTTAGTGCCCACATTATTTGACGTATTGTTACAGTGGGGTACAAGCCATTTACACTTTTCCCAGCTCTTTTGTCAAAAAATTCTTTGAACTTGGGATGTATATACAAAATATCAGCAAGCCAAGGATCTATCTCTCCCCACCAAGTAGTTTTTGTAGTGTTATCAAATCGCTGCTGTATAATAGCGAGGCCATAATCTCCTATTTTTATAAGTGTACATCTGTTGTATACTGGATGATTACACTCGTATATTTCTCCATACATCTGTGTATAATATTTAGGGATATTAAAGTGATATCTCATAGTTTACTCCAAAAAGAAAAGGCCATGCACCTGGCACAGCCTTTATGTTGTTAATTAGTCTTCTGGAAACCATTCATCTCGTTCGTCAAGATAGGTTTCCTCGTCCTCGTCATCATCTTCGTCCTCGTCAATTATGTCGCTCATTGACGGGTACATTTCATCATAATCATCCTCATGACCGTACATGTCAAGAGGCAACTCCTCTTCGCACTCAGGGCACCATAGAGTAATATCGTCCGCAAACTCCATTTCCTCTCCACAATGCGGGCATAAGTATATACCCGTTTCTAATGCTGCCCTAAGTACATCGTTAAAAATATCCATAATTTTATTCCTCCTGTCATCAGTTTTTGTGCTGTATATATAATACAGCATTTTTCCTAAATTGTCAAGAGTAATAAATGCATCTACTTCCTCTCGTAAGAGATAGTGTAAATTCTGCGTCTATATAAAGCAAAAAGAAGAGGCCGTGTAGACCTCTAATTTGTGCTTTAAATATAGTCCTTTGTATTAATATATGTTTCAAATTCTTTTTTCAAAGAATCATTACCATACAGCTCTGCAAACTTATCCAAAGCCTCATAAAGTTCCTTGCATTTCTCTTCTTTTTTCTTTTCCGCACACATCGTCATTAGATTCTTTTCACAATAGAGCCTAATAAATAACCCACCTTCTAATCGTAAACATCTGTTACAATCTGTACAATCATCACAAGTTGTAACATCCTCACAAAAAGCATTTGCGTAGTTTCTCATAGCCTCATCATTCATCATAAAAAATCATCCTTTCAAATATAATTTAGTGTTCGGATTTCTCCATTATATAACGTGTAAATTCTGCGCTTAAGCAAAAAGAAGAGCCGATGTAAACACCGACTCCTCAATTGGAACTATATGGTCGTCATAATCACTTAATTATTTTATCAATAACTTTCCCCATGCTCTTTGAGCAAAATGCTCCAGTCTCCTCGAATTTCACGCCAACCACAAATGCGGCTACAAGAGCAAACCCTTTCACAACTGTTAACACTGTTTTAACGCGCCTGTCTTTCTTCTGTTCCTTAAGGATTTCAGCCTTGTTATCAGCGTCCGTAACATGCTTGTCCATTTCAAGCTCATTTCTAAGCTGGTTTTCCTTAGCCGTTTCCTGAAGCTCCAGTTCTTTCAGGCGAAGCTCGTACAGCGTCTCCAAATCGTTTATCTGCTTCCTCATCTCGTCAGTTCCGCACTCTTTTTTACTGAGTTCATCCAAATGGTCACTGATTTCCTTGTTCAATTTGCTTAAGATCTCATCATCCATCAAATATCAACCTCCTATTTGACCATAGTTCCATAATAGTCATTGCTTTTTCTGCGTGGCGTCAATGCTCACAACACCAAGCATTACACGCTTTTTTCTCATAAGCTGTTCAGGGGTTATCTTGAGTTCGAGAAATATGTACGGGTCGTCTTCACCGTCCGTAGCAACCTTTAACAACCCAACATCATACTCAAGAAGTGTTTGCTGAACCTCATAAAGCTTTTCCTCGATCTTTTTGTCATGCAAATAGACCTTGATGACCTTTATAAGGCACAATATTAGCAGAACTATACCCACAGCAATAGCTATCCACATATAAATCCTCCTTTCCTCTATACTAATATAGCACACTTTTTAGACTAATGCGTACTGAAAATATCAGCAATTAATCTCTTATCTTATCAAGATGCCAGAAAAACTTACGGTACAAGTCATAATAGGTATCCCTGCTACAAGGAATATTACATCTCACTTTAAGCACGTCGTAAGACAAGTTCTCAGTTACACCTTTTATAATGTATTCAGACATCGTTTTGTCGGTTTCTTCCGCAGCAGCATCTACCATACTTATACGCCTCGAACAAGCGGCTAAAATATCAGCAGCCTTTTCAACGAGTTCTACCTCTGTATATGGTCTTTTGCGCTGATTATTAGCTTTTACTATAAAAGAAGACTTTATAGAGTTTTTCGCAACATCGTGCTGCACCCTTTTATAAGTTGGGTACATATGGCAAAAATGCTTAAGTTCATAGTATCGGTCCTTAGGTATCCACCACTTGCTACCAAAGCAGAGTTCGGGTTTTAAATTGTTTGTATTTTCCATATTATAACGTCCTTTCAGAAAAATAAAATTGAGAGTATGTGCTGCGGGACTCGAACCCGTACCTCAGGCTTTTACACCTGCGTTCTACCAATTAAACTAATCACTCTCTCATATAAGCGCTTGTAAATTTTGCGCTCAGAAGTTAACTTAGAATAGAGCTCTATCAGTTTTCTATTTTAGAATAGGATTTATCACTTTGTTAGTTGTAAGTGTTAACGGTGCCTTAACTTAGTTGTAATATTTAGGTAAAACTATATATATACATTTTTAAGAAAATAAAAGTGAATGTATGCATATAGTATAACCAAAATATCAGCACGCATTAGTCTGTAAAGTATGTTATTATATGGTTAGAGGTGATAAATGTGGGTAAAAACAATTCGAGAATACCAATTTACAAGTACATTTGGTGTAAAATCCGTTTGTATCAGCAACTAAACGACATTGACGAGCAGATACTTGCTTCATATATAGGAGTTCAAGTAAGGACTTTAAAGGAATATGACAAGCAATCTAAAAATATCACTCTTGGTCAGATTGACAATTTCTTGTATAAGAATGGAATGACCCTGTCAGAGCTGTTAGAGTCATAAGGGTTTACAAATATCAGCAGATGTGGTATAATTTAGTCAAGCAATAAGCCTCTATTATGCCACTTAAGAAAAGAGGTATAATATGAAAGCTAAAAAGTTACCATCAGGAAACTATAGAGTACAGGTAATTGATGGGTATAATTCAAATGGTAAGCGAATTGTCAAGTCATTTACCGCCGAAACTGAGTGGGAAGCTCTTAAAATGGCTGATGATTACAAGCGTGGTAGATATAAAAGACCTACTAATGTAACTGTGCAGCAAGCTCTTGATGCGTATATAGACTCTCGTGATAATATATTGTCACCGTCTACGATATACGGCTACGAGAGAATACGAAACACAAGATTACAATTAATATCGCATATTAAGTTATCAGACTTAACAATTCTCGACGTTCAGAGAGCAGTAAACCATGATGCAAAACGATTATCAAGGAAGTCTATTAAATCAGCATTGGCTTTACTAAAAAGTGCTATGAATTTGTATGATGAGGACATAAATATCAGCAAATTAACCCTTCCACAAGCTAAATTGCTCAATCGTAACATACCCTCAGCCACAGAATTACTCAAAGTCATAATCGGCTCTGACATAGAGCTTCCTTGTCTGCTTGCAATGTGGTTGTCTTTAAGAATGAGTGAAGTTAGGGGATTGCAATTCCGAGACGTGTCTAAAGATGGTAAGCACATTTATATAAACCGGTCAAGACTATGTCTTCATGGCAACAACGTACTTCGTGATGTAAACAAGACAGAATTAAGTACGAGAGTCAATCCGCTTCCAAAATATCTGTATGACAAGATACTTGCTATACCGCATAAGCATGATACAGACTTTATAGTTCCTACAAGTTATGAAATGATTCGCAGAACGTTTAGGAAACTGATGGATGATAACGGATTTGACATATCGTTTCACACTTTAAGACATGAATTTGCTTCAACCTTAAATGATCTTGGCGTACCGTCTAATTACATTCAAAAGCTTGGTGGATGGTCCACAGACGATGTTATGAAGCGTGTCTACACTCATACGAACGAGCAAAAAGAAAAGGACTACCAAGAAATAATCGACAATTACTTCTCGGAGTCCATACAAAATATCACACAAAAATCACACGACTTTTCAGAAACTGCATAGTTTCGGGCATTTGCGAGCGATTTTGGTATGGGTTCAAGTCCCATCTCCTGCACCAAATGCTAAAACCCGTAGGTATCGCAGAAATGTCGTATCTACGGGCTTTTTATTGCATTTAGGAGTGAAATATCAGCAGTTAAAACTGCGTATATGCGGTTGAAAAGTCACATGAAATCACATGAACTGTCACACGATTAGGTGTAATAGAGGCTATTTATTGCTATCATAATACTGCTTTGAGCTTATTCCGAGAATTACCCCAAGGAATACATCCACCGCAGTAATGGTGCCTATTATCTCTTCCCCGTAAGGAAAGCCCCATATCCCAGCCAAGGCAAAATATAAAGTGCCCAATGCAGGTAAGAATATTTGTGCTATCCATTTGAGAATGTCGTATATTTTATCACTAAACATAACTTAATCGCCCCTGTATTTTGATTTTCTAATAGGAAGTCTTTGCACTTCTTCCATTATTCTTTTAGCAGAACCGTTTCCGCCCATCTCAACGTATGGCTTGTAGAGATATTCGTATAAGTTCTCGAATTCATCTTGAGTGATGCTTCCGCGTTCGATATATACCATTCCGAGATATATAATTCGGTCGTGTCCCAAGCCTATAAGCATCCTCGTCTTTACATCTTTTTTCTCAAGGCGCTTCATGATATATGCCCAGAAGCCCGAAGACGCAATAACCGTACCTATTATGGTTAGTATCAATTGGAGTTCATTACTCAAGTGTCATCACCTATCCTATCAGATTTTCTTTATCCAGCCACTTACATATATGGACATAGGAGTTCTGCCTACGTTATCCTTACGATTTGTTATACGGAGTCTGCCGTTGCTCTCTTTGCCGTCGTATATATAATAAGTGCCTGTAAGAACCGCTGAATAATTTGTAGCTGATGCTGATGCATAAACGGGAGCCTTCTTAAGAGATATCTTAGCACCCTTAGCATAGGACTTAGCTTCTGGAATAGTAAGTTTCTGACCAACCTTGATAACATTGGGGTTGGCTATTTTGTTCGCTTTTACGAGATCGTCTACAGTGACACCGTACTTCTTAGCTATCGAGGAGAGTGTGTCCCCTTTTATAATAGTATAGGTCTTCTTAGTAGAAGCGGTCGTATTGGTCTTAGCCGGGATTGTTGTCTTCGCTGTGGTCTCCGGCAGCCTAAGTACGCAATCCCAAGGATAATTATAATAGGAACGAGTAAATATCTCGTAGCCTGTCTGGTCTCCCTTGTGAGTGCCCCAAATCTGACCGTTTTCGTCGATAGAAGCCTGAACGAGGTTCTTAGACGATGTCATCATAGCAGTGTGAGACGCATGGTTAAGAAGAACGTCACCCTTCTTTAAGCCGCTGCCTGTAAAGAGATTTACAGAAGCTGTTACGTCCTTAAAGCCACATTTTATAAAGGCGTTATACATATTTGCTGTATAAGTGGCGCCTTTATTCTGTACTGGGACCCCTGCCTGCTGATAGGCAGAAATTACCAGAGAAGAACAGTCATAATCCGGTCCCCAGCGATTGATCTGGCTATAACCGTGTGAATTGTCGTTGGCAATGCCTACTGCCCACTTTACAGCAGAATCAATTTTACTACTCATTTTGATTTCCTCCTTTACTATTCATATACTTCACCGGTGATGAGCTCATACTCCTCAGCCGTTATCCAGCCTTTTATAACGGCGTTTCTGACTTTTACTTTATCCCATAAGCCGAGAACATAGTAGTTCCGAACCTTTTCATATTTTTTACTCATCTAAGTCAATGTCCTCCATCATAGCAATATAGTCTATCTTGGCATTAACGGTTGCCTCAAACTTCTCCTGAGCTGTTGCCTCTGAAATTACAATATGCCAACCGTCAGAGCCCTCCCAATAGTTACGTAACACCATGTCAGCATATTCTATACCGTTTATGTTTATATGACTTAAATTTGCGAGAGATAGAACATCTTCGCCCACGTCAGTCTGCGATATAAAATTATTGCCGTTGAGGGTCAGGTTCTCTATAACTGTGCCGTCGTATAGAGTTATGGTGTATAATTCTTCATTCATTATTCGTAAACCTCCGAGATTACTTATAGACCCTATAATAAGAAATACGGTCTACACCCTATCGTGTTATTAGCCGACGATTTGCTGTTCGCTCCGGTATAGTCGACACAGGCAAACATTGATAGACTACAAACATCTTGAAGTGCCCACCCTGTACGGCCACTACTATTGCGGCATATTAGCATATTCCTATCATATCTGAATAAAGCGAACTGTGTACAGTCAACACCCATATTGTATCCGTCCGCAACACCGTTTCCCCAGTATTTATGGCCAAACACCTGAGCCTGTGTCGGAATATCAACATAAGATGTGAACCAAGCGTGCCCTGTCGGTACACCAGAAGACGAATTGACAGCGTTACATAAGTATACCCTATGCTGTAAAACGGTACCAAACGCCGACACTATCTGACCAAGAACACTGGACGATGTCTGAGTACCGTCTTGTTTAAGTGTTGTGGCACGCATATAACTACCAGAGTATCCACCCTGAGTTGTTGCTGACGAGTTTATATACGATCGAGCTAAGTGTGTGTCTGGCATTATAACAAGATGATGTGATTTGCATTCGGTATCGCCGTGACCATAGAAGTAATCAATATCAACAATTCGCCAATTTATGCCATTTATAGTCCAGTAATCACCAATAAATAGGTCGTCAAATGTTCCGTTATAAATGGCCGATTTTTGAGCTGACGTAAATGATGAACCGAGATACTTACCTCTATATATAGAAGCATGGGAATGACCTGATGTTGTGAAAATTGGCTTGTAATTATTATTGAAATCACTTGCGTATTGGCCTTGCGTATACGTTGCAAAATCAAATACCGAGGAATACGCGGCAGAACCGAGACCTGATATCTCGTCAGCATTATATGTAGGCTTCGTAGAAGCTTTAGCCCAAGCGTATACGTCAGCGGCGTTTCTTGAATCAGAAAGTCTGCTATCGTTACCCATTACTACCTGCGTGGCGGAAGCATTGCCGCTTTGGGGTGTGTCTTTGAAGGCAGCTGTACCAATAGCATTACCATCTATTTTCACAGTAGGATATTTAAGATTTAGACTTGCATTAGGTGTTAAACCATTTACATAGTTACCTATATAGTCACCGTCACCTGCGTCTGCAAGATAAAAAACCGTACCATAGCTCTTGTTAACACCTACGTGATTTATTTTTAATTTATCACTGTCGAATATTACATACCAGTATGTACTTTTGGTAGTGCCATTATTGTTCACGTCCACATAGGTTTGAATTTGCGGTGTTCCCGTAGGATTGCCCGACTCATCAGTACCAGAACCATTAACTTCAATACATATACCGGCTACATCAGTTTCACTATGCACATACTCGGTAGAT
>JAEIGA010010007.1_pt1 | contig 14371 bp, 26 predicted proteins | sample 9270691 | NCBI WGS metagenome assembly JAEIGA01 (sample SAMN17057246, study PRJNA624740) | gut metagenome | biome: biome; isolation source: fecal sample | host: Bos grunniens | place: China: Xizang | collected 2019 | reverse complement strand
TCTTCCAAAGCCGCCGCAGCCTCTTCCATTGCTATCATAGTTCTCTCCACTTGCGTTTTGGCATCCAAGCGCACGCACAAAAACCAACTATCATCAATAAAACTAGTAAAGTATTCTAGCTGATCTCCGCTCTCAATTCTGAATTTAGAGCGCAAATGGGAGGGAATAACAACACGACCGGATCCATCAACTTTATAACTACTATTTTCAGGGATTAACAATGCTCCTCTAATCCATTCACTTTTAGGCATTTTTACAACCTCCATTCTTATAAAATTTACAGAATAACATACATTGATTATTGTCTTTACACGGCACATAATCATTTAGAATTTCTTTAATGAAATGCGGACAACGCTCTACAAATTCTAAAAAATTTTCATAACCATAAGTATCATATATAAAACAAGCTTTGAATTTATCTCTTACAATGGGTCCCATATTTCCTGATATCATTTTTTCTTCCCGCCAAGCGTCTTCGGCCGCGAGTAACATCAAAGTCCATTCATCCATTCAATTACCTTCTTTTCTCTAATATGCGGTGGATACCATTTAGGCCATACCACAATCTAATAAAAATCAGCCAAGTCATTAATTTCATTAGCCAATTCCCATTCTGTTATATCTATTGGGAAAAAATAAACATCAATATCACTATATTCGATTTTTTGTTTATTTCCAATTATTACCATAGCTTTTTTACATTTTTGGCTCATCATCCCAGCCCTCCGGCAGAAAACAATCTAAAAGCGCCTCTAATACATTAGCTATTACAAAAATTGGACCTCCAATAATAAAAATAATTCCAACAATTAATTGATCTTGTGTTGGCAAGTCTTTACAATAAGGAGCATATTGTAAAATTATTAAAAGCGACATTGCGCTCCACAAAATAGCAACAATTATTCCTGAAATTTCCATCGCCAACAACCCTCCCTTGGAGAATAAACAATACAATCTTTATGTAGCGTTGGTACTAGAAGCGATTGACGAAGCTCCTCTTTAGTTTCTTCATCCCAATCCTCTGTTCCTTCGGGCATATAACACTCTTCCAATCTATCGGTTGTATATATAGTAAAACCAACAACTTTATGTTTATCATACATAGAGAAATCCGTAAGGGTCATATCTGCGGGTGCGCCAAAAACCATCTTTGAGATTACTGTCGCAGGATAATATTTCCCATCATAGGCGACTTCTGAATTTACACTTCTAATTGCCACCAATTTTTCTGTCTTATCTACGATTTCATAAGTAATATTTTGGATATTTTTTAGTACCTTTGATTGGTAAAAAATAAACGCCACTGTAGCGCACAATAGAGCCAACAATAAAACTACCATACATACACTCCTTATCTTTTTATCTTATAAATATTATACGAAAAAATTTTTCGTTTGTCAAGTTTGTGCGCTTGGTCAAAATTCATTTATTATTCTATTAAAATTTTTATATTATAGTTAGGGAAAAAAATTGTAAAAAACTTGACAAAAGAAAAATTTTCTGGTATAATAACAATATACACGAGACTGGAGGTAAAGTAATTTGACAAAATTAGATTATACTTTAGAATCTCCAGAAGAAAGAAAAGCCCTGGTCGAAAAAATTTTAGAAGAAAATCCGAATCCATCGGAAAGTTATTTAGAAGTTTTGGCAGACTATCTTATTCTTTGTATGGAGAAACAAAAAAGAAAAGAAGAGCGGAAACTTTTAACTGATAATAGAATGGTTACTATTAATAAGAGAGAAGTTTCTTTCGAAGGACTTGTTTCCCAATTAGAAAATGGCGAAGATGGTATCTATAATATGATAAAAACTGATAAAAATTAGATTTTTTAGCCAAAAGTGATGATAACAAAAGATGATGTAGAAGAAATTCCTGGAATGAAAGAATTGCGGAATGCCATAAAAATGTGGGAAAATTAGTTAAAAACAACATCTGGTCGAGATGCCTTTATTATTAAAAATACTATTATAGAATTAAGAAAAGATTAGTATGTTTTAAAAAATGCCTATAGGTGTCCAGTAGTCCTTAGTAAAACAGGACATTCAAAAAATTATATTCCCCTAGATGATGATTATAGTTTTGATGATGAAGGATATGTCGTTCCAGAAGGAGTGTCATTATGTGACGCAAGAATCGTTTCAGCTATTTTATGTAATTATTAGTTATGTAAGAGAGAGTGTGAAGGTTAGTTTGAAAAAGATTTGTGGTATCTAATGCATGATTTTGATGATATTTTAGCAGATTCTTTAAAAGATTATCCTTTGTACGCAAAATTAGTAGAGTATAAAATAGATGGAATGTAGAATTCAGATATTCAAGAAAAGCTTGAAAAAGAATTTGGTATTAAACATAGTGTTGAATATATTTCAAGTTTATGGAGAAATAAGATTCCAAAAATAATTGCCTCCGCCGCAGAAGATAAATTTTTAGATTATTATTTCTTAAGTGAAATGAAAGGCAAATATAAAAAATGTAGTCGATGCGGAGAAGTAAAATTAGCTCATAATAAATACTTTAGTAAAAATAAAACTAGCCGAGATGGTTTTTATAGTATTTGTAAAAGTTGTAGAAATACTAAATAAAACAAATGAGGAGAGCGTATAAATTATGACAAATGAATCTTATTATTGTGAAAAATGTAAAAGAACTATGGGCGCAGATTAGTTTTATGGATCAAATAATTTAAGTAAATATCCAGATGGAAAAATGCGTCAATGTAAAAAATGTATAACAATGCACGTTGATAATTTTAATCCAGATAGTTATTTATGGATACTTCAAGAGTGCGATGTTCCATATCTCCCTGACGAGTGGAATGGATTATTAATGAAATATGGAAAAGATAAATCTAAATTAACAGGAGCAACAATCCTGGGTAGATATTTATCTAAAATGAAACTGAAGCAATGGCGAGATTATAGATGGAAAGATAATGAATTTTTACAGGAAATCACCAATGCTAAAATAGAATCTACAATGAAGCGCCAGGGTTATGAAGCTGCTGAAATAGCGCAAGCAATAGCCACATCCACAGTTCCTATGCCTAAAGAGCCCATCCAAGAGCCAATTTATAAAGATGATAATAATCCTTTTCTTGCTTCTGGAGATGAAGATTATTTTGATCAATAGAGTGGAGGCTCTGATGATTTTGTAGATGATTTAACTGAAGAGGATAGAACATATCTTCGATTAAAGTGGGGCAAGACTTATAAGCCAGAAGAATGGGTAAGGCTTGAATAGCTATATGAAGAAATGATGGCATCTTATGATATCTAGGGCGCCGGACACATCGATACTTTAAAATTAATTTGTAAGACATCTCTTAAGGCGAATCAATTAATTGACATTGGGGATTAACGTTCATAGTCCCCGTAAAACTCTTTGAATTGCTGGGAAATCCTTAGAGCTATAATACCACAAAGTAAATTTCATTAAGAGATTAAGCTTGATGGTTTGAAAAATTTATAGATTGGATAATCAGCAGCTAAGTTATTTTATTCTTAAAATAAAAATATTTTAATAGAAAGGAGAGAAAAAATGAGATATAAAAATAGTGATTATGAAATTTTTGAAGATGGTAGCTGTTATAGTTATCTTAGTAAAAAATATTTAAAACCTTAGTTGACAAATAAATATCCTACTTATAATTTGACTATTGATGGAAAGAAGAAAAAAGTATATATACATCGTATGGTAGCAGAGACATTTATAGAAAAATCTGCTGAAAAAAATATTGTAAATCATATTGATGGTAATACTCATAATTTTCATAAAAATAATTTAGAATGGGTTACAGCTTCAGAAAATAGTAAGCACGCTTTAGCAAATGGATTAACTCCAAAAGGTAATTAGAAAATAAATCGTTTTGTTGAAAATCTATTAAATGAAGAATGGGTAGAAATACCTGATTTTCCTCTTTATTTAATTTCTAACTATGGACGGATAATGAATCATAAAACTAAACGATTATTAAAACCAGCAAAAAAACCTGCTGGATATTTACAGGTTAATTTATGGAAAAATAATAAAGGATATAGTAAAGATATTCATTAGTTAGTATATATTTCTTTTACAAAAGATTTTAATTTAACTGGATATGTAATTAATCATATTGATGGTAATAAAACTAATAATAATATTACTAATTTAGAAAAAATTACTTATCAAGAAAATAATTTACACGCAGTATATACAATTAAAACTAATGCTTGTGCTAAACCTGTTTTATAGTTAGATCAAAATGGTAATATTATAAAAGAATTTGTTTCAATTGCCGAAGCGACTAGGATGACATCTATTTCTAATATAAGCAGAGCAATAAAATCTAAAAGAAAAGCAGGTTCTTATTACTGGAAATTTAAAGAATAAAATAAAAAGTTCAACGACTATCCCGGAAGGGAGTAGGGAACAAGCGTTTCCGAAGCAGAGAGCATTCTTTCTAATAGTAAAGAATGATGATATAGTCTGTTCTTAATAGAAATATTAAGAGAAAAATTAGCGATTTTTCGTAACGTAAAAGATTGAGGGCTTCCAAAAGATGAGTAAGGTTTATGATAGTTTGATGAAGTCTGGTAAATTTACTGCGGCCTAGAATAAAGCTGAATCTGGTGAATTTGTCGATTCAATTGGCGAACTTATTGAAATGTGTGAAAAGCAAGGATACATTGAAAGATATTATATTGAATCTCCCAAAGACCGTGTTGATTTAACAATTGCGGATATGTAGAGATACACAAGAACTTTAATAGAAGAAGAAACTAATTTGCCGATTATGGTTGAAAAAGCACTTCGAGAAATTGAAAAAGAAGATAAAGACAATGCTACAAATGATGAAACAGATATTATTGATGATATTGATTTAAGTTTAGAAGATTTGGAAGCTACTTTAAAAGATAAAGATTTTTTAGATTTTGAAGATTTCCTTGATGAAGAAGCTATGGCTGATGCTAATTATTTAAGCGGAGGCGATGATTAAATGGCTTTACAAGATTTACTAAATTTATCTACGCAACGAAGAAAGATTGGTCTTTCTCCCGAGCGTGTAGAAGCAGTAATGCCGATTGTTCGCAAATATATTGCTTGGTGGAGAGAGTATCCTGATTTATTTATTGACTTTATGGTGCGTGGAACTAGTACTGAACACAAAGAAGGAGAGTTTCAATTTTATTTTTATCAAAGAGTATTCTTGCGTTCAGTTATGAGATTCTAGTATGTATATGCCGTATTTCCGCGAGCATATTCTAAATCTTTCCTATCTGTTATGGCACTAATGTGTCGTTGTATCTTATATCCTGGTGCCCATCTATTTGTTACTTCTGGCGGTAAAGAGCAGGGCGCTAGTATCTTATAGAGCAAAGTTGAAGAGCTTTGCCGTTTAATTCCCAGTTTGAATCGTGAGATTGATTGGGGCCGAGGAAAAACATTAACTGGTAAAGATAAAGTGCGATATGTGTTTAAAAATGGTTCTGTATTAGATAACCTTGCGGCCCGTGAATCCACTCGTGGATAGCGTAGGCACGGAGGTCTAATGGAGGAGTGCGTTGGTATTGATGATGCTATTCTTCGAGAAGTTATCATTCCTGTTATGGCTATTTCTCGTCGTGCGAAGGATGGTACTACAAATGAGTCTGAACCATTGAATAAATCGCAAATTTATATTACTACCGCAGGATACAAGGGAACATTCCCATATGATAGATTGATTGGTTTCCTAGTACGTATGGTTACTCAGCCTGACCGTTGTATGGTTTTGGGCGGAACTTGGAGAACACCAGTCGGTATGGGATTACAGAGCAAAACCTTTATTACTGACCAAAAGAACGAAGGTACTTATAATGAGGCTTCATTTGATCGTGAATATGAGTCAAAATGGTCTGGCACTGTTGAAGACGCTTTCTTTAATGGAGAACATTTTAATAGAAATAGAAAATTATTGTAGCCTGAATACGAACATTCTGGAAGATCTGCATCTGGCGCTTATTACATAATTTCTGCGGACGTAGGACGAAAAGGATGCGATACTGTTGTCTGTATATTTAAAGTAACTCCGCAGGCACAAGGTCCCGCAATAAAATCACTGGTTAATATTTATACTATGACTGATGAGCATATGGAAGATTAGGCAATAAAATTAAAAAAATTATTTTATAAATACAAAGCTAGAACATTAGTTATTGACGGCAATGGTTTAGGTATTGGACTAGTTGATTATATGATTAAATCTCAAGAAGATGAAAATGGAGATTTTTATCCTGATTTTGGAGTTGAGAATGATGATGATGGCTATTATAAAAAATATAGAACCGCAAATACTGAATATGATGCTTTATATATATTAAAAGCAAATGCTCCAATTAATACAGAATGTCATTCAAATGCGCAATCATAGCTAGCTTCTGGAAAAGTAAAATTTTTAATTGATGAGCGCACTGCGAAAGAAAAATTACTAGGCACAGTAAAAGGTCAAAAAATGAAGCCTGAAGAGAGGGCAGAATATTTAAAACCATTTACTTTAACTTCCATATTGAAAGAGGAAATGATGAATCTCCGCGAAGAAAATGAAGGTATTAATATTATCCTTAAACAAGCAAATCGTGGAATTAGGAAAGATAAATTTTCTGCTTTTGAATATGGTCTTTATTATATAAAACAAGAAGAAGATAAAAAGAAAAAGAAAAAAAAGTTCAACGCTAAAGATTGGGCTTTTTATAACTAAGGAGGGATGACTATGAGAGCTTCAAGAGGAGAAATTAAAATTGAGGAAATTTTAAAAGAGGCTGAACTTCCATTTAAAATGGAATATATTTTTCCAGACCTTAAGAGCCCGAATGGTCGCCCTTTAAGGTTTGATTTTGTTGTTTTTGATGATGATGGTAAAATTGATTTTATAATTGAATACTAGGGAAAATAGCATTATGAACCTAGCGCAAATTTTGGTGGTAAAAAAGGATTTTACCAATAGTAGTATAATGACAATTAGAAACGACGCTTTTGTGCCTTACACGATTTTAAATTAATAGAAATTCCATATCTAGATGAAAATCTTATCTCCTATGATTATATTATGAATTTAGCAGGATATTAAGGAGGTGGAGTTTTTGGAGAAATTAAATGATAGATAGAAGACTATTCACGAAAAAGGCTTTGGTATGATAGATAATCATCCTTTAGAATATGGTCGCATTAAAGTTGGAACTAAACAATTGAATGATGCTGTTTTAAACCTAGGCTCAATTCAAAAAGATATTCGTGGGATTATTAACAAAAGTTTAGTTTATAAGGCGATTATAGAAAATGATATAGTTAGATTAAGAGAAATTTCAAATTATTTTTATAGAACAAATGGTATTTATGCTAGAGTATGTAATTATTTTGCCACTATGTATAGATATGATTGGTATGTAGTTCCAGAAGTATATGATGAAACTGGTAGCGCAGATAAGATTATGAAAGATTTTTCTAGAATTTTAAATTATTTAGATAATTCTTATATTTCTAAAATTTGCGGTGATATCGCTCTTGGAGTTATTAAAAATGGGTCTTATTATGGTTATGTCGTAGATGGAAATAATGGAATCATTATTTAGGAATTGCCGGTAAATTATTGCCGTTCTAGATACAGTGTAGGTAATCTTCCCGCAGTTGAATTTAATATGAAGTTTTTTGATTATGCTTTTCCAGATACTACCTATAGAATGAAAGTATTAAGTTTATTCCCCGATGAGTTTAAAAAAGGATACGTTGCTTACAAAAGCGGAAAGCTATTACCTGAAAATCAATTCGATGGGAGTTCTGGTTGGTGGCTTTTAGATCCTCAAAAGACTGTAAAATTTAGTCTTAGTAATGGCGGAAATGGAGCTTCCGATCTTCCATTATTTATTAGCGCTATTCCGGCTATTTTAGATTTAGAGGCAGCGCAAGAGTTAGATCGTAAAAAACAAATGTAGAAATTGTTAAAAATTATTGTCCAAAAATTGCCGATGGATAAAAATGGAGATTTAATTTTTGACGTTGATGAAGCTAAAGATATTCATAATAATGCGGTTTAGATGTTAAGAAATGCTATTGGCGTTGATGTATTAACAACTTTTGCTGAAATTGATTCTGTTGATATGTCTGATAAAAATACAACAACTTCGCAAGATGATTTAGAAAAAGTTGAAAGATCTGTTTATAATGCTTTAGGTATTTCTCAAAATTTATTTAATACTGATGGTAATTTATCATTAGAGAAATCTATTTTAAATGACGAAGGTGCTGTCCGTTCTTTATTATTACAATTTGAAATATTTTTTGATCGTTTGACATAGGCCAGAAGTGGTTCAAAGAAAAAATATAATTTTAGATTATATATGTTAGAAACTACTCAATACAATTACAAAGAGTTGTCAAAAATGTATAAAGAACAAGTCTAGTTAGGATATTCAAAAATGTTGCCTCAAATTGCTTTGGGACATTCACAAAGTTCTATTTTAAATACAGCTTATTTTGAAAATGAGGTTCTACATTTGAGTGAAATTATGTTGCCTCCTTTGATGTCTTCTACTATGAATTTAGAGGATTTGAAGGCCAATTCTGATAAAACTCAAACAAATAAAAATCAAACAAATATAGAGAAGTAGTCTTCTGATAAATCTGCGGGACGTCCTGAAAAACCTGATTCAGAAAAATCAGAAAAGACTATTCAAAATAAAGAATCTATGAGTTAAGGAGGAGATTAAAATGCCAATGCATACAAGTATCAAATTAGATACACCTATTGAATTTATTAATATCACTCCTCTTAATCCTTTAATTTCTAAATGTCAGATTAAAGTATGTTACGTTAGTGATAAGCCCAATAGAAATGGAAGTATTATTACTAAAGAGACTGCTAAACAAATGGCCAATTCTCTGCCAGGATGTCCTATTGTTGGATTTTACAATGAGGAGAAAGGTGATTTTGAGGAGCATAATCGCATTATTGATATCTCAAATGGTAAGTTTGAAATTAAGGATACAACAAGACCTTATGGTTTTGTTGATTTAAGTGCGAAGGTTTGGTTTCAAAAGTTTTTAGATGATGGAATGAATGAGCGTGAGTATATGATGACTGAAGGCTGGCTATGGACTGGTCAGTATCCAGAATGCTAGAGAATTTTGAAGAATGGTAATAACCAATCTATGGAGCTTGATGATAATACTATTAATGCTCATTGGTCAGAAAGTAATAATGGAGAACCTCAATTCTTCATTATTAATGAAGCAATTATCTCAAAACTTTGTACATTGGGTGTCGATAATGAGCCTTGCTTCGAAGGCGCAAGTATTGGCGCTCCTGTAATTCAATTCGCTTTTGCTGATGGTTTTAAAGAGCAAGTTTTCTCTATGATGAACGAATTGAAAGAATTACTAAATAAAGGAGGAGAAAAAGTGTTTACTAGATATGCTGTTGAAATCGGTGACGCCTTATGGACCGCTCTTTATAGCCACGTAAAAGATACTTATAATATTGAGAGTGTCTGTGAAGATGAAGGACAGAAGTTCGCTGTTTTATGCGCCGATGACAAATATTATCGTCTAAACTTCTCCATTTCTGAAGATGGCACTGTAGAGTTTGCGACTGAGGCTGAGCTTTTGGAGGATTATACTCCCGATGCTGAACCCCAGTTTAGCGCAGATGCTGTCGCAGAATATGCTAAGTCTAAAGAGTCCCCTAAAGAAGAGGATGAAGATGAGGATAATGACGATGAAGAAAAATGCCCTGAATGCGGAAAACCCAAGTCCGAGTGTGAATGCGAAGATGATGAGGAAGATGACGATGAAAAGAAAAAGGGCAAAAAAGAAAAATACAATCTTGAAGAAATTCAAGAATATGTAGAGTTAAGTAGTAAATATTCCGCTTTGGAAAATGATTACAACGAAGCTCAAACTAAAATCACTTCTTTAGAAGAGCAATTAAATGAATTATTAGAATTTAAGAAAAAGATTGAAAAGGCTGAAAAAGAGAAGATGATTGAAAGTTTCTATATGTTGTCTGATGATGACAAGAAGAGCGTTGTTGATAATATTGATAATTATACATTGCGTGATATTGAAGCTGAATTATCTATTTTATGTGTTCGCAACAAGGTCAGTTTTAACCTTGATAATGATAACAAAGACGGAGTTCCCACTGTTTATAATTTGAATGATAATCAGGGAGAAGATGATGTCCCTGCGTGGGTAAAGGCACTTCGTCGTACCGTTGCGGAAAATTAATTTAAAAACTAATAAGGAGGAAATATAGAAATGCTTAGAGAATTATTGAAAGAGCATATTCAGTCTCAGGCTTCTTACGTTGAAGTTGGCTATGGTCAGGTCGAGCCTAATCATCTGTCTGCTCAGCGCACTGGCCAGATTTATGCTCAATTGCCTGCTGATAAGGAAATTAGAGTTTTGGAGCAGGGACAGTTTGTTAAGTATGACTATGCGAATGGCCTTGTAAATTTCACTGGTGCTGGTGAATGGATGTTGGTTTATAACGAGATTAAGTTATACCGTGAGCATCAGTTGGATTGCGAATTCGCTATGGTTAAGGGCAACTATCAGGCCCGTGTTTATAGTCCATTGGATTATGAGAAGGCTCAGGAGATCTATGGACCTACTCGCTTCTTACAGGGTGTAAGAGAGCGTTATAATAATGAAACCGGAGAGTTTGAGACTTTGGCTAACCTAAAGGTCAATTCCGATGGTCGTTTTGTCGGTTCTGAGGACCCCAATGGCACTACTCCCGATTTCTCTGTTGCTTCTGAAGTCCGTGACTACTATGAGATGAGTGACATCCACAGTGTTGTTGGTGGAGAGCACGATCCTCGCAAGAGACTATTTATGAAGTTGCGTGACTATTCTGAGAGAATGATGCCCGAGGGAACTTCTATGGTGCCTCGTGTATTTAAGACCAATGTTGGTGACCACTATACTACCAATACTATTAATGCTGAGACTCTAAAGGCTGGCGATCTGCTATATGTCGGTCTTGATGGCATTCTGACCACCGCAAAGGCTGAGCCCGTTGAAGGTAAGTTTGCTGGTTCTGGCGATATGGTATGGCAAGTTGTTAAAGTTTATAATATGCCTGACTTCCAGAAGGGCGTAAAGATTATGCGTATTGCTTAATGAAAGGAGAGAAGAATAATGGCTTTAGATAAGAAAAATTTAGTACAGCTGGCAAAGACTGTGGCAAAAGCTGATCCTTCTGCTCCCGTTTCTTACAGCTTTAATGGTGAAAACTTTAGTTATGAGCAGTTAAATGAAACTTTGCGTCGTGAGTTTAATGAGTACGCAAGCACCTATGCTCTATATCGTGAAAATAAGAATTTGATCTTCGCAGTTATTGAAGAGACTTTGGATGAGGTCCTACCCAAGAAGGTTGAGCAGGCTTATATGCAGTTCGCTGAGGTTAAGCAGTTCGCTCAGGGTGATAAGCCCATCTTCCGTCGTAAGAGAGATGTCCGTTCTCGTGCCAAGCAGTTCATTACTCGTGTTGGTTTGGCTGGTATTTACGAAGTCTTTAAGCTAGGTCCTTCTGAGGACGAGAGCTTTGAGGTTCGTACCTCTGCTATCGGCGGAGCCGCTCAGATCGGCTTCGAAGAGTTCCTGGATGGTCGTGTTGATTTCGCAGAAGTGACCGCCATTGTTATGGAAGGTATGGACGAGCTAATTATGAAGGAAGTTGGTCACGCTCTATCCGCCGCCATCAATCAGCTACCTCCCGCAAACGTTGTTGTTGCTGATGGTTTTGATGAGGCTGAGTTCGACCGTCTATTGGTTATTGCTTCCGCATATGGTGAGCCCACTATTTACTGTACTTATGAGTTCGCAGTCAAGATGGTTCCCGAGCAGGGCTGGAGATGGACCGAGAATATGAAGCAGGAGATGTGGGATACTGGTCACTTGGCTATGTATAAGGGCCGTAAGGTTGTTATCCTGCCTCAGGGTCTAGAGGATGAGACCAATATGCGTAAGGTAATCGATCCTGGCTATTGCTACATCATTCCTTCTGGCGCTGATAGCAAGCCTGTCAAGATTGCTTTTGAGGGCAATACCATTGTTGATGAATACACCAACTATGATCGTAGCCGTGAGATTCAGGTTTATAAGAAGGTTGGCGTTGTCGCTATGTTGGCTAACAACATTTGCGCTTATGCTGACACTGAGCTGATGGGCAAGATGATGTTGAAGGATTCCATCTGGGATAGCTCCAATTATGTTGATATGCTTTACAATGTAAAGTCTGTTTAATTAAATAATTGATATAGATTAAAGGGGAAGCTGAGGGGTAACCCCGCTTCCCCTAATTTTTATTTTAGAGAAAAAGGAGATAATACATATGAAAAAGATGTGTAAAGTAAAGAATAGAGGCGCAAGCGTAGTAGTTTATAGAGTTCCCGAACTTGGAATTAGACGTAGCTTTGCTCCTGGTGAGACCAAGGAAATTGATTATGAAGAGTTGGAAAAGCTAACCTACCGCCCCGGTGGAATGACTATTTTAACAAAGTTTTTACAAATCCAAGATTCTGAAACTATTAATAGTTTTGGTATGAGGGTCGAACCTGAATATTATATGAATGAACAGGATGTTATGAAATTAATCGCGAATGGATCTTTAGATGCCTTCTTGGACGCTTTGGATTTTGCGCCAATTGGTGTTATTGATCTTATTAAAAAGTATAGTATTTCTATGCCTTTAGTCGATATTTCTAAAAGAAAGGCTTTAAAAGAAAAGTTGGGATTTGATGTTGAATCTGCTTTGAAGCATATCGAAGAAGAAAAAGATGATGGTCAGAATTCTATTTTAAAGCAAAATGGTGAGCGTAGAGTTAAGGTAGAAGAGCCTGTGACTCCTGGCCGTAGAACCACTCCCAAATATAATATTGTTTCTAAGCCCGCAGAAGTAAATTCTGCTGAATAATAAAAGTAAGGAGGCAATTATATGGCTGAGACACAATTTTCGGCTATCTATAATCGCTTTCTTGGAAAAATTACCGATGATTTATATCTTGAATTGACTCCAGAAGATACCTTAAGAGATTTATAGAATCTTTTATTAGATGCGATTCCAGGTTTCGAATTTCCTAGACAAAATTTATATAATTATACTCTTGAAATAAAAAAAATTGATGAAAGTAATTTAACTTCAGAAGATTTTGTATTGGGCAGTGTTTGGGGAGATTTGGATGAAAATGGTATGTAGTCATCTAGTGTATTGGTTGATAAATCTAAATTTAATATTGCTCTCACTCCTGAGGAAATTAATATTTTAGCTTTGTTAATGAAACAGGCTTGGGTTTAGCGACAAGTGACTTCTATTGAAAATACTAGAATGAAATACAGTGGTGCTGATTTTAAAATGACTTCTTAGGCTAACCACTTATCAAAATTATTATCTCTATTGGAAGAGAGTAGAAGAGATTCTTTTCATATGTAGCGGTTGTATAAAAGACGTAAGACTGATATTGATGGAAAATATACTTCCAATTGGAGTTCATTAATGGAAAGCAGTGTTTTAAATGTCTAAATATAATTTTAATTTTTCAGAAGAAAGTATTCATTTAGAAGTTCGTCGTTTAACTAACTAGTTATGGAAATTGATTCCAATGAGAGAGAACAATGAAAATTGGAATAAACAATTAAATACAGTAATTTTAGAAATTGCGGGATTTAATGAAATTTTCATTGGCCCGTCTTTTCTATAGTTGTTGTCTAAATTAGAAGGTCTTAAAGTAATGGAAACAGATTTTGATCTATATAGAAAAACAATCTTTGAGAGCATTAGCCTTTTACAGGAGTTAAGTCGTGGCAGCTGGTTATGATTTAAGCAGTCAAGTGCCTTTCAGATTAATGAAAGGTCGCTTAGGCGTCTATGATAAAAGACCTTTTAATTCAAATTTAAATTCCATTGAAGGTATTGAAGAATAGTCAATTAGACTGCGTTAGGCAGGCGGTAATAAGTAGCAAGAACGTATGATTAAAGATAAACGTCGTTCTTTAGACCGAGCAGTATGGAATTCTTATCAAGCTGCTGAGGTTGTAAAAACTGATGCGGACGATCGAAAACCCGTTCGCGCCCTTATTAATCCTAATAAATTAAAACAAGATTATGATGATAAAATTATTTCTGTTGGTTATGAGTATGACTTTGAAGTTGGAACTGTTTTTGAATGGTTGGGAACAAAAACATATTGGTTAGTATATCTACAAGACTTAACTGAACTTGCTTATTTTAGAGGAGATATAAGAAAATGTTCTCATTAGATTGCTTGGGAAGATGAGTCTGGGGTTCATACTACTTATGTGGCGATTCGAGGTCCAGTTGAAACAAAAATTATTCATAATTAGAAACAT
>JAEIGA010010006.1_pt1 | contig 14372 bp, 2 predicted proteins | sample 9270691 | NCBI WGS metagenome assembly JAEIGA01 (sample SAMN17057246, study PRJNA624740) | gut metagenome | biome: biome; isolation source: fecal sample | host: Bos grunniens | place: China: Xizang | collected 2019 | reverse complement strand
TGATGAGAAAATTGCTTGATGCCAGAGCATCGTATTTGCCGTTTGCACCGTAAACGATGCCGCCAACCTTCTCGATCGTGGCGCCGTCGGTCAGCGAATGCATCACGAGCTTTCCACCGCCGTTTGCAGTAGTTATCACGTTTCCGTCAACGCTCGGCTGCGCCTCGCCTCGTATGTGAAGCAGGAAGGTCTTTTTGTAGCTCGGGTCGGTCGACTCAACACTATCAAAAACAAAGAAATACATCGGAAAATCCGATTCGGGATCGTTATATACCGTCAGCATGCTCCTCGTCATATAGGCGACGGCGTCGCTTTCATACGCCTTTGCGATATTCCCCGCAATATAGGCGTAATCCGATATGCGCGACTCCTCGTCCTTATATCCGTACTGAGCACCCATAAGCGTGCCGGTATCGTAGGTCTCGGCCAGCCATTTTTCCAAAAATCTCGGAGTGCTGAGGCTACGCTGTCCACCGGAATACCACTTAATCGCAGGATCGGTTGAAGTATAGTCCCATTTTGAAGGATTGAAAACGAGAATACCGTTGTGGGCGATCGTAGCGCGGTGATAATACTGCGTTTGCTCGTGTCGCGAGTTGTTGTAAAGCCCCGCAGAAGAAGTGAGTAAGCCCTTATAGTAGATCTGGAAGGTTCCCGCGTCCTGATGCTCGTGTCCCGCGGTGGTCCTAAGACCTATTTTCATGTGAGTGGCCGCCGCGTCGGGATCGTTCCATCTGTATCTGGTTACGATCTGACCGAGAGGATGACCGTTGTACATCGTCGGGGAGAGCTCCTTATATTTATCCTCGGTGCACTCCATACCCTGCGATGCAAAGATTATCATATTTGCAGGAGTCAAGGTGGTCGTGCCGTAACCGGCAACGAGTCCGTCATTGACCTCGTAAGACCAGGTATACAGCGTATCGTCGTTAAATATTGCCGAGGCAATAAGCGCATTGTTCGGCAATCTCGCCGAGACGAGGGTTTCTATTCCTCCGTCGCCCGAGGCGAAAAACGCCTCCTCCGAGGGGTTAACGCTCGATATTATCGACTTGACTGTATTCTCCATGCCGACGTAGGGATTGTTGCCCGTCGCGGTCTGTATTATCCAAGCCGAATAAAGGTCGGAATAATGTCTGTGATGCGCGTAAAGTGACACGCCCTGCTGGGTAATGCCGGATTGGAAGTAATAATTTCTCATAGGAACGTACTGCTCCATTATTCTTCCGGCGACGAATCTCCACCAAGAGGTATCCTCGTCGTATATCGCGAGAGCAAAGGCAAGGTAGTCACGCAGGATCTGAGCCTCGGCGCCGTGATCGGCAACAGCGCCCTGTCCTGTGGGAGGGAATCCAACCTCCATTTTCACACCGTTATAGGATACAAGCGAGCTATCGGTGACTGCCGAGGTGCCCGTACAGCATCTTGCCACAACGGCAAATCTTATCTCGGCTCGGTCGTCAAAGCTCAGGATCGGATAGCACCAATCATAGACCTCGGCCGCAATAAACATAGCATAGCCAAACTCGCGGCACTGGTCAGAGCTTATATACTCGATCTGCATAGTTTCAAGAAAATTCTTGATGCCAAGGATCGCGCTGTAGCCGTAGAAGTCGCGGCGGTATGCGTCAAGGCTTCCCTCCTCAGGGTTCTGCTCATAAAGCAGACGGAACATAAGTGCCTTTGCCTCGATAGCCGCGAGAACATAGGTGTCGTAATTATGAAGACCCGAGCGGCCGTTAAAATTGAGCTCGGGCTCGCCAAGCTTGCCGTCGATGTCCGAGTCGGCAAGAGCAATAAGCTCGGCATACACGTCCTCGCCATGCTCGCTTTCAAATGTAGCAAGAATGCCCTCGATCATAGAAGAATTCAGCATCAGTCTTGCGCCCGTGCCGCCGTCTCTCTCATAGAGCTCGGGCACGGTCTCGTAAACCAGATTGTGCATAGACGTCGTGCTGCTGAGCTTTGTCGGAGAATAGGGAGAGAGGAATCGCTCTCTGCCGAAAGCGTCATTCTCCTCGCGAATAGCCTCGAGCCTTTCTGCGAGCTCGTCGATATAGAGTTCTGTGTTTGTTGACTTGAGTCCGTAAATTCCCGAATAGATCGAGATCTCGCCAATACGCATTGCGTTCTCGGAGGATCTGCCGCCCGCGGACCAGTTCAAGGCGTGCTTTGTAGCATCGTTCTTCCAATCCACAAGATTTGTGAACTTCGAGCCTTCCGGAACAAGCAGCTCGCGTGTGGCGATAAGGACGCCATCCTCGGAGATCGCGGAGATCTCTGCGCGCTCGAAGTCTACGCAAACCGTTATATACTGAAGCTCATCGGTGAGCTCGGTTATTTTGTACTGTTTATCTCCGCCGAGATAAACCGATCCGTCGGCCGCAACGTTCAGAAGAGAGAGAAGCTCGGTCTTATACACAACTCTGAATCTGAGCTGTGAGGGGGCGGGGCTTTTGCCACCCTCAAGCGCTACTGAAACTCTCACGGTAACGGTGTTGCCGCCCTGAAGGATTCCTGCCAGACCGCCGCTCGGCGAAACGAGAATATCGCTACCCTTGGCACCCGTGCTCCAGACGATGCCGCGCCCGTCCGAAACAAAGGACGAGCCGTCGTTATTGTTTGCTCTGAAAACCGTCTTGTTGGCGGTCGTATGTTGAGTTTCCTTGCCGACGCCAAGATCAATGCCGTCAAGCCTTGAGTAATCGTCGTGTACAAGCTCCTTCGACCAGGCGGCATAAACCTTTACGTTGCCCTTATGCCCTGCAGGAACACCTCTCACGGCGCTCGACGGGTCATAGCTCGGATCGGTATACCATCCACCGAACGAATATCCCTCTCGAGTGGGGATCGGGAAGCGGAAGACCTCGCCCGGCGTATAAGCCGTCGCGGGAGCCTCATCAAATTTAGCATCCGCGGCACAAAGGTCGTACTCTATGCTACACCCCGCTTTAACGAATGATGCGGATATTTTTCCGCCCTGCGCGGGTACCTTGATAAGCGATGTGCCAACGGCAACGCTCGAGCCCTCGGAATCGAGCCAATCCGCGATCAACTCTGACGCCGACTCGGTTGCCTTGACCGCAACCTCTGTGTCCGGAATATAAAGGCCCTTTTCGGTGCCGTCAGCGAAAAGTCCGCCCTCGATCTCAAGCTCCACGTAATCGGCATCGGCAAGTCTATCGGTCTTATAATTCTCGCTCCTCTGTGCATCGGCACCTTTCTTTATCATATTAGTGAGAAAGGCCAGCACCTGCTCGTCATTTACGGGGTCATCTCCTATTTTACCCTCGGCAATATAGGCGTATCTCAAGGGGCTGTGCTTGTTTACTTCACTATAATATATTTTCGTGCCCACGCGCGCGTAGGCAACGGTATAGACGTCGTCTGTAATTTCCATCTCGGCTATATCGGTAACGGTGAACTTATAGTACCCCTTACCGTCTATGCTGATTCTGTTATCCGAGATGATAAGCTCGTCCTCTCTGCCCTTCAGATAATGGCTGTCGGGAGTCGCTCTCCATACCAAAAGCCCGTGCTCTGCCGTGCTCGGTATGCCCGTGTATTCAACCGCGTAGCCGAGCGACACGTAGCCGCCGGAACGGGTAATGTTTCCGTATCTTATATTTATCTCGGGCTCTGTCGCCGCGGACACGCCGAGGCCAATCGCCAAGACCGCAAGAATTGCGATAATCAGCGTAAGAATTATGCTTTTTTTCATAGTAAATCTAATGTTGATCCGCTTTGCCTTTGAGCGGAGAGTTGCCTCTCCGCTCGTTAAAACATGCTTGTTTTTGAATAGTTAATCGAAGATATTGCCCTTGTACATAGCGATCTTACCGATCTTGATAGCTCCGTTGCCCTGATATGCCTGACAATCAAAGTATATGCCGGTAAGATATGTGAGCCACTCCATAGTGTTCGCCGCCCCCGATTTCAGCGCCATGGATACAGAGCTCACGCTTCCGTTCTCGGCGTAGTAATAGATTTTGCCCGTCTTGAAATCGGCAACGAATCTATACTCGGTAAGCGTGGTGGTGAGCTGTGCTACCGTGGTAGTGCCGCCGAGCTTCAGGTTGCCCGAGGTGTCTACCGTAAATACCTGGTTGTAGTTATTGCCCGACTTTGCATCTCTGAGTCTGAAGCTTATATTCAGAGGCGTTTTACCCGATACCTTTGCAAGCGATACAACGTAGGATACCGAGGTCTCGTCGCCGAGCGCCTCATAGAGGTTAGCCATATACTGCATCTGCATACCGTTCGTTGTATCGATGAGCAGGTAATTGCCTGCCGCATCCTTCACCGTGGAGAACTTGCAGACCGACATATCGCTGTTGCTGTACTTTATTCCGTTCACAGTAACAGCGGCTGTGGGATTATCAAGCGTGGTCGAGGAGTAATCCTCGTAGAAGAGCTCCTTCGCATTGATCGCCTGATCATACTCGGAAGAAAGCGTCACGCTGCCTGCAGGTGCGGTAAATACGAGAAGTCCGCCCTCTTCGGTTGCGGTCGCGGTGCCGTAGGAGGTTCCGCTAACGCTTATTGCCCATTCGCCTGCAGCAACACCAGAAACGTAGTAGGTCATATTGCCGGAGCCGCTCGTCGAGAACTTAAGCTGGCTTGCAGCGCGCGAATTCGAGGTAGCAAATACCGCCGCAACGTTGCCTATCGAAGCACCCTCGATGCCGCTACCCGTGATCTTGGCAACGGTGGGAGCTTTTGCGGTGTTGGATGCATCGGTAACGTACATCGCGTTCATAAAGGTCGATGTCGCATTACCGCTCGTTGTGATCTCGATTCTTCCCCAGTTTCCGTCGTCCTTACCGTTAGGCGACTTGCAGTTTGTTCCATTGATGAGATAGTTCATGGAATTATCCGCATCGTAAGAGCCGTCGCTTTTATATACTCTGCCGCCTACCTTCGCGATAGTAGCATTGCTCGAGAGCGAGTGGGCCACAAGCTTACCTTCGCCGTTTGTGATAGTGATAACGTTGCCGTCAACGGTGGGCTCGTTTTTACCTCTGACGTGAAGAAGGAAGGTCTTCTTGTAGCTTGCCGTAGAGGTGATCTTATCAAATACGAAGAAGTACATCGGATAATTTGCGTCATCGGTATAGACGGCGAGCATTCTTCTGCCGACGTAGGATGCCTGCGAGCTATCGTACGCCTTGGTTATATCACCTGCGAGATATGCGTATGCCGCCTTGGTCTTATCCGCATCCTTGTAGCCGTACTGAACGCCGGTTATCTTACCCGTCTCGTATGTAGAGCCGAGCCAAGAGGTGAGGTTCGATGCCTCGCCCGGCTGACGCTGGCTACCCGAGTAGGTAGAGCTGAGCTTCGCGGGATCTGCGATAAGAAGTCCGTTGTGCGCAACGGTTGCCTTATGATACTTGTAATGATGAGTATTTCCGTAGGAATCGTAAACGCCCGAGTCACCGGTAAGAAGAGTCTTATAGTAGATCTGGAAGGTTCCCGCATCGTCATGCTCGTGGTTTGCGGTGTGTCGCTCCTTTATCTTCATAAAGACCGCCGCGGTGTCGGGATCGTTCCACTCCGAGCGGGCTATCATCTGACCGAGAGGCGCGCCGTTGTAGGATACGGGACCAAGGCTCTCGTACTCGTCCGCGAGAATGCTCTGTCCGCGAGATGCGAGTATGAAGAATGTGGGATATGTGATTCCGCCCTGCGCTCCGGTAGACATAGTCTTTATTCCGTTGTACTTATTGAACCAGGTAAAGAGTATGTCAGAGGAATCCTCATCGCTGTAAAGAGCCGATGCCAGGAGTGTGTGCTTTGCATAATCGTTGATCTTCTTGCTTGCGCCGTCTCCGTCAGGGAATACGCGATCGTCGGGAAGCGCATAGTTGATGATGGAAAGCATGGTTCTTTCCATTCCGTCATAGGGGTTCTTGCCAGTTGCGGCTTCCATTATCCAACCCGAGTAGAGATCGAAGAAGTGTCTGTGAGCAGCATAGGTGCATATACCCTGATGAGTCATTCCGGATGCGAAGTACACCTTTCTGACCTCGGCATAGTCACCGACTATACGCTGTCCAACGTAGTTATACCAAGAGGGATCCTCATCGTAGATCGCAATAGCGAAGGAGAGGTAGTCACGAAGGACCTGTGCCTCCGAGCCGTGACCCGAAACCGAACCCTGACCCGAGGGAGGGAATCCGACCTCCATCTTCTGCTTATAGGTATCGGTGCTCGTGTAGGAGGGTTTTCCGCAGGTGCCGGAGCAGCAGCTCTCAACAACGCCGAAGATGATCTGCTCCTTATCCGATGCGGTAAGGAGAGGATAGCACCAGTCATAAACCTCTGCCGCGATGAACATAACGTAGCCGTACTCACGGCACTGGTCGCTGGTTATATACTGAATATCAAGTGTCTTGAGGTAATTCTTGATTGCTACTATAGCCTCGTATCCGTACTTGTCGCGCTCAAGAGCCTCGACGGAGCCGTCCGCATAATCCTGCTCGAACATCATGCGATACATAAACGCCTTTGCCTCGATAGTACCGAGAATCGTGCCATCGTAGTTGTGTATTCCCTTTCTGCCCGAGGTGTGCTCATATGCCGCGGGGAGAATACCGTCGCACTCGCCCTTTGCAATAGCCTTGAGAGCCGAGAGTGCAGCCGCATAATCGGGATTTGTCAGCGAGTTCTCAAGTATGTCTGCAATGATAGAGTCATTGAGCATCAGTCTTGCACCGGTGCCGTTGGTTCTCGCGGTGGGGAGATAATTCTTGTAAGCATTTCCCCATTTTGTAACAGAAGGCATGGAAAGCGAGCTTGATGTGGTAAGCGAGCTTGTAGTGGTGTCGAACTGAGCCTTGGTGAATGCGTTGTTGGTAGCCTTGAGGCTGTTTATAGCACTCTGAAGCTCCTCCGGTGTGTAACCGCTACTAACGGTTCTTATTGCCGAGTTGCCTGCGTGAAGAGAGATATTGCTTATTGCAATTTTACCCTCTCCGCCGTTTCCGAACCAGAGCCAACCGTAATATGTAACCATATTGAGCCATTCCTCGTTGGTGTAAGCCGAGTCACCTGAGGGAAGCGAGATCGTATACTGTGTTATCTCTGCGCCTCTGTCATTGTAGGCGATCATTACTCCCGCCTTGAAGTCAACAACGATCTTTATCGTCTGATCGGCGGTTGTGAGAGTAGTGATCTTATGTCCGGTGCTTGCGCCAAGATATACATTACCGTTCACATCGATGCTGAGGATTCGGATAGTCTTGTTGTCACCGGCTCTTCTGATACGGAGATTGCTTGTAGCTATCTTCGAGCCTTCAACAGCAGAAAGCGTAATGTCGTAAGTAATGGTGGTCTCTCCGTTGAGCGCTGACGCAAGATTGAAGTTTCTTAAATCGAGCTGGCTGTCTGCCGAGGCGCTCTGCGACCAGATTATCTTTCCGTTTGAAACGGTGATGTTGCTATCATCTTTCTTGTTGTCGGTGAAGGTGAGAGAGGAGACATTGGCTGCGCCATGAGAGGCGATCACCTTATTCCACTTCGCATAGAGGGTATATTCGGCGGTAGCCGTCGCGGGAATCTCGGAAATTATATTAGAGATGTTAAAATCAGAGGTGGTGAACCAGCCCGAGAAAACGTAGCCCGATCTTGTAGGTATGGGCAGGTCAAACTTCGTGCCGGGTGTGTATCTGTTCCACTTACCGGAGGGGAGCGTGCCGCCGTTAAGCGTATAGGAAATGTTGTTTTCTATCTTTTCATAAACCGCGGTGTATGTCTCGTTCTTGGTTCCCACCGTCAGCGTATAGTTTTTGGAGGTGGAGACGACGGTGCCGAGCGAGTTTTCCCAGCCGACAAATTCCTGTTCCTCCTTTTCATCCGCGACAAGGCCGATAAAATCACCTCTGAGATAGAGTCCCGAGGCATCTCCGTTACTGAGCACGCCATCGTTGACCTTTATCTGATAGTACTCTGCATCTGCGAGTCTGTCAAGATTCTGTCCGGTATATCTCTGCACTGCCGCGCCATACTCAAGCATAGTACGAAGAAGGTTCTTTACAGAATCGCTCGATTCCTTTCCTCCGGGAATCTTGCCGAGTATCTTGTATGCATACTCGAGAATACTGCTCTTTTTGGGGGCGCCGTAAATTCTCTGACCGCCCGCTTTTTCAATGTACGGTCTTGCATACAGGTCGGTGGTCATCTCTGCCGCAGAGAGGTCGTCAACGTCAAAGATGTAATACTCCTTGCCGTCTATTTCGGCGATCTCGGTGAAGGTAGCCTCGCTGAATTTGCCAATGCGTTGAACCTCAACGCCGACGGTAGCGCCTGACGGCAAATTCTCTACCTCTACGGCGTATTTTACAACAACGTTCTGTCTCATCGAGAGGTTGTGAAGCTTTATCTCAGCCGTCGGCTCGCCTGCCGCGATAGCGAATATTCCTACCAGCATAAGGACGAGGGCCGTGAGAATCACCGACGCCGCCAAGAGCTTTCTTTTCTTAGTCATAAAATCTCCTTTCTTGTACTGTTGGGGGCGCTTTTGCCCCCGCTCTATTGTAAAGTATTGATCACATTATTTCTTTGTGAGCTTAAGAGCTCCCGCAGGTGCCGTGAAGGTGAGAAGTCCGCCGTCCGCTGTCGCGGTTGCCGTGCCGTAGGATACGCCGCCGACCGTGATTGTCCACTCGCCTGCCGCAACGCCAGAAACGTAATACTTGATATTACCCGAGCCCGAAACAGTCGCACTGAGCGAGCCTGTCGCGCGATCTCTCGAGGTTGCGAAGATTGCCGCTACGTCGCCGAACGCTCCGCCAAGAGCACCCGTGCCGGTGATCCTTGTGATTGCAGGTGCGTTCTTCGTCTGCCCCTTGTCGGTGACGTAGAGGACGTTCATGAAGGTTGCGGTATTGCTCGTTGCGGTGTAAACGATCTCAACACGTCCCCAGTGTCCGTCGTCCTTCTTATCGAGGGTCACGCACTGCTTGCCGTTGATGAGGAAGTTTCTCGAGTTATCGGGATCGTACTTACCGTCCGAGGTATATGCTCTTCCGCCCATCTCGTCGATTCTGATGTTATCCGAGAGGCAGGTGAGGACGAGGCGTCCGTCGCTTTTCTCGGTAATAACGGTGTTGCCGCTGACAGTAGGTGCATCGGGCGAGTTGATCTGAAGAAGGAACTTCTTAACGTAGCTGTCCTTGTAGGATTCAACGTCGTCATATACGAAGAATACCATCGGGAAGTCCTCGTTGCCCGTATAGACGGTGAGCATTCTTCTTCCGACGTATCTTGCCTGACTTGCGGTATCGTACGCCTTGGTTATATCACCCGCGATGTATGCGTAGAGCGGCTTGGTTTCTGCCGCATCCGAGTAGGCGTGCTGTCTGCCGGTGATAGTACCCGTATCGTACTTCGAATCCTGCCATGCCGTGAGTGTCTGAGCCTCGGGTAATCCGAGTCGCTGGCTACCGGTGTACCAGCCGTTGAGCGTTGACTGCTGAGAGGAATCGTAGATGAGGATTCCGTTGTGCGCTACCGTTCCCTTGTTGAAGTACTTGGAGTGATCGTGTCCGTAATTGTTATATACTCCCGAGTCACCGGTGAGAAGTCCCTTGTAATAGATCTGGAAGGTACCTGCATCGGCGTGCTCGTGGTTTGCGGTGTGGCGCTCCTTGAGCTTCATAAATACAGCCGCAGAATCTGCGTCGCCGTATCTCTCACGGATAACGTACTGTCCGAGAGGAGAGCCGTTATACTGAATGAGGTCGAGTCCATCGTATCTGTCCTCTGCCGCCTCAACGTCAAGTCTTCCGCAAAGGATAACGTAGGGAACGAGAGTAAGACCCTGGGTTGCACCTGCATATCTGCCCGAGCCGAGCAGGTATTCACCCTGCGCGAGAAGCGTTGCATCGTCAAAGAGCATCGCAGATATGAAGCACTGATCGCGAAGCACCGAGGTCTTCTGGTTTACAGAGCTGTCGCCGTCCGAGAAGATAAGTCCGGGTGCAAACTCGTAGCCTATGTAGGAGCGGACCGTCTTGTCCATATTGACGTAAGGATTGGTTGATGCCTTCGTGCCGTTCTCAACGAGCCATGCCGAGAAGAGCGAAGCGGTATGTCTTGCGCCTACGTAGCTCGTGCCCTGGGAGGCGATGCCGGTTACGTAGTATGCATTACGCGAGGGAACGAAATCGTTATAGAAGCGCGCGCCGACGTAATTCCACCAGCTCGCGTTCTCATCATAGATTGCAATAGAGAATGAGAGATAGTCGCGGAGAATTCCGTACTCCGAGCCGTGACCGGTGAAGGAGCCCTGCTTGGTGGGCGGGAAGCCCTGCTCGAACTTAACACCCTTTTCGTTAGAGCCGCGGCAGAGAACGTTCTCAACGCCTGCGATAAACTGAGTCTTGTCGGTGTCTGTAAGAAGGTCGTAGCACCAGTCATATACACAAGCGGTCGCAAACATAACGTGACCGTAGATTCTGTACTGGTCGGAGGTGCAATAGGTGATATTCAGCGTCTTCAGATAATTCTTCATCGCGTATATCGCCTGATAGCCGTAATAATCGCTGCCGTAAAGCTGATATGCGAGCGCCTTTGCAAGTATCTGCTCTATGACCGCCGCACTGTAATTGTAGCAGTTCACCGTGCTGCCCGAAACGTACTCGCCAACGGAGGGAAGCTCGCCGCTGACATCTCCGATGAGATAGGTCTTGAAGAGAAGGTTCGAGTTGCTGTCGTCCTCAAGTGCCGCTTTGATCGCGGGGATGTCGTCCTTCGTAAACAGGACTCTCGGGTGCTCGTCCAAAGGAGTTGTCGGAGCCGTGCCCCATTTAGTCTTCTCGCTCGAGGAAAGGAGGCTTGTTATGTTGGAGGTGTACTCCTTGAAGAGGTATTTGTTCGTTGCGTTCGATCCGACAGTCCACGGTCCGTAAATAGAATTCATCTCGGTTCTGAGATCCGCTATATCCTTGATGAGGTCTTCTCTCATCTGCGCTCTCTCCTCGTCGGTATAGCCGTCGCCGTTGGTTCGGAAGGCCGAATCGCCCTCGTATATCGATACCTCGTGAACCGTCATTCTCTGATATGCCGTAGCGGTCGAGTCAGCCGGGTTCGAATACCACTGCCAGACGTAAGCGGTCATAACGTTGTACCATGCATCCAGCGTCGTGTACTGTGTATCCGACGAGGGCGGGGCAAAGCCAACTACTCCAACACGAACACCGCGCTCGTTGTAGGCCGTGAGAGTTCCTTCCTCGAAATCGACCGTGATCGAGAAGGTGGAGGGCTCATTGTCAAGCGTAGTTATGAGTACCGAGCTGTCTGAGCCGAGGGTGACCTGTCCGTTGCTCTCGGTCTTGAAGAGAATTATCGTATGGTTTTCGTCCTTTCTTCTGAGTCTGAAGTTAGACGTTATCGTATCTGCCCCGTCAGGCTTTGAGAGCGTGACCGTGAAGGTAAACTGCTTCGCGCCCGCGAGCATAGTCTTGAGGTTTCCTTCAAGGGTTATCTGGCTTGCCTTGCTGTTACCCTGTTTCCAGATAAGCGCGCCGTTCTCTACTGAAAAGGCGTTTTTGAGGTCGGTGGTCTCGGTCGTCTTGTTAGTTCCTCTTGTGACGCCGTAGCTGTTTTTTGCGTCATCGCTTCCGCTGCCGATCATCACGCCGTCGAGATGAGAAATCTCTCTGTTCCACTTAGCATAGAGGGTATATTTGCCCGTCGCCGTAGCAGGTATCTCTGTGATTATGCTGTCGCCGTCAAAATCCGAAGAGGTGAACCAGCCCGAGAATACGTAACCCGATCTCGTGGGAGTGGGAAGCGTAAACGCAGTGCCGGCGGTATATTTATTCCAGCTTCCCGAGGGGAGAGATCCGCCGCCGAGAACGTAGGTTATATTGCCGTCATCCTTCTGATATACTGCGGTATAAGTCTCATTCTTTGAGCCTACCGTAAACGTATATGTCGCGCTCGTCGATACCGAGGCGCCTGCGGAGTTTGTCCAATTCTTGAAATTCTTACCCGATACGGCGGGAGCTGTAAGAGTGATCTGCTCTCCGCTCCGATAAAGACCCGAGGTATATCCGTCAGAGAGCGTACCTCCAACGACATTGACCTGATAATACTCGGCATCGGCCGGTCTTTCAAGATTTGTTTCGGTATATCTCTGAACCTCTGCACCGTACTTCAGCATAGAGTTAAGAAGGGCTTTGATCTCGGCACTTGCCTCGGTCGAGGTATCGATCTTGCCGAGTGCCTTGTAGGCGTACTCGAGAATACTGTTCTTCTTTTCCGCACCGTAAATGCGAGTGCCGTCATCCCTTTCTATATACGGTCTTGCATACACGTCAACCGTCATCTCGGCCGCCGAAAGGTCGTCTGCGTCAAAGATATAGTACTCCTTGCCGCCGATCTCGGCGATCTCGGAGAAGGTAGCCTCGCTGCTCTTGCCCTCGCGGCGAAGGTCAACACCGACAGTTGCACCGCCGGGCAGGTTCTTCACCTCGACGGCATACTTTATAACGACGTTCTGCTTTGTCGAAAGGTTATGGAGCTTGATCTCCGCCGACGGCTCCGCCGCCGCGAAAGCAGTGGCGCCGACAAGCAGTATTATCGTAGTAATGATCGCCGTTATCAGCCAAATGATTCTACCGCTTTGTTTTTTCATATCGGTCCTTTCCTCCGAGGAGTTGCGCGCTCCTCGGAATATGTAAAGTTCAGTTTACTTTTTCGTAAGTGTAACGCTTCCCGCAGGGGCGGTAAAGACGAGAAGTCCGCCGTCCGCCGTCGCGGTTGCCGTGCCGTAGGACGTGCCGTTAACGCTGATCGTCCACTCGCCTGACGCAACGCCCGAAACGTAGTAGGTCATCTCACCCGTTCCCGGAGTGCTGAAGCTCACGGGGTCGTACATCTTATGTCTTGAGGTAATAAACGCGGCGGCAACGCCTGCGAAGGCTCCGCCCTCAATGCCTACACCGGTTATCTTCTCTACCGCAGGTGCGCTCTTCGTCTGACCCTTGTCGGTGACGTAAATAACGTTCATAAAGGTAGACCTGTTATAGAGTCCGTTATAGCATATCTCAACTCTGCCCCAATGTCCGTCATCGGAGGTAACGCTCTTGGGGACACACTGATATCCGTTGATGAGATAGTTCGAGGAGATCTCGGCGGTGTACCTTCCGTTGTCACCAACGCTTCTGCCGCCGACACCGTTGATCACTACCTTATCCGAAAGGCAGGTAAGAACGAGCCTGCCGTCACCGTTCTCGGTAGTCACGGTGTTGCCGTCTATCGTGGGAGCGTCCTTCGAGGAGATCTGAAGCAAAAAGCGCTTCTCGTATGCCACTTTATCCGAGGTAATATCGTCAAACACGAAGAATACCATCGGGAAGTCCTCATTTCCTGTATATGCCGTAAGCATACGGCGTCCCACGTAGTCTACGGTATCGGAATCGTAGGCCTTGGTAAGATCGCCGGCGATGTAGGCGTACTGAGGCTTGGTCTTGTCTTCGCCGATATAGCCGTGCTGTCTTCCAAAGATCTCGGCAACCGTGCAGGCAGGGTTCATAAGCCCAACAAGATTACTTGAGCCGGTCGTCGCCTTCTGTCCGCCCGAGTACCACTTGGTAGCAACAGTCGAGGAATTGAAATTCCACTTTGTGGGATTGAAGATTATAAGTCCGTTATGCGATATAGTCGCCTGGTGGAACTGCTGTGTGTGGAAATGTCCGTAATTGTTATAGCAACCGCCATCGGTGGAAAGCGCACCCTTGTAGTAGATCTCGAAGGTACCCGAATCCTTATGCTCGTGGTTTGCGGTCGTGCGCTCCTTGATACGCATCATTACCGCCGCGGAGTCGGTGGCACCCCACGCCTCACGGATAACGTACTGCCCGAGAGGATGCCCGTTGTACTGTATAAGCTCCATGCTCGCGTACTTATCCTCTGCAGGCTCGATATCCGAAAGTCCCGCAAGCGCAAGATACAGCACCGAGGTGAGATAGTTATGATCCGAGCTTATCATACCGCTGCCGAGCATATCCACACCGTGGGCAAGAAGCTCACTGTCGCCGTAGAGATATGCGGCAATAAAGACAAGGTGCATATAGCCCGAGGTCTCCTTACCGTCGCCGGTACCGTCACCGTCGTTGAAGATCACACCGTCGGCATACTCGTAGCCGAGCATACCCTTTATCGCGGTCTTGATGTAGTCGTTATAGGGGGTGTTTTTGGTCGCAACCGTGATTATCCAATCCGAGAAGAGATCGGAAATATGTCTGCCTGCCGCATAGCTCGTGCCCTGATGCACGGCACCCGACTGGAAATAATAATTACGCACGGGGGCGTAATCATTGCAAACTCTGGCGGCAACATAATCCCACCAGGAGTCATTGTCG
>JAEIGA010010005.1_pt1 | contig 14372 bp, 5 predicted proteins | sample 9270691 | NCBI WGS metagenome assembly JAEIGA01 (sample SAMN17057246, study PRJNA624740) | gut metagenome | biome: biome; isolation source: fecal sample | host: Bos grunniens | place: China: Xizang | collected 2019 | reverse complement strand
GTATTTGAAAAGCCGAACTTTCCGTTAAACCTGACGGTCTCTTACATCGGTTTCGATGACAAGAACATCACCCTGACCGGACAGGAAGCCCAGCCCTACACGATTGAGTTGAGCAACTCTCAAGCTGCATTGGATGAGGTCGTAGTGGTGGGTTATGGTACCCAAAAGAAATCCAGCTTGTCCGGCTCTGTATCCATCGTGAGCGGAAAAGAAATCAATGCCCGTCCCGTTGTATCTGCCGCCAACGCATTGCAGGGAGCAGATCCTTCCATGAACATTTCATTCGGAACCGGTTCTCCTGAAGGTGGTTACAACCTCAACATCCGTGGTACCATCTCCCTCAACGGAGGTAGCCCGCTTGTGCTTGCCGACGGTGTGGAAGTAGAGTTGAGCCAGATTAACCCCAACGACATCGAGTCTGTATCCGTATTGAAAGATGCATCCAGCTGTGCCATCTATGGTGTAAAAGCATCGGCCGGTGTGGTTTTGATTACCACCAAACAAGGTAAACGCGGCGACAACTCCATGGTAACGTATAGCGGTCGTATGGGTTGGCAGTCCAACACCACCAGCACAGACTTTATCACCTCTGGATACGACCACGTAACTTTGGTTAACCGATTCATGAACGACTCCTCTGATGGTACCCGTACCATCTTCCTCTACACCGAGGACAATGGTGGTTTGCAGAAACTCTATGATCGTCGCAACGACGTGACCGAGCATCCTGACCGTCCCTGGGTTGAGACCGATGAAAAAGGCAAATACATGTACTACGGTAACTACGACTGGTACGGTTTGTTCTACCGCCGCGTCCGTCCCCAGACCGAGCACAACGTATCCATCAGCGGTGGTTCAGAGAAGATTTCCTACTACGCATCCGCACGTTACCTCTATCAGAAAGGTATGTTCAACGTGTCTGACGATACTTATCAGGACTTCTCTACCCGTGCCAAAATTTCGGCAAAAGTGAAAGATTGGTTGAAATACTCCACCAACATTTCCTATCGCCGCAACGACTATTCTTATGGCGGTTACGAAAACTACGAGGGTAGTATTCTCGCTTTGCAAGCCAACATCTCTCCTGCCTTCTTGCCGTACAACCCTGACGGAACCATCGTTCAGTATGTAAACCAGTTGGGTAAGAACTCTCCTATGGGTTCCGGTCGTGTAGGTCTTTTGACTTCCGGTGTTGCTACCAACTCAAAAGTCAACAGCTACTTCACGATGACACACTCCTTGGATTTCTATATCGCAGAGCCTTTCTTCATCACGGCTACCTACGACTATAGAGAGCAGAATGGTTTGAGAAAACACCGCAACAACACCTTCGAGTACTCTCGTACCAAAGACGTGATTGAAGTGTTTACCGCCGGTTCTGTTATCAATACTTATAAGGAGGTGACTTCCGGTTACGCTGGACACAGCGTCAATGTCTTCGGAACCTTCCAGAAGAGCTTTGCCGAACACAACTTGAAAATCGTAGCCGGTGGTCAGTGGGAGAAATACCGCAAATTCAGCACCACCGTCGCACAAGATGGTCTGACGGCCGATGACTTGGCATCCTTTGCTGTAGCTGCCGGCACGATTCAGCCCATCGACCAGAGCATCAACGCATACCAGACTCTTGGTTTCTTTACGAGGGTTAACTACGACTGGAACAACCGCTACATTTTGGAAGCCAGTATCCGTGCCGATGGTTCTTCTCGCTTTGCGCCCAGCAGCCGTTGGGGATTCTTCCCTTCCGCTTCCGCAGCTTGGCGTCTTTCCGAAGAGCCGTTCTACAAGCCTATCAAAGGCGTGATGAACGACGCAAAAGTACGTTTCTCATTGGGTAGCTTGGGTAACCAACAGGTTGATTATTACTCATATATGGACCTTATCAGCGCAGGTAATACCTTCGATTATAGCTTTGACGGAATCACGAAAGGTACCTACTCCAGCGTGAGTGCGCCCAAGTCCAGCAACCTTACCTGGGAGACCATCACCACTTACGACTTGGGTGTGGATTTGGCTTTCCTCAACTCTCGTTTGACTGTGGTGGCTGACGGTTATATCCGTGATACCAAGAACATGCTTACCAACTCCTTGACCTTGCCTGACGTATATGGTGCTTCCTCTCCGAAAGAGAACTGCGCCGACCTGCGTACGACCGGTTGGGAGATTTCCGTAGGCTGGAACGACTCCTTCAGTTTGCTTGGCAGCGAGTTCAAATACAACGCCAACGTGACCGTGGGTGACTATCTGACCAAAATCACCCGCTATCACAACCCGGATGGCATCCTTCCGACTTACAATGGATTCTCCAGCGCATCCAGCAACTACTATGTTGGTATGACCCTGGGCGAAATCTGGGGTTACCGTGTGGATGGTTTGTTCAAAACAGACCACGAAGCCGCACAATACCAGGCAACCGTGGATGATAAATTGGTCAACAAACGTGTCTATGATGGTAAAGGTCCTGCCGGAGCCCGTCTTCGTGCCGGTGACGTTCGATTCAGAGATGTCGATGGCGACGGTAAAATCACCAAAGGTGCCGGTACATTGGCCAGCCATGGTGACCTTGAAATCATCGGTAACGCCCTTCCCCGCTACAATTATTCCTTCCGCCTTGGATTCAACTGGTACGGTCTTGACGTATCCGCTTTCTTCCAAGGTGTAGGACACCGCGATTGGTACCCTCCTGCAGGCCAGGCCGCGTACGACTTCTGGGGACCTTACGCCTTCCCTCCGACCTCATTCATCAGCAAGAACTTTGCTAAAAACGTTTGGTCCGAGACCAACCGAAACGCTTACTTCCCCCGCGCCAGAGGTTACACAGCCTATACGAACGGTTCCCTCGGTACTGTCAATGACAGATACTTGCAGAACCTTGCCTATCTTCGTTTGAAGAACGTAACCATCGGTTATTCTCTTCCCGAAAAATGGATGAAGAAAATCAAATTCCAGCAAATCCGTTTCTATGTTACCGGTGAGAACCTTTGCTACTGGTCTCCTTTGACCAAATACACCGATATCATGGACCCGGAAATTGCCGGAACCTCTGGAACCAGTACCGATGGCTCCGGTGTGGGTTACGCCTTCCCGAGAACTATATCTGTGGGTGTTGAAATTAAATTCTAAAACAGGAGGTAGTACAATGAAAGCAATCAATTACATTTATACGATATTGTTTGGCTGCCTTCTTGCAGCTTGTAACATCACCGAAATTCCTGAAGATCGCGTAACACCGGATACCTATTTCCAGACGGCTACCGACCTTGAGGCATGGACCAACCACTATTACAGCACCTTCCCTACCGGCGAAGTCTTGGCGGGCATGAATGCTGACGATATGGTGGACAAGAGCATGGGTAGCATCATCGAAGGCGGCCGCACGCCGAGTGACGCAATGAGCGGCGCCAACGAATGGAACTTCAGCCAGCTCCGTAAAATCAATTACTTCTTTGAAAATGCAGGCATCTGCAAAGATGAGCAGGCACTTGCCAAATACCAGGGCGTATCGCATTTCTTCCGCGCGCACATTTATTTTGAAAAGGTAAAACGCTTCGGAGACATGCCTTACTACGATCAGGTTATTGGCTCCGGTGACGAGGCATTGCTCAGAAAGCCCCGTGACAACAGAGGTTACGTGATTGACCGCGTTTTGGAAGACTTGGACCAAGCCATTGCCAAACTCCCCGCGGAGAAAGACCCTGTACGTGTTACCAAATGGACCGCTTTGGCACTCAAATCCCGCGTTGCCTTGTTTGAAGGTACCTGGATGAAATACCACGGCCTCCAGGCACGCGCAGAGGAGCCTACGCACGATGCCAACTACTATTTGAACATCGCTGCTGCCGCTTCTGAAGAGTTCATCAACAACAGCGGTTACAAGATTTACACCAGCCAGAGTGACAGTATTCCTTACCGCAACCTGTTCATCAGCTTCCCTGCGGATTTGAAAACGGACGAAATTATTTTGGTTCGCCGCTATATCGAAGGAACATTTATGCACTCTGTGCAGTTCAGTATTCGTAACAACACCAGCGGTTTTACCCGTCGTTTCATGAATCACTACTTGACAATCTCCGGTACCCCCTTCACCAACATCACCGGTCACGAGACCATGGAGTTCTTGGATGAGGTAAAAGACCGCGACCCTCGTATGGCGCAGACCGTTCTTTTGCCCGGCTACAAGAAAGTGGGTGATACCGAAGAGACCATCAACGACTTCACCGCCGTTACCGGCTACGAGCCTATTAAATATGTTGTGAACGACACCTACTCCGGTGCCAGCAAAAGCTTCACCGACTTCCCGCTCTTCCGTGCAGCCGAGGTTTACTTGAACTTTGCAGAGGCCAAAGCCGAGTTGGGTACGCTTTCACAGGCAGATTTGGACAAGAGTGTGAACAAACTCCGTGAGAGAGTCGGCATGCCTACCATTCAGTTGGCTTCCACAACAACGGCAGACCCCTATTTGCTCTCTTGCTACCCCAACGTCAGCAAGAACAACACAGCCATCATTCTTGAGATACGCCGCGAGCGTACCATCGAGTTGGTGATGGAAGGTCATCGTCAATGGGACATGCTCCGCTGGAAAGAAGGCGCACAAATCGTCAATGACAAGAACGATTATTATGGCGTCTATATCCCCGGCCCCGGCAAATATGACTTCAATGGAGACGGCGTCAATGATGTTGAATTCTATGTAAAAGGTACCACGCCCGGCAAAGGCCTTGTGGCAACCAAACTCATCAACAGCGACGTGCATTTGTTTGAGAAAGGCGCAACGACTCCCGGAACCTCCGGTTACTTGACCGCTTTCTCAAAAGCAACCCTTGAAGTACCCTACACTTGGGACGAAACCCGCGACTACCTCTTCCCCGTACCCGCCGACCAGCGTGTATTGACCCTCGGTGCGCTTACGCAAAACCCGGGATGGGACGATGGATTAAAATTTTAATCGGTAAGCACAATGAAAAAGATTTTAACATTTGCATTGTTATTGGGAATCATTTCCCCGATATTTCTGAATTGCTCGAAATACGATGATTCAGCCCTGTGGGATCAAGCTGATAAGATTTATAACAAGATTGACTCTTTGAAACCATTTGTTGAAAACACCAACAACCAGGTCAAGATGATCAATGCTATCTGCCAGGGCGGTGTCGTTACGAATATCGGCCAAGATACTGACGGAAACTACGAAATCAGCTACAAAGGATCCGACAACTTGGAGCATACTTTGATACTGGCTCTTCCCACACAGATTAGCGGAAGACCGGTTGTCGGCACAACAGAAAAAGACGGAAAGTTGTATTGGACTTTGACCAGCAACGGCAAGACCGAAATCCTCAAAGACGTGGACGGAAGCGAACTTGCGCTTGAAGGACGCGCTCCGGAAATCGGCATTGACAAGGATGGATATTGGACCGTGAACAACGTTCCCATCCGCGACAGCAAGGGCGACATGATGGCCAGCGAAGGCAAGAGTGTCAGCGTTGTAACCGGCATTTCCGTTGCATCTGACAAAGCCGTATTCACCTTGGGTAACGGCAAAACCATCGAAGCACCCTTTGATACGTTCAACGTACGTTTCAAATACAACGGCCAGTATTTCTTGACCGAGTGCATCATCGCCTCTGCGAAGGATCCCGCGATTATCAACTACGAATTTGTAGGTGAAGGCGTGGCTGACGCAGTTCTTCGTGTGATGCGTTACGAAGGCTTGACGATTACCCAAAACAGCAGCGCCAAGACTTTGACCATCACCCCGGGTGCCGAATTTGAAGAAGGAAGCTTTACCGTGGTAGCCGGTTGTGGCAATGACCGCAGTATCATCAAGGTAGTCAGCATTGTAACGGCTGACGCCATCCCTGAATACTATGGTATCAAGACGGCTGACGATATGGTTCAGCTTGCCAAACGTGTGAACACCGGTAAGAAGTTGGATCGCTTCAAAGATACCGAAACGGGCGAAATCATCCTGCTCAACGACATCGATATGGCAGGCGTAACCGACTGGATGGGTATCGGTTCCGAGGATATTCCTTTCATGGAGGTATTCAACGGAAAAGGATTTACCATCAAAAACATCAACTTTACCGTGGACGTATCTGCTGCAACCTCAACGGGTCTGTTTGCATACGCGGACGGCGCTACCATCAAAGATGTAACGGTGGGTAGCACCGGAAGTACCATCACCACCAGCGGCGTCAATAAAGGCGTTACTTATGTCGGTGGTATCGTGGGTACAGCCAAGAATACCACCTTTACCAATTGTACCAACAACTGCTCCGTAAAACTCTCCGGCAGCCCCAGAAACGACACCCGTTTCTCTTTGGCCGGTATTTGCGGTCTGGTTGAAAATACGACGATTACCAACTGTACCAACAACGGTAATGTAAGCACAGACAAAGTTCCGACCAACCTTTTGAACACTTCTGAAGGTATCCAGACGGGCGGTATCGCAGCTTACATCACCACCGGTCTTGTTGAGAAATGTACCAACACCGGAACCATCAACTGCCCGACCGGACGTAGTGGTGGTATCGTTGCTTCTGCCGATGATTGCGACATTACCGAATGTATCAACAACGGTACGGTAGAAGATGACGTGGTTGGACAATTCACCAGCAGTTCATCTGCCTACAACTACAAACGTCAGGGCGGTATCTGCGGTGCTACGACCAGTTTGACCATGGTGAAAGATTGTATCAACAATGGTAATGTAATCGGACACCACAGCTGCCGTACAGGTGGTATCGTAGGACACAACCTTGGTAAGATTGACGGTTGTACCAACAACGGATCCATTTTGGCTGACGCCTACTCACCTACTTCCGGTGAGACACACGGTGCTGGTTGGTTGGCCGGATACAACAAATCCAAGAGTTCTGTAACCAACAACAGAGGTTGCGGACGCGTAGGTAAATTCAGCACCTACGGCTCTAACCCGGCAAACGCCCCGCACGCAAGTCTTTACAATGCCATTTCCCATAGCAATGAGGGTTCTTATAACCCTGAAACCAACTGGGAATGTGCTCACTACTTTGCCAAGAGTGCTTGGACTCAAAAAGAGAAAAAGAGCTTGGCAACCGGCGTTACCTATTATAAATATACCTTGACAAGTTCTCCGCGCGAGTTCAATGTGATTGAGATGGACTTGGCAGCCAATAGCAAAATCCACTTGGAGGCCGTTATCAGCGATGATATCGTTCCCAACCCCAACTGGAACAACAACAGCAACAACGGTAAGAAAATCCGTGAAACCTTGTCGGAGATTGCCAAACGTAAGACCAACGCCGGTGAAAACATCGTAGCTGGTATCAACGCCGGATTCTTCGATTCCAACGATGGTCTCCCCCGTGGTTTCCAGGTCAGCGACGGAGAATTGGTATTCATCAATGGCCCTTGGACCCGTCTTCCCAACCACAAATGGGGATTCCACGTATTTTCGGATCGCACCACAAGCTGTAATGAAAAGAACTTCAGGGGTTATATCAAGATTGGAAGCAAAGAGCACGAGTATTACTCTGTGAACGACACCATTGTACGCAAAGGTGGTACTTCCAACTACGGTATCAACGTCTATACCCACCGCTACAAAGAGAAACCTCACAGCGGATACAGTCAGACCAATCCTTTGGCGAAGAAAGGTGTGTACTACATCATTGCCCAATACACCGGCAGCGCCATGACTTCCGGAAATGGCTACGTGACTGCCAAAGTCACCAAAGTGATTGACGGAACCAGCACTTCCATTACACCGACTTACGTTTCCAAGGGCAGCTTCGGTATCTGCGTCCACAAGGATTACAAAGATATCGCAGCCATCAAAGCCGTGAAAGTGGGCGACAGCATCAGCATCAAGGGTGAAGTCATCATCTCCGGAGAAACCGACAAGCAGGTTTACAATACGATTTCATCCATGTTCCAATTCGTCAGAAACGGAAACAATGAAAGTATCGCCGCCGAAAAACACGACAGTTATCAGACCTATGACCCTGTCACCATCGCAACTTGCGACAAGAATGGAACAAAGGTTTGGTTCATTCAGGTGGACGGACGCGAAGACTGGAAATACCTCGGTGTAACACCTTTCGGTATGGCGGAACTCGCATTGGCCGTAGGTGGATACAACATGACACGCTTTGACGGTGGTGGTTCATCCTGCATGTGGGTAAAAGGCGAAGGCATCGTCGGACACCCGGCTGACCGCAATGGTGAACGAAGCTGTATGAACTATTATTTGGTTAGAATTGATTAAAAGACACGGACATGAAGACTTTTATCAATAAAATATCGATTTTGCTTGCCGGGCTGTTTTTGGTAGCCTCGTGCAGCTACTATGACGCGACCGAACTGAACAAAGTTCTGGACGAAATCGAAGGAGAAATCATCTCCATGGAAGGTAACATCCAGAGCATGGAAGTTCAGCTTCAGAATGTACGCACTTTGATGACCAGCCGTTTCATCAGTTACATCAGCGAAGATGAGAACGGAAACAAAATCATCCGCTACCGCGATCAAAATCTGGATGAAAAGACTGTTATCCTGGTAACGAAGGAAGACATCAACACCTTGCCTATTATCAGCGCCGGCAAATATACGGACGGCAAATTCTATTGGAGGAAGACCACCGACAATGGCAAGACCTACAGCTGGATTACGCACAATGGTGAAATGATGGAAATTAGTCAGGAGCCTCCCAAGGTAGAGATTGACGAAAATGGTCATTGGACCATGGACGGTCAGGTCGTAACAGACAAAGACGGTAATCCCCTTTTGGCCAACGACGTATCCAACGTGCTTTTCCGCAGCGTAGAACAAGATGCCGAGACCGGTCAGGTTGTGTTTACCTTGGCTGACGGAACCACTTTCGAAGTGGCTACGTTTGAAGCACTCGACATCGAGTTCGATACGGCTGTCAAGACGGGCGTACCTTCCTACTCCACTACGTTGAACATCAAATACCGTGTGACCGGTAGTTTGGCCAAAGAAGCAACAGTGGATTATTTCACCGCTTGGAATATGAATGTGAGCATCAACCGCTACACCAAAAACATTTCCGCCAAAATGGTAACGGGTGCCGAAGAAGGTACCATTATCATCGTTGCATCCGCTGGTGGAAACTCAGTCGTTAAGCCCCTCTTCTTTACTTACGGAGAGTGCGTGATTGAGAAACCTACCTGGGATGGCAAATATGGCACGACGGAAATCACCGTGCCGGGAGAAGCCAGCACGTTTGACATGAAAGTCAGCGCCAATATTGACTACAACGTAGGCATTTCCACCCTGGACGGAACTCCTTGGCTCACCCAGGTAGAGACCAAAGCGTCTATGACGACGAATACCTTGAGTTTCGCCACGACCAAATATGAAAACGAGTTGGGATTGGACCGTGAAGGAACCATCACCCTCTCCAACAATATCTACGGTGTGAGCGTGAATGTGCGCGTGCTTCAGAATCCTGTTAAGGTTGAGCGTACAGAGAACGGTATCGCCACGCCGGGTGACTTTATTCTGTTTGCCAAAGCCGTCAATACGGGTGGCAGTTTGAGCGAGTTCATGAAGAACGGCGAGGTTGTCCTCTTGAACGACATTGATATGAGCCCGGTAACGACCTGGACCCCTGCGGGTAAGGGAGAAGCCGTGACCAGTATCACCATGGTGATGACCAATCCTTTCACCGGAGTATTCAACGGTCAGGGACACCGAATCAAAGGTATCAACTGGACCATCGATGCCGCCAGCAGCGAAACGGACGCCATCGGTCTGTTCGGTGCCACAAGCGGTGCGACCATCAAGAACCTCAAGTTCGGTAATGAAGACGGCAGCGATAAGATTATCATCACTGGTAACCTTACAGGCATCAAATCCATTGGTTCTATCGCCGGTTACATTGCGGAAGACAGTAAGATTCTTAATGTTAGCAACTATGTAAACATCGAATTTACCGGAGACCTTGCCCAGGATAAATTGTTGGCCATGTCCGGTGTGATTGGTGCGGCTCGTGCCTCACGCGTAGGAGATGACAAACAGAAGGTTATCAACTATGGTAACGTATATCACACCCAGCCCATTACCAACACCGCCAACGGTGCAACCGGTTTGACGACGGCGGGTATTGTCGGTTACTCTTTGGGTAACAATGTTTACATCGATTACTGCGAAAACAATGGAGACGTCAGTGGTTCTACGGGACGTACGGGTGGTATCGTCGGTACCATCGCCGGACCTTCAGAGGGCAACTTGGTAACCTTCATGAAGAACTGTAAGAACTACGGAACCATTGAGGACGACAAAATCAACCAGTTCAATGAGAATACGACCTATGCCGACTACAAACGTCTTGGTGGACTTGTCGGCGGTACCGCAACCAACTCTTACAACAAACTTGAAAACTGTGAGAACCATGGTCGCGTATTCTCCCACATCGGAGCGCGTACCGGTGGATTTGTCGGCCACAACCGTGCAACCCTCATCGGCTGTGTCAACAAAGGTATTGTTCTTTCAACGCCGACCTTGAACGGCGACGGCAAGCAGCAGACCGGTCCCGGTTGGGCTTGCGGATATAGTGCAGCAGACTTGGTAAGCTCCTGCGCTTGTGGCGGTCGCGTCGGATCTTGGGCTCTCTATAAAGATGACCCGACTTCTGCACCGGCAGCTACCATGGACAATGCATTTGCTTACAACAATGCCGAGAACTTTAACAAGGAAAATAACATCGAATAGTATGATGAAGAAGAATATTATATTGCTTTCACTCCTGTTCTGCTCCTTGATTGCTTGTACGGTCAACGAAGCACCTTTCAAGGACAGACTGTCTGATTATGAGGAAAGACTTGCTAAAATCAAGGCAAGTCTGACCTCCATCAACAGCCAGGTAGAGGCGTTGGGTACGCTCACGCAAGGAAACGTCATCACGTCATTGTCACAAGACAGCGACGGAAAATACATCATCAATTATTTGGGCGCAGACGGCAAGAGTTATTCTACCGTCGTCGCAACCAAATCAGAGATGATCAATGTACCCCAGCTCGCCGTGAAAAAAGACGAGACTTTGGGTATTTACTTCTGGACCATCGTGGATCCGGACGGCAGCGAGCAAGATTTGCTTGATGAGAACGGAAAACGCGTCCCTGTCAGCGGCAGCACGCCCCAAATCAGTGCCAACGCAGATGGTTATTGGACGGTGGACGGCAACCTTATCAAAGATGCCAAAGGAAATCCCATCTTGGCACGTGACGGCGAAAGCTGCATCTTCCAGGACATCCGTGTGAACGAAGATGGTGATATGGAAGTGGTACTGGGTGGTGGAAAAGTGATTATCCTGCCTATGCAGCAGGTATTGAACCTCACGCTTTCCGAGCCCATCAACAAAAACTTCAGCACGATTCCGAGCAAATTGGATATCACCTACACCGTAAGTGGAAGTGAGGCAGACAATGCCATCGTTGCCCTTTGCGGTGTGGCCGGTGTGACAGCCACCTTGAATGAAGAGACCAAAACAATCAGTGTGACTTTCCCCAGCGGATTCACGGCAGGATATGTTGTAGTCATTGCTTACGACCAGGGTACGCACAGCGTCATTCGTCCTGTCTTCTTTGGTGAGGGCGACACGCCGATTACTCCCGAGCCCGAAGATCCGAGTGCCAATGTGGTTGAAATCGGAACCGCTGACCAATTGTTGGCTTTTGCAGCCGCTGTCAACAACCAGGACGGAAGCGAGACCAAGACGGCCATCTTGACCAATAATATCAATATGAGCGGCAAGACTTGGGTTCCCATTGGAAAACCGAGTTCATTTACGGCTACTTGGAGCAGCGACGCGGTATCAAGCGGAACCATCTCTCAAAGCGGTGCTGCCTTCAAGGGTACGTTCAACGGCCAGGGTTATACCATTTCCAACTTGAATCTGAATGTTTCTACTGGCGGAGCCTATGGCGTATTCGGCCTTTTGAACGGGGCGACAGTGAAGAACCTGAAAGTGAGCGGTACAATGACCGCATCTAACACCTCACAATTGGCTGTCGGTGCTATTGCCGGAGCCTGCGTAAACTCCACGATTGACGGATGTACGACGGATGTTGCCGTTACCCTTAATGGCTCATCTGCGTCCAACGTACGATTGGCAGCCGGTGGTATTGCCGGTATCGTTTACTCCAGCGGAACCAACAAGAGCACCATCAAGAACTGTATTACCAATGGTGATTTGGTCAGCACAGAAAAGAATAGCAACAACGGTACCGGTTCTGACGGTGTCCTCTATGCAGGTATCGCTGCCATGACCTTCACAGACTCAAGAGAAACGTATAACGTCATCAACAATTGTGTCAACAATGGTAATTTGCCCAGCAGTAAGTTGGCACGAAGCAGCGGTATCGTTTCTTGCTGTATCAACACAGAGCTGAACACTTGTACCAACAATGGTAACCACAAGAGCACGGCCAGCAACGGACGTATCGGTAACATTGCCAGCTACATCTGTTACAGTAAATTGATTGACTGCGTGAATACCGGTTCTTTGACAACGACGCAAACGACGACAGCAACCGGTGGTTTGGGTGGTCTTTTCACCGAGAACTCTTCTGCCAGCGGTGGTCGAAACAGCGGTACGATTACCTCTGCTTACGCCGATACCGGTAGCGGTATGCAGCGCGGTTTGCTCTTTGGTAACATGGCCAGCTTCACTTCGGTGGATGGCATCACAGTCGGCGGTTCCTTGTACGCATGGAACGGTGGAAATCCTACGCGCATCGCTGTAAATTCCAGCAACTATATGCAGTACATCGGACGCTATACCGATGCAAACGCAAGCAAAATAACCAATCTCATCTGCGCCGTTGAAACGGTTAGCACCGGTATCAGCAACTTGGCTGAACTTCAAGAATTTGCGAGTCTGGTAAATGCGGGTTCAAGCTATGCGAAGTTCCAGGATGGTGATGGCGTTGTCAACTTGCTCTTTGATATCGATATGGCCAGCGTTACTTCTTGGACGCCTATCGGAAATGCAACTTTGCAGTCTACCGACGATGTAGCGTTCACTATTACCGGCAATAGCTTCACCGGTAAATTTGACGGTGGCGGACATACCATCAAAAACATCAAGTTCACCAACACAACTGCTACAAACGGTGTATTCGGTCTGTTTGGTGTGACCAATGGTGCCCAAATCAGCAACTTGAATGTCAGCGGAACTTTCACAGTATCTGCCACTGGTAAATCTCATGTTGCTCCGGTTGTCGGTGCCGCAGTCAATAGCGTATTGAGCGGCATCAACACCAACGTAACCATCAAATCCGATGGTACGACCAACAGCAGTCAGCGCTTCTCTATCGGCGGTATTGCCGGTGCCATCATCAACAGCGGTGCCGCTAACGCAGTCAGCGAAATAAGCAACTGTACGACATCCGGTACGGCAAACGTAAGCCATGGAAGCAATACGACCATTGGCTTTACAAGTGTTATGTTCGGTGGTATCGTGTCCCTTTCAACCGGCCAGGCTGGAACCGACAATACCGGACACAGCGTCATCAAAAACTGTATCAACAACATCAACCTTACGACCAGCGCAGGTAGAGCTGCCGGTATCGTAGGTTCCTGTAAGCAGTACACCAAGATGGAAAGCTGTACCAATAACGGCTCGCAGACCAATACGTCTACGAAAAACCGTTTGGGACAGATTACCGCTGCCTTGTCCAGCAACTGCCGTATGGATAATTGTATCAACAATGGCGATTTGATTGCCACCAGCACCAGCACCGATTCACGCGTCGGAGGTATGGCTGGCGCAATCGATGCCGGTACCATCCAAGGAGGTCAAAGCAACGGACGTGTCATCTCCGGCAATGCAACCTATAGAGGTCTGATTTTCGGATATATCTCTAACTGTACAGCAGTTAAAGACGTACAGGTGAAAGGTCTGCTTGGCGCCTACAACAGCAATGGTAACCACAGCATGGTTAATGTGACCAGCAGCAACTTTGATACGTTTACAGAAGACACGAGTATTTCGTCTTCATATAGTTATTCATACTTAGGAGCAGCAAGTAGTAGCAAGAATCATTTGGTTACCGGCTGTACCCTTGTAAACTAAAACTTAAAATGCTGATTAAGAGGTATTTAAATATTACCCCTCCCTATTGTTCTCCCGCATGCACCTGTTTGGACGTAAGGTCTGAGCAGGTGCTCTGCGGCTCATGGAACGACGAGGAGGAAGGTCCCGAAGATTTCTTACCGGAAATTGATGATAGTGAAAATTGGAGTTGACCATGAGAAGAGCAAGCATATATGTGATGCTCCTTTTGTTGGGAGCCAACCTCTATTCCTGCGAGAAAGAGAACTTTGGAGAAGCCGATACGCTCGGAAAGGGTGATGCTTCTTAC
>JAEIGA010010004.1_pt1 | contig 14373 bp, 22 predicted proteins | sample 9270691 | NCBI WGS metagenome assembly JAEIGA01 (sample SAMN17057246, study PRJNA624740) | gut metagenome | biome: biome; isolation source: fecal sample | host: Bos grunniens | place: China: Xizang | collected 2019 | reverse complement strand
AAGTAAGTCAATTTACACAAACTTTACACTTCCCCAAATCAAACAAATGTTCGACACATGTAAACAAAATGTAAACCAAAAATAAATTGCCGAAAAAGACTTGACAAAACTTTTCATACTGTTTAAATCGAACATATGTACAATTTACAAACACTTAACATTTGACGTCAACAACAAAAATTTTTAATAAAATTTATTGCACCCGGGGATCTTTATGTTATACTAAAATTGCATAGACAAAAATATGCGAACTATTTGAAAGGAGGGTATGAGTTAAATGAACGTATTATCTACAAATAAAGATAACAAAGATTTACCAGTTATGATTTTTAGAAATGCTTTTGATTCTGGAATTAGTTATTCAACAACTATTTCACATAAGAACATAAATGGTGAATACGAAAACGCCTTTATTAATGTAAGATTTAAAAAGAACGTTGATGTTGAAAACAAACAACAAATCATTATTAAAGACGCTTGGTTAGACTTTTATCAAAACAAAGATGGTAAAGATGTATTCTATATCTTTATTAATGACTTTGATAAAGTTAAATAATTGAAGTGGGGTTAAACCTCACTTTAATTATTAAATAATTTAGTAAAACAAATGTTTGGAGGTTTAAATGAGAACTTTTGTTGCTACTTATAGGGTGAATTGTGAATATAGTCTGGATAAGTTTTTCGATATACCAAATACAAAAGAAATCAAATACAAATTTGTTGAAGAACATGGTATTACAATATGCTATTTAACAATAATAGCAAATAACAGGCTAGATTTACGCATATTAAAGCGAAAAGCTTTAAAAGTATTAAAGGGTTTAGGTAAGGTTGAATTAATTGTAGGCGTTGGTTAATCATGTAGAAAGGGTTGTTTAAAATGGCTTTAAGATTAACTAAAAAAGATAGAGATAAAATTAATAAAATAAATCAAAGTATCAGAAGAAAGAATAAGCAAATGGATAACTATGGTATTGATATTTATAAACCTATTATAAAAGCGAACGAGTTTAGATCACGCAAGCAACTTAATGACTACTTGAGTGAAGCTCGAACTTATACTAGAGGTTACGCTTTTAAATATAGACAGAATAAATATGGTACAGTTGCTTCAAACATTGAAATAGCAAGAGCTAGACGTTTGGCTGAGGCTGTAACAAGAGATAGGCGTAGAAGATTTATGCAAGTTGCACCTCAAGAGTTTAAATCACGTGGTAAGGGTATTGGTAGTAGTATTATGCAACGTAAATTAATGGGTGATGATAGATACTCAATGTATGATCCTGTTAGATTTAATTTTAATAGTCTTAGAAATAGAAATCAATTTGAGAATCGTGTAGAAAGTTTATCAAATCAATTAGATACTGGATATATTGAGGCTAAAAACAAACAATTAAAAAATAATATCATAAAGGCTATGCAAGAAAACTGGGGTAAAGATGGTGAAAAGAGTATTAATTTTATTAAGAATATGTCACCAGATCAAGTACTTCGTGAGTTTATGAGTGAAGATGTTTTTGACTTTTCATATATCTATGATAGACTACAAGCTAAAAGACAAATTGAAATCTTTGAGGCTACTTATAATTTATGATATTAGACTTAAATGAAGATATAAAAATGGCTAAAAACTATACAGCTGACTTTGAAACTACTACAGATAAAGATGACTTACGTATTTGGGCGTGGGGTGTTTGTAATTTAGATAACTTTGATGACTTTATCTATGATAATAATATGGAATCATTTATCAAATGGCTTGAGAATCACGCAAACGCAAATGTTTATTTTCATAACTTGCGTTTTGATGGAGAATTCTTAATAGCATGGCTTTTGAAAAATGGTTTTAAATATAATGATGAGTTAGTAACAAAAACTTTTAATTGTGTTATCGCAGGAACTGGTCAATTTTATAAAATGGATATTTGTTTTTATAAGCGTGGTAAATATAGAAGAATTGTACACATTTATGATTCATTAAAGAAATTACCATTTCCAGTTAAAAAGATAGCTGAAGCCTTTGAACTACCTATACTAAAGGGTGAAATTGACTATAAAGCAACTCGTGAAGTCGGACACATCTTAACAGATGAGGAAATAGCATATTTACGAAATGATGTTGAGATAATGGCTCGAGCATTAAAAATACAAATTGATGAGGGTTTAACTCACATGACGATAGGAAGTGACGCCTTGCACTCTTTTAAAAATATTATTGGAGAAAAAACATTTAAAAACTATTTTCCAGTTTTAGATATAGAAGTTGATAGAGATATAAGGCGTGCTTATAAGGGTGGATACACTTACACAAATAAGATATTTCAAGCTAAAGATGTAGGCGAGGGCTTAGTGTATGATGTTAACTCAATGTATCCAGCATGTATGTATCAAGAGCCTATGCCTTATGGTATGCCTATTTACTTTGATGGTGAATATATTGATGATCCAGATTATCCTTTATATATCCAGAAGATTCGAGCTGATTTAGTTGTAAAACAAGACCATATACCTACTATACAGTGTAAAACAAATATGTATTTTAATTCAACTGAATATATTGAGCGTACAAATGGTATGCTTACAATGTATGTTACTAATATTGATTTAGAAATAATTAAAGAGCAATATGATATTCTAGATATTGAATATATCAATGGTTTTAAGTTTAAATCAATTAATGGTATTTTTTGTGAATATATTGATAAATATATGGAAATGAAGAAAAATAACACCGGTGCTAAAAGACAACTGGCGAAACTCATGTTAAATAATTTATATGGTAAATTCGCTTCAAACCCTAAAACTCAAGCAAAAATACCTTACTTAAATGAATCTGGAGAAGTTGAATATAAAACTATTACAGCTGAAGATAAAGAGCCTGTTTATACACCAGTTGGTATATTTATAACAAGTTATGCTAGAAGTAGAATTCAAAGAACTGCTCAAAGCGTGTATTTTAGATTTTGTTATTGCGATACTGATTCAATTCATATTATAAATAAAGATATCCCTAATATTGATATAGATGATAAAGAACTTGGTAAATGGGCTTTAGAATCTACTTTTGTGCGTGCTAGATTTTTACGTGCTAAAACATATATTGAAGAATATCCTGATGGTAGTCTAAATGTTAAATGTGCTGGACTTCCTGATAACTTAAAAGAGTTATGTAATTTTGATAACTTTAAAACTGGACTTACACTACATGGTAAACTTCTACCTAAGAGATATGAGGGTGGTGTAATATTAGAGGAAACTGACTTTACAATAAACTAGATTATGCTATAATTAAGATGACGAGTTATTTAATTGATTTATAGTGAATTAGTAGGATCAACTATATGCGTGAGCATACCTATTGATTTTTCAATTAGTTATTGCGTTATAATAGATTAAAATAACTTGTTATTTCATTTCACTAGGATACGCTTAAAGGCGTATCTTTTAAAATTGACTAAAATTAATTATAATGATATATTATTATCAAAGGAGGATAGATGTTATGACTTATGAAGATTATAACAAGATAATTGAAGAAATTATCGCTTCACCTAGTGATGATAAGTTAATGCTAGAGGGTTTTGAAAAACTTAGAAATGCTTATAAAGAACTAGATGAAAAAGTAAAGTCTGCTGTTGAAGAAATTGAAGCTTTAAACAAAAAATATGAAGACTTACGTCAAACTAAAGTAAATGAATTCTTTAATCGTGAAGATAAGGCTGATGAAGAAGTAGTTGAAGAAAAAGTTGAAGAAGTTATCGAAGATAATGTTGAAGACGATATTACAGTAGATGATCTATTTGAAGATGATATCGAAGTAGAAATTACTGAAGATGATATCATAAGAGAAGATGAAGAAAAGGAGGAAGATGAATAATGGCAACTAAAGGTGGAAATATAACTACAAGTGGTACAGGCTTAAAAGCAGGTATTACAGGTATTGATGTACTTAACGCTTTAAGAAGCTCATTACCATCACAATATCAAACAAGAATACCACAAGCTACAAGAGAAAATTTAGCTGAATATGGTAACGCTTTAAGAGATTATCCAGTTATTATGAATAAATGGGTAAATGTTTTAGTTAATAAAATTGGTCTTACAGTTATTAAAAATAAAATGTGGAACAATAAATTAGCTGAATTCCAAAGAGGAGATTTACCAGTTGGATCTACAGTAGAAGAAATATTTGTAGATGTAGTTAAGGCTAAAACTTACGCAGAAGAGCCTGAAACTGGAAATTTAGGTGATGTTTTTGCTGTTAATAAACCTGATGTAAAAGTTAGATATCATGTTGTAAATTCACAACTTGTATATCCAATATCTATATCTAAAGTTAATATTTTACAAGCATTTACTAATTTACCAGCTTTTGAAGATTTTATTTCTAAAATATTTGAATCAGTTTATGCTAGTGCTAACTTAGATGAATATCTACAAACAAAACAATTAATTCAATTCTATATGACAAATGATAGTATCAACAGATTCTATGATGTTGAAGTTGAAGCTGTAGAAGATGAAGATACAGCTAAGGCTTTAGCAACTCAAATAAGAAGTTACTCTAATAAAATTGAATTTATGAGTGCTAAATACAATTACGCAGGTGTTACAACTCATACACCAAAAGAAGACCAAGTATTATTATTGAATAGTGATACTGAGGCTTACATGGACGTAAATGTTTTAGCTTATGCATTTAACATGGAAAAAGCTGATCCAGCAAGTGTTGTATCAAAAGTTGTTACACTTGATGACTTCGGTGATGGAGATAGTACAACAGTAGCTATTTTAGTAGATCGTGACTGGTTTATGATTTACTCACAATTATATCAAATGGAAGAACAAAACAATGCACTACACTTATACTTCAATAGATTCTTACATATTTGGAAGATTTACTCAACTTCTGAATTTGCTAATGCTATAAGATTTACTACAAGTGAAATCGAACGTCCATTAACTATAACACCTAGTACAGCAACTATTAATGCAGGAGAAACATTACAACTAGAAACTAATTTACCAGCTACTTTTGCAATAACTACAGTTGGTGTAGATGAAGGTACAACTGTATCTGAAACTGGACTATTAACTATAGCTGATGATGAAGATGTTACTTCTATTGTAGTTACTGCTACTTCTACTGGTGACAATACTAATACAGCTACAGGAACTTACACAATAGTACCTGCACCTGCTGAGTCAAATAGTGATTCTAAATAATGAATTACACACCACAAACAGAGGTACATTTACTATCAAATGTACCTTTTAATTTTAGTTATAATAATGTAATGGACTTTGATACAATAAATGAGCAAACAGCATATTTTTTAAATAAATCTGTATTAACTTTTGAAGATTTAACACACCAAAGAGTAAACAATAATAGCATAAACTTAGAGGTTGCTTATGAGGAACTTTATGAAATAAACTACATGATGTTTCAAAATGATAAGATACCGGGTAAATGGTTTTATGCTTTTATTACAAATTATGATTTTGTATCACCTAATGTTACTAGAATAACTTATCAAATAGATGTATATCAAACTTGGTTATTTGAGATGGAGTGGCAAACTACTTATGTAGAAAGAGAACACACAACTAGATTTAATAGTGATGGTACACCTGTTATTAATACGCTAGATGAGGGCTTACAATATGGTACTGACTATGATATTTCATCATGTGTAAAGTACGAGCAAATACCAAATGTAATCTGGGCTATAATGATAGCTAAAGTGGACTTAGAGCGAATACCATCATCAATGAATTATGGAGGCTCAACTCTAGGTAATGTACAAACACCATTATACTTCTACACTGTCCCTATAGCACTAGATGGCTCTGATATAACACTTAACACTTGGACACCTACAGATATATCAAATATATTTAGTGTTTTCTCGGCAAATAGTGACTTTGTAGGAAGTATTGTGACAATGTATTATACTTCATTTATGCCTATGGTATTAACTCATAGTGAGTCTAATAACACAATAAGTATTACAGCACTAGATGGAATTGATCATGTAACAGTAGCAGGTTTAGAAATGTTTAAAATAACAAACTCAGACTGGAACACATTAAATCCACAAATTTACTCAAATTTATTTAATGCTTTTCCTGCATACACTGAATCTAAACTATATATGTATCCTTACTCTTTAATTGAGATAACTAACTTAAAGGGTGAATCAGTTACACTAAAGCCTCAAAACTTTAACTTTAGTATTGATAAAGAGTTGCGTTTAAGATTAATGTCTAGTGTATCTACTACACCAAAGACAGCAATATTTCCGGAGAATTATTTAAACTCAACTAATATACTAGGTTTTGATGACTTTACATGTGGTATTATTGATAATAACTTATCTGATATACCTATAATAGATGATTATACAGCTTCATACATGCAAGCAAACAGAAACTCTATCGCAACTACAAACAAATACGCTATGGATAACGCACTTCGTGGTGTTAGTCAAAATAATGCTAATAATAGACTAAATAATGCAATACTTGATAAAGAGCAAAAATTCGGTGAATATGATATGTTTACTGGTGCTATGAGTAGTGCTTTTCAACTTAATGCTGGTGGCGTATTAAATTCAATAAATCGTGGTGCTAGAGAATACTCACTAAATGAGGGCAGACGTGCTAGCATGAACATGAATAATGATTTTGCTAATAAGAATTTAATGATTAATGCTGAACAGGCTATCGGACTTACTCAGGCGAAACTTAATGATATTAATAACATACCGCCTAGTGTATCTAACTTAGGTAATAACGCACTATTTGATTATGGTAATAAAATAAATGGTATTTATGTAATTGGTAAAACTATTCGTCCAGAATATCGTGATCAATTAACAAACTACTTTAAAATGTTTGGTTATAAAGTAAATAAATTAGAAATACCTGATACAAAGTCTAGAACTTACTACAATTATATAAAGACAATAGACGCTAATATTGTCGGTAATATACCTGCTAATGACTTGAGTGCTATTAAAGGTATATTTGATAAGGGTGTTACTATTTGGCATACTGACCAAATAGGCGACTACTCTCTAAATAATAGCGAAGTTTAATAAGAAAGTGAGGTGTTTATTATATGATGGATAATTACGTATTTAATGAAGATAAACTCGGTGAAATTTACAAGAAGACACTTAAAGGTAAAATGGATACTACTGACTTTTTAAATGCTTATACTCAAGTAGATTATTTATACAGATTAAAAGAGTACGCAATAAATTGTTTTGAGTGGTTGAATTTACCAGATACAGTTGACGCACGATTCATTGAGAACGAATTGTTTGATAAAGGAAGAATTAACTTTTTCAAAGATAGAAATCTTGGGTACTTATGTTTACCTGTTAATGAATCTGGTCCAATTAACATATATAATGAACCTACTAAAAAATACATTTATGCTAGTGATGGTTTTAGCAGAAAAAGAAATATATCTAATAGTGTTACTATTTATAATAACTTTTTAAAGACACCTACATTTACAACTATAAATTTGTATGCTATAAGACTAGCTGAAGTACAACGTACTATTGATATAAACATGCTAGCTCAAAAGACACCAGTGACTATAATATGTCCTGAAAGTGAGCGACTTGCTTTTAAAAACATATATAAACAAGTTACAGGTAATAAACCTGTAATCTGGGGAACTAGTGAACTAAATCTAGATAATTATAAAGTATTAGATACTAAATCACCTTATGTTATAGATAAGCTTACTCTATATAAACATGATTTATGGAACGAAGCTATGACTTTCTTAGGTGTAAATAATGCTAATCAAGATAAAAAAGAACGTCTAGTTGAATCTGAGGTTGGTGCTAATGATGAACAAATTGAACAAGCTAGATTCAATATGCTAGACGCTAGAAAATTAGCATGTAAAAAGATAAATGATATGTTCGGACTTAACATTGATGTTAAATTTAGAAATGATGATGTACAAAAAGCATACGAACTAAATGAAATATATGAGATGTTTCCAGATTTAAAAGATGAAAATATCATTGAAGAGGAAGTAGGTGAGGATCTTGAGTAAATATACAATGATGATTAAAGATATTGTAAATTCTTATTATGATGGTACTTCTATAAAAATTGATGATAAATTAGAAGATACAAGAGAATATATATTTGATTTTGATTATCCTGTATTAGATGAAGCTACAAAAAAGCGAATTGAAATAGCAATACTTAAACATTACTATTATCGTGAAATTGCTTTTGAAACTATCGGACAATTTAAAATTAAATTAAATGATAGACTTAATCTAATCATGGGTAGATATAATGCTATGTACCAAAAGCAAGATTTAAGCTTATCACCTTATATTAATAGTTATTTAGAAGAATCTGGTCAAAGTGCTTCTACAAGTGATGTTAATAACGAAAACTGGGTTACTACATCTGATACGCCTCGAGGTATATTAACTGACTTAAAAGAGGGTAAATACTCAAGCCTAGCAACGCTAACAACAAATACTGATGATACAGATAATTCTAGTAATTACTCAAGAAATGTAAACAGCCTAAATGGTATGACTTATGCTGAGGCGTTTAGAAATTATTATGATAATATAATTAGTTTAGATGAAGAACTAGTTAATGAATTTAGTGATTTATTTATGGTTATATGGTAAGGAGGTATATTTATGAACTATAGAGAAATATTAATAAGATTAATGTCTATGACTACACCTTTTGTTTATGATAGTGAAGAATCTTTCTTAGAAATGTTAAGAAAATTCTACAAATATTTACATGAATTAACTGAGGCTTCTAAAGAAATGTCAGACGATATAGAAGATTTGCGTACTGAAATGAATAACTTTGAAGATGAAATTAATGAAGAAATTCAAAGAATTAATGATATTTTAGTAGAATATGATATTAAAATAGAGCGTATAAGAAATGAAATAATTGTTTATGTAAATGATGAAATTACAACATTACGCAATTATGTTGACTCAGAAGACGCACTACTTAATGAACGTATCAGACAAATTGAAATTGGAAATATAAAATTATATGATCCAACAACTGGACTATTATCACCAATTCAAGTAGTTATTGATAATATTTATGATTTAGGTAGAACTGATGCACTAACAGCAACTGAGTATGACGCACTTGAGTTAAGTGCAACAGAGTATGACGCATACGAGTTATCTGCACGTGAGTATGACGTAAATGGTAAAAGTTTACTAATTTAAATTTCAATGTTAAAATAAAATTATGAAATAATAGGAGGTATTTTAAATGAAATTAAATATTCAATTATTCGCACATACAAATGCGACAACAAACTATGAATTACCACAATTCATAGGAACTGATAAACCTACATGGTTAGGTGATTTTAATGAAGCTATGGCTGATATTGACGCTGGTATGCACGAAAATGCTAGCGATATAGCTAGTATGGCTAGTGATGTTTCTACAGCAACAGCTGCAGCTAGTCAAGCTTCAACTGATGTTAGTGCATTAACTGGAACTGTTAATACACTATCATCTACAGTATCTAGTGTACAAACTACAGCAAATAATGCTTCACAAACAGCAAGTAGTGCTTTAAATACAGCAAATACTGCTAATGGTAAGGCTGATACTAATGCTAGTGCTATTACAACATTAAGTGGAACAGTTACTACTTTAAGTGGTGACTTTGAAGATTCTATTGAATATTCAACAACAGAACAAGTTATAGGTAAATGGATAGATGGAAAGCCTATTTATAGAAAAGTTATTACTTTTGGTGCTTTACCTAATCATACAACTAAAACAATAGCACATAATATATCTAATTTAGGTGAAACAATAAGATTATATGGTATTGGTTTTAGAACTAGTGATCATAGATCTTTAACTATACCAGATCCTGATCCTAATGCTGAAATTGCATGTAACTCAACAATAAGTGATATTAACATAGCAACTCAAAGTGATAGAAGTACTTTTAACGATAGTTTTATTTGTATAGAATATACTAAATCAACTGACTAGGTGTTAAATGTTAGCCGGTCAAAGACTAGTCGCACAAGATGGTTATGAAGTATGTCTTTTCCCTCTCTCATACTTGTATATGTCACAAGATGAGGGAGGGGACTACTCTCATGCCGGAACTTTATGTATAGACTTTTTAGGTTGGAACGCTAGTGGTCGTGTATATAACTGTGATTATTATGCACCCTGTACTTGTAAGTTGGTTAATTCAACTCTAGATCCTGCTTCTAATATGCGTGTATGGGAAAGTGTTGACAAAGTACATCTACCAGATGGAACACTAGATTATATCTGTTTTCAATTTGGTCATGACAATAACCCACCATATTCTACTGTTGGTACAATAGTAACTCAGGGTGATTTAATCGGACACACAGGAACAGCAGGTTATGTTACAGGAGATCATGTACACTATAATGTTGCTCGAGGAACTTACGCAGGAGGTGAACGTGTACCACCAAATAATAACTTCCAACTTAAAAATTCGATTCATATATATGACGCAAACTACGTTAATGATACAGTAATAATACAAGGGTTTAATCACAATTGGCGTACCTATGGTGGACCACCACCAGTACCACCTACACCCTTTGGAAAAGGTGATTTTGTAGTTATGTTTAATAATATTTCCAGAACAAAAAGAAAAGAGGTAAATTTATGGAGGGCTTAGTTAAATTAATAGTTGATAATGGTATTAGTATAATATGTGTTGCTTATTTAATATATTTTCAAAGTACTACAATGAAGAAAATGCAGGAAATACTTAGTCTAATTGAACAAAGACTAGCTAAAATAGAAACTAAATTAGATATACAATAATAGTGAGGTGATTTTATGACTTATCAAGAGTTTAAAAATAAATATAATGGTAAATATATTGACTTTGATGGATATTATGGTCCACAGTGCTGGGACTTAGCACAATTTTATTTTAGTGAAGTGCTAAATCTACCATCTAGCATTTTATCCGGTTGTGGTCAAGTTAAAAATATGTTAGTAAGACCTAAAATAGATGTATTATTACAATACTTTAATGAAGTGCCTATTACTGCTATGTGTCCGGGTGATGTTTGTATCTGGTCAACTAATCATATAGCAATATTTGATCACTGGGACGGTCGAAATAACTGGTACTTTTCACAAAACCCAAACAGATGTCAAGTTATGATAATTAATCAGGGTGGTTTACATGCGTTTAGAAAAAAAGAAAAACCTAAACCTAGTACAACAAGATATGTTAATCTACCACCTAATATTGATACATGGCGTTTCTACAAGCCTAATGTTACACCAGTTAAAGCTAATGCAAGTGGCGTGTTAAAACCTAAAAAATATTGTGGCTTGTCTTATGTAATTAGAGGATATAAAGACAATAACAACTGTGTTTTAATTAATACTAAAAACTTTGGTCAAGTAAAAATATTTATCAAAAATACACCAGCAACTGTAACTTCATCACCTACCTATAATGTGGTTGGATAATGTATTATAATAGAAATGATATATTATCCTATAATGCACTTTTCAACTTCGTTGTAGGTGAACGTGGAACTGGTAAAACCTACCAGTTTAAAGACTGGGCGATAAGTGACTTTATAAATAATAAACGCCAATTCGTTTATGTTAGAAGATATAAAACTGAATTTAAAGATATAGGAAACTTCTTTGATGACATGATAAAGAAGTATCCAGATCATACCTTTAAGGTTGATGGTGGTAAATTTTATATTGATGATGATATAGCAGGCTTTTATATTGCACTATCAACTGCAATAACTAAAAAGAGCGTTGCTTATCCTAATGTTAATAAAATAGGCTATGATGAGTTTATTCTGGAAAAGTCCACACTTCACTATTTACCAAATGAAGTTAATGCTTTTCTAGGTTTATATGAAACTATTGCACGTGATAGAAATAATGTACGAGTTTTATTCATGGCGAACTCTGTAACATTAATAAACCCATACTTTTTGTTTTTTGATATTCAAGTTAATAAGAATAAAAGATTCTGGACTTTTAAAAATAATGATATAGTAGTAGAACTAACTGACCTAGAAGAATTTAAAGCTCATAAAAAAGAAACTAGATTCGCTAAAATAATTGATGGAACTGATTTTTCAAAGTACTCAATAGAGGGTGAATTTGTGGCTGATAACTACGAATTTGTTGAAGCAAAGAGCAATACATCATATTATATGTTTACGCTCGTGTATAAGGGCGAAACGATAGGAATTTGGTGCGATAGTAAAGCTGGACTAATTTATGTATCATCTAAGGTTGACCTTAATTATCCCTTGAAGTATGCTATAACAACTAATGATCATAAACCTAATATGATAGTTTTATCTAATAAATACTCAAGAGATAAGATTAAAATACTTACAAAGATGTATGAATTTGGTTGTCTTCGCTATGAATCATTAAAACTAAAAAGTATTATGTTTGAAATATTTAAAATGTTAAATATTGCCAAAATGTAAAATTATGATATAATTAAGTTGTAGTTATTGTTTTTATTGTTTATGGTATTGTTGTGGTATTATTCCATATTTAATATTGAACTATGTACTTTCATAGTAGCCTTTCTTATTCTGCAATAGCTACACTTATATCCTTATTTCAATTAGTTGCATATCTAATTGAACTTAAAAAAAGACTAACCCCTTAGTCTTTTTATTTTTCTCTAAATACTTCATAATAAACTATGTTATACAGTGGATAATACTTAGTTATAAGTTTAGTTTTATGTTTTACTGGATCAAATATATTTTTCTCAATAAATAGCATATTATTATCTATTCCATATCTTACAATGTTGTCTTCTCTATATGTACCAGATTCAAGAACTATATTTATTATTATCACGATAGACCTCTTTGATTTTATTTGAGTATTTTAATTTCTTTCTAAATTTATCACGCTCAAACTCACTATCGAAATACATATCAAATATCTGTAATGTTTTTAAATTTATTAATGTTAATTTGATTTTATTCATAGTCTTTACCAAATCTTATTAATATAGCTGATACTAGCACGAATAAGATAATTGCTACTAAATGAAATAGATACATGACAGGTTGAACGCACTCGCTAGCTATAAACATAATTAAACATACCCAGATAATACCTAAAACAACTTCTACCCACTTCTTTAAAACTAATTTCTTCATAATTATTACCTCTCTTTATTCTAATGTATCAGATAACATTTTTAATTGCAACTAATTATTGTAATTTACTTGTCAACTGTACATCTTTTATTTCTTTGTTTTCAATTTCTAATTCGATTAAGTCTAAATCGCTTAAGTCTTTTATTATGTTTCTAACTTTTAACATTTCAATTTCTAAATCGACTTTTATTTTAACATTAATTGTTACTTCTTTAGTCATTTCTACCACTTCCTAAACTACTTATAATATAATCACGTAAATCTATTGAAGTAATACTTGTATCTAATGCTTTTGTATATATCTTCATTATAATATTATCTAGTTTTTCTATTTCTTGTCTTTGATTTATTATTGTTTGTTGACTAATTTCATCATCTTTTACAAGTAACTCTATTTGTTTCTTTAAATCTTCTATTTCTTCCTGTTTTTCTATTACCATATCTTTTAATGTTTCTTTATCATATTCTAATGCGAATATTTTTACACCATTAAACTCTTTCATGAATCTTTCTTTAGTCATTTCTATCACCCCTTATAAATATTAATAATATTGATAATGTTACTATGAGTAAAACAGTACCTACTACTAAGAACATTAAACTAATTAGATCCATCATCTACTTCTTTATCCTTTCTATAATCTTTACTCAACTGGTCTATTAAATCTAAGTATTTAATAGCCTTTTTAATTGTTTCTAATTCTTCACGTTTAAATACATATTCGATATTATTCTCTACACATGTTGCATATCTTCTGATGATAGAACGCATATTTTTAATTACTTCTTCCATCAAATAACCTACTTTCTACACTGGCTAGTGCTAATATATTATAGATATTCTTTTCTTGACTATAATAAAAGTATAATCTAATACTTGTTTGATAATCATCTCTAGTAAACTCATATATACCAGATGGTTTTTTAAGACGCTTAATTACATGATCAAAATATAAGTCTTCAAATTCATGTTTATCAAGCTTCTTTAAAGATGATTCTTTATCAAACACCTCATCTATAATAGCCTTTAATTCTTTCTTACGCAAATGATATCTTTGCATAACTCATACCCTCCTTTCAAATAGTTCGCATATTTTTGTCTATGCAATTTTAGTATAACATAAAGATCCCCGGGTGCAATAAATTT
>JAEIGA010010003.1_pt1 | contig 14373 bp, 16 predicted proteins | sample 9270691 | NCBI WGS metagenome assembly JAEIGA01 (sample SAMN17057246, study PRJNA624740) | gut metagenome | biome: biome; isolation source: fecal sample | host: Bos grunniens | place: China: Xizang | collected 2019 | reverse complement strand
GCAGGACAAAAGATGGTTTTATGATCATCATCTGGCTGAGAATGCGTTGATGTTCATTGAACGATACAGTCACCATTACCGGGGAAAACTGGCACCGGGCCGACTGGTGCTGGATCTGTGGGAAAGGGCCTGCATCAGCCTGATCTTCGGCATTGTGGATGGAGACGGGAAAAGGCAGTTTGTCGAAGTGTTCTGGCTGATCGGCCGGAAGTGCGGAAAAACGCTGCTGGCGGCGGCAATTGCCTGTTACATGGCATACGCGGCGGGAGAGTTTGGCAGCGAGATTTATTTTCTCGCACCGAAACTTGACCAGGCGGATCTGTGTTATGGCGCGTTTGAGTTCAATGTTCGTGCAGAGGCGGAACTGGACGCGATCACAAAGAGCACGAAATACCGGGGCCTGATGATCAACGAGCGGAATACAACCGTGAAAAAGCTGGCGTTTACCAGCAAGAAAAGCGACGGTTATAACCCGCAATTTTATTGTGCTGACGAAGTGGCGGCATGGCCGGGAGTGGCCGGACTGCGGCAATGGGAAGTCATGGTATCCGGCACAGGAGCGCGGGAGGAACCGCTGGGAATGGCGATCAGCTCCGGCGGGTATGAGAATGACGGTTTATTCGATGAGCTGATGAAGCGCGGCACCAGTTTTCTGATGGGCCACAGCAAAGAGCAGCACATCCTGCCGATCATCTACATGGTGGATGATCCGAAAAAATGGGATGACCTGGAGGAGCTTGAAAAAGCCCTTCCGGGAATGGGGTCCAGTGTTCCGCGCTGGTTTATTGAGCGGGAGATCGTGACAGCACACGAATCAATCTCCAAAGAAATCGAATTCAAGACAAAGTATGCGAACCTTAAACAGTCGATGTCCACGGCATGGCTAAAGGCGGAGGACATCAACAAGGCTTTCGGATGGCGGAAGCCGATGGAAGAACTGAAAGGGAAATACGTTGTCGGCGGATACGATCTCAGCCAGGTGGTGGACCTGACCGCAGCCGGATTCATTTGTGAGATTGACGGAATCCTGTGGGTGAAAGCGCACTTCTGGATGCCGAAGAACCGGCTGGAGGAAGCAACGAAGCGGGACGGAGTGCCGTATGAGATTTACATCCGAAAGGGATTCCTGAGTCTCAGCGGCGAGGAATTCGTGGACAATAACGATGTGCTGAAATGGTTCATGGATCTGGTTAAGACATACAAGATCTATCCGCTGATGATCGGATATGACCGGTGGTCGGCGATGGAACTGAACCAGAAACTGAACGATAAGCACTTTAAAACGGACAGCGTGACGCAAGGATTCAACCTGTCGAATGTGATCGACACGTTTGAGGGACTGATGCGCGAGGGCAAGATCCGGGACATGGATGACAATGACTTGTTGAAAATCCACCTGGCGGACAGCGCGATGAAGATGGAGAGCGGAAACGACAGGGCACATCCGAGGAAAATGCTGGTGAAGATCAGCAACAAGGCCCATGTGGACGGCACGGCTATGCTGCTGGACGCGATGGCCATGCGGGTTTTCAACTGGGACAAGCTGGGAAGCCGGCTGAAGAACGAAAAGAGAGTCCGGAAGACGGCGGAGGAGAAAACGCCGAAGGAGTGATTGAAAGATGGGAATGTTTGAAAAAATATTCGGAAAGCGGGAACAGCCGGCGGGGCTGAAGAACGCGCAGATCTTCCGGATGATGGAAGGATACACACCAGCCTGGACGAGCTGGAACGGTTCGATCTATGAGTCAGAATTGATCCGGGCGAGCCTGGACGCGTGGGGCCGTCACGCGGCGAAACTGAAACCGAATCTTCGGGGAGCTGCCATGCCGGAACTCCAGCGAAAACTGAAGGTACGGCCGAATGACTTCCAGGAGTGGAGCAAGTTTTTTTACCAGTCGGCAACGATCCTGGGGATGAGGAATAACTCTTTTCTGGTAAAGACCAGGGCGGAGGACGGAACGCCGACAGGGATCATCAACATCATTCCGAGTACATGGGAGCTAGTGGAATATCAGGGAGATCCGTGGGTGCGGTTCGTGCTGCCGAACAACAAACGGAGGGCGGAGGCACTTTCAGACATCGGGATTCTGACCCGGTTCCAGTACAAAAATGAGCTTTTCGGAGAGAACAATGATGCCATGAAACCGGTGCTGGACCTGATCGCGATGCAGCGACAGGGCATTACGGAAGGCATCAAAAACGGGAACAGCTACCGATTCTGGGCGAAGAGCGACAACTGGGCGGCGGACGAGGACCTGGGCGAAGAGATGGAGCGTTATAACCGTTTCACGTTCGGGAATAAAAAGACCGCCGGCGGCGTTCTGCTGTTCCCGAACACTTACGAGGACATCCATGAGATGAAAGCCTCCGGATACACCGTGAACAAGGACGAACAGGAGCACATCAAGGAAAACGTATGTGACTATTTCGGAGTAAACGAAGACATCCTTCAGAACAAGGCCTACGGCGACGCATGGCTGGCATTCTATGAGGGCTTTGTCGAATGGTTCGCGATACAGCTGGGCGAAGTGATCAGCGGAATGCTTTTCACGGAGCGGGAGCGGGTCGGATACGGGAACCAGATATTCTTCAGCAGCAACCGGCTTCAGTATATGTCCAACGCGGACAAACTCAGCGCAGTCAGCCAATTAGCAGACAGAGGGCTGGCCACAAGGAATGAACTGCGGGAAATTCTGAATCTTGATCCGTTGCCGGATGAGATTGGGAACCAAATCCCGGCCAGAGGAGAATACTACGATGTTTCGGACAATACGCAGCCGGAAGGTGATCCAGGTTGAGAAAAGTAATCGCTGTCGATTTTGACGGTACATTGTGTACAAAGAAATGGCCGAAAATCGGAGAACCAAACAGGGAACTGATTGGACAGCTGATTGAGGAACGCAAGCAAGGAACGGCTGTGGTGCTTTTTTCATGCAGAGAGAAAAAACTGTTGAAGGAAGCGGTTCGCTGGTGCAAGGAACAGGGATTGGAATTTGATGAAGTAAACAGAAACATCCGGGAACGAGTCAAGGCATACCGGGGAGACAGCAGAAAGATCAGCGCTGACATTTACATCGATGACAGGGCTGCGTCGTTTACGTTCGGGAAGGAATTGAAACTGGGAGGGGATTAAAATGCCGATGAAAACGAATGAGCGGGAATACCGGGACATCCGGCTGAGCGGGATTGAAGTCCGCGAGGAACAGGACGGCCGGAAAGTTGTGGAGGGGTACGCGACCACATTCAACGAGGAATACAAGCTGTGGGGCGATGACCGGTACCAGGTTTTTGAAATGGTGGACCGGAAGGCATTCGACGAGTGCGACATGAGCGATGTGATCATGCAGTACGATCATGAAGGGCGGGTTTTTGCCAGGACCGGGAACGGAACGCTGAAGCTGGAGGCCGATGATCATGGACTGAAGATCATCGCCGACCTGGGCGGGACCGAAATGGGCCGTCAGCTCTATGAAGAGATCAAAGGCGGCTATACTACCAAAATGTCGTTCGGATTCCGGGTGAAGACAGCGGAGCGGACGATTGAGGAGGACGAGGTGACCGGGAACGTGAAAGTTCACCGGAAGATCACCGCGATTGAAAAACTTTATGATGTTTCAGCCGTATCGTTGCCGGCCAACGATGCGACAGAAATTTCCGCGAGGAACCTGGGTGAAGGAGTGATCGCCGAGGTTAAGAAGGAGCAGCTTGCCGAAGAGGCCCGGCGGAGGACCATGAACCAGATCGCCATTATGGCGGAAATGTTTTGAGGAGGTAATAACCATGAAGTACAAGACTCTGGCGGAAATTGAAACCCGCAAAGCCGCGATCCTCTCCGAGATGGAGCAGGAAGGCGCGGACCTGGATGCTCTGAAGAAGGAAATGGACGAGCTGCGCGAGAACGCCCAGCAGATCCGCGAAGCCGCCGCGAAGGCGGAGGAAACCCGCAAGGCCATCGCGAGCGGCGCGGCCGGCATCACCGTCGGCGAAACCCGCAAGGCGGAAACCGCCGCGAAGAGCGTGGACGAGATCCGCGCCAGTCAGGAGTACATGGATGCATTCGCTCGCTACATCGTGAGCGGGGATGACAAGGAATGCCGCGCACTGCTGACGACAAACGCTCCGTCGAGCGGCCAACTTCCTGTTCCGACCCTGGTGGATACCATCATCCGGACCGCCTGGGAAAATGACGCGATCCTGAGCCGCGTCCGCAAGACCACGTTCAAGGGCAATCTGAAAGTGCCGTTTGAACGCGCTGCTGATCCGGCGTATGAACACCTGGAAGGCACAACGGCCATCACAGAGGAAGACCTGACCCTGGGCGTGGTCGAACTGAAGCCCGTGATGATCAAGAAGTTCATCCGGATCTCCGACGAGATCGTGGCCATCGGCGGCGAAGCCCTGGTTGGCTATGTGTACCGCGAACTGACCCACCAGATCATCAAGCTGCTGAGCGCGAAGGTCATCGGCGCGATTGCCGGTGCTTCCACCAGTCACAGCTCCAGCGCAATTGGAATTCCGAAGATCGACGGTGCTCCCAGCCTGACCATCGTTCCGGAAGCGGAAGCCAACCTGACCGATGAAGCGACCGATGTGGTTGTGATCATCAACCGGCTCAGCTCCGCCGCATTCAACGAGGCGCGGGTGGCCGGAAACTTCGCGGTTGATCCGTATGACGGCCTGCCCGTGCTGTACACCAGTGCGCTGCCGGCATACTCCGCCGCGAGCGCGGACGCTGTGTGGATGATCGTGGGCGACCTGGACGGTGCCCAGGCGAACTATCCCGAAGGCGAAGGCGTTGTCACGAAGTACGACGATCTGACCGAAGCGGAAGCGGACATGGTGAAGGTCCACGGCCGGCAGTATGCCGGATACGGCGTGACCGGCCCCGGCCGCTTTGTGAACGTCAAGAAGGCCAGTGCCGTGACCACCTGATGAACGAGGAGGCTGCACGATGAAGGTTAAACTTCTGAGGGCGGCGAGAATCCGGCACGAAGCCGGGGAGACTGTTGAAGTCTCCCCGGCGGAGGCCGGTTTTCTGTTTTCCACGGGAAGCGCGGTTGAAGTGATCGAACAGCGCGAAACCCCGGAGGAATCCGCTGCCATCGCGGAAACGCCGGAAAAGGCGGCCGCACCGAAAACCACCAGGAAAAAGAAATAAGGGGGTACCATGAAAAAACCGTTCCGAGTGCTGATCGCAGTTCCGAACACCGGACTGATGCCGGCCGACTTTGTGAAAAGCCTGCTGGAACTGACGCAGCATCTGAGCCGCGAAGGGATTCCTCATCATGTGGAGATCGTCGCGGGGACGCTGGTTTACTTCGCCAGGAATCAGCTGGCCTGCAAGGCCATCAATGAGAACTTCACGCATATTCTTTTCATCGACAGCGACATGGTTTTCCATGACACAATCGTGGAAGACCTGACATTCTGCGGAAAGGACTTTGTATGCGGTGCGTTCCAGAGCAGGCGGAGGCCGTATAACAGCTGCGTTTTCACCAGTCTCAAACCGCTGGAACGCGTGAAGGAATACGGCGTGGAACCGTTCCGGGTTGCCGGTTGCGGCATGGCTTGCACACTAATTTCGACAGAGATTCTGAAGGAAGTGCAGCAGCGGTACGGGAACTGCTTTGATCCGGAAACGATCAACGGAGTGCAGTTCGGCGAAGACCTGGCTTTCTGCTGGAGAGTCGGGCAGATCGGGCGGGAAATCTGGTGCGAACCGACCGCACGGATCGGCCATATCGCATGGGTGCCGATCTATCCCTGAGAGGAGCCGGCGACATGAAAAGAATACTGATCACGGCTCCGCTCCGGCAGGATGCGGACATTTTCAGAGAGTATCAGAAAGGACTGGATGGATTACAGATTCCGGAAGGCTTCACGGCCGACCGGTTTTTTGTTATCAATGACTGTCCGGGAATTGAGAAAGAGATCCACGACGCAGAAACCGTCACGGTCAACGCCGGGGACGAGTATGAGAAGACTCACAACGACCATCTGTGGACGCTGGACCTGATGTGGAAGATGGGCGAACTGCGGAACATGACGATCCGGAAGATGCTGGAAGGCGGGTATGACTACTGGCTTTCCGTTGACACGGACATTGTGCTGCATCCGTGGACGCTTTACAACCTGATCGAAGCGGACAGGGACATCGTGAGCGAAATATTCTGGACGCAGGCACCGAACGGAAGATTCTGGTGCAACGCGTGGATGAACGACCAGAGTGCAGGAATGAGCGAGGAATGGCGGAAACCGGGACTGTACCGGGTCGGAATGACCGGGGCACTGACGCTGGTGAAACGGGAAGTATTTGAGGCCGGGGTGGATTACAGCCGGATTCCGAACATCATGACAGCACTTAGGGGAGAAGACCGGCATTTCTGCGTCAGAGCGGCCTGCGCGGGGTTTGAAATGTGGATTGACACACATTGTCCGGCGACGCATCTGTACACGCGGGAAGTTTATGAGAAGTTTATGGCGGAAAGAAGGTGAAGCAGATGGCCGGGATAGTGTTTGAACGCGTGAAGGATATGCTTCCGGTGAGCGGAGACGATTACAACTCCGCAATTGTCACGCAGATCAAAGCGGCAGCACTGGATCTTACAACCAGTGCGGAGATCGTGCTGCCGGGAGAGATCGACATCAGCGCGAGCGGACAGACGGTGACAGACAACAGTACGCTGGAAGATGATCTGGTGATCACCGCAATCGCGACCTGGTGCAATATGCGGATCGGCAATCCGCCAAACTATGAGCAGTTGCTGAAGGCGTACAACAGTCTGAAAGGGCAGATGCGTATCAGCAAAACATATACGCGATATGAGGGGGCAGAAGCATGAGGGAAATGACCAGTTGTGTGCTGATCAGTTTCCGGCCGGATGCCCATGAAGTAGGGACAGATCCCGTAAGCGAGCGGCGGAGGGTTAAGTGCCAGGAGTTGTCACTGACCCAGACTGAAGTCTACCAGGCCGGGGGAGAGGGCCTCAGTCCGCAGGCGAAACTGCTGATCCCGTATGACCGGGATTATCGGGGCGAGCGGGAACTGGAATATAACGAAGAACGCTGGAAAGTGATCAACGCCGACCCGTACAAGGAGTGGAACGGAGTGATTCTGCTGATCCGCAGGAAGGCGGGTAATGCGAGCGGGACGGAGGTGGGATGAGATGCCGGAGGAATATTTGGCCCTTGTGGCAGACTTGAAAGCACTCACCCAGGGCGGAGAAACGCTGCCAGTAGCTGAAGATGACTGGGCGACAAGGCCGGACTCAAACAGTTACGGGATCATTGCGCTGGAATTTGAAGCGGACGCGCTGAACGGGGAGAACCGGAAAGTAGAAACCGCTTGGGAGGGAAGCGTGGATCTGTACAGCTACGACAAGCGCGGCGGAGGATGGATTGAAAAGATCAAAGGAGCACTGAATGATCACTGCGAATCCACATGGTGGTTAAACCATCATGCATATGAGCGTGAGAGCGGACTTTACCACTGGGAATGGGCTTTTCAACTTGAGGGGTGAATGGAATGGCGTTCACGATGGAAGTATCCGGGATGGATGAACTGCTGAGAAAAATGGACAAACTTGGGGAGAAAGCGCAAGGCGCGGCTGCAAGAGCACTGTATGAGGGTGCCGGAGTCGCAGCTGACGCAGTAACCCAGGCAGTGCAGAGCATCCAGACGGAACCGTTTGAGTACGCAAAAGGCGGAAGGAAACGAAAACCATCACCGGAAGAAAAAGCCTTGCTGTTGAGCGCACAGATAGGTATTGCGAAGTTTCGAAAGAGTTTCGCAAACGTGAACACAAGCGTGGGCATCAGGGACGGATACGGAAATATCACTTGGAACCATGCAAGAACGAACACACGGACAAAATACAAGGTCGGGGACAACGGGAAGGCAAAACAGGCGGGAAAAGCCTCCTCCGGTCAAAGTTCAAAACCGACCTATGTGATCGCAAACGCAATCAACAGCGGAACCTCATTCATGGAGAAACAGCCCTTTTTCCGGAAGGCGGAGAGAAGTTCCGGCGCGGCAAAAGCCGCAATTGAAAACAAGCTCAGAGAAGAACTTGAAAATCTGGGCGAACTTTAAAGGAGTGACAAAGCATGAGCAATCCGAACGTTGGAATGCTGTATCCTGTTTTTGCACCGCTGCTGAATCACACGGACGGGAGTATGCCGACATACGGTCCCGGAATCGTGCTGCATGAGGCGCGGAACTGCACGGTTAACAAAACCTACGCGAACAACCCGCTGCATGGTGATGACAGGACGGTGGACGATGACAACGGACTCACCGATATGACGGTGAGCTTTGAATCGACCGGACTGTCCGACAGCGACCGCGTGGTGCTGTTCGGCGAAAAGCTGATTTCGATGGGCGGGATCACCTGTCAGGCGGAGGGTGACGAGGAAACGCCGTATGGTGGTTTCGGGTACATCCGCAAGATGAGAGCCAACGGAGTGCGGAAGTTTGAGGCCTGGATCGTTCTGAAAGTGAAGTTCCAGGAAGAAACCCAGACTACCAACACCCGTGAGGGCCAGATCAGCTGGGGGACACCGACCATGAACGGCCGCGCCGCGAGCATTGTGATCGACAGCACGGAAGAACAGCGGTTCCGGGTGCATTACACTTTCGACACCCTTTCGGCGGCGAAGGCGTGGATCAACACGGTGCTGAACGTAAGCGCAGCAACGACCTGATGACACAGGGAGCCGGCAGAAAACCGGCTCCCTCATTTTCTGCATTAAGGAGGGCAACATGACGGAGATTAAAATCGGCGGACGCGTGGTGCCGCTGAGTTATACCACTTTTGAAATGATTGAAATCCAGAAGCAGATCGGCTGCACGGCGTTCCAGCTGAGGGACGTTGTTTTCGGAATCCGGAAGGAAGAGGACGATGACAATCCGAACGCGGAGCCGAAAGTGACCATCGGCGTGGCGGAAGATCCGGAACGGTTGGAAAAACTGGGCAAGCTGATCGCGATCCTGGGGAATGCCGGACTGGAAGAAAAAGGCGAAACGCCGGATCTGACGGCGAAGTGGGTGCTCCGGAACATGAAGCCGGCACTGATCATCGGCTATTCCATCGCGGTAATGGCGGAAATCAACGAAGGGAACACGATGGAAGTCAAGCACGAAGAAACCGGGCCGGTGGATGAAGTGCTAGAGGAAGAAAAGGCAAAAAAACAGCCGGGGAACTGACATACCTGCGGGTAGTTTCCTACGGACTGATCGCAGGACTGAGAAAAGACGAAATCAACCGGATGAGGCCGGGGGAAATCCTCGACCTTTATTATTACCGGAGTCAATACGATTCAAGGATGAGGATGTGATCGAATGGCCGTCAACATGAAACTGGGCGTGGACCTGGGGAGCTTTAACAGCGGGATTAACCAGGCCAAAGCGCAGATCAGGACTTTCGACGCGGCTTTGAAATCGGCAGAATCACAGTTCAAGGCAACCGGGAACGCGGAATCCGCGATGACCACAAAAATGAGTGCGCTGACCGGGAAACTCTCAGCGCAGAAAAAGATTGTGGACGATTACCGCAAAGCCCTGGAAGCGATGACGAAAAACAATGTTGACCCGATGAGCAGCGCATTCCAGAAAATGCAGAAGGATATGCTGCTGGCGGAGTCGGCGATGTATGACACTCAGGCCGCGCTGAACGGACTGGCCGCGAGCGAACAGGCCGCAGCGGCCGGCGCGGACCAGCTGACGCAGAGTGTGAACGGCATCGGCAAAAAGATGAGCCTTGAGCAAGTGATCGGCGGGATTGACAAGATCACGAACGGACTGGAACGGGCCGCACAGAAAGCCATCCAGTTCGGGGAAAAACTGTGGGATACCATCATGGAATCCGCCAGGAGAGCCGATGATACGGCAACGATGGCGGAGATGTACGGAATCGACCTCCAGGAATTCAAACGGATGCAGGCCCTCGTTGCCGGCGGACTTGACACAAGCGTTGATGCGATGTTGAGCAGTCAGGACAAACTGAAAAAAGGCATCGGTTCCGGGACAAAAACGGTCATTGAAGCTCTTGAGGAGATTGGACTTTATACAAAAGTGTACGGATCTCCGACCGGTTCCACAGACGCGATTTCAACACTGGTCACGGAAGACGGCCTGGATCTGATGTTCCGCGCAGGACAGGCGATCCTGGCTTACGGAGACGGCATCGAAGCCGAAGCAAAGCAGGAAGCCCAGGCGCAGGCACTGTTCGGGAGAAGCTGGAAGGAACTTGTTCCGCTGTTTAAGCAATACAGCACAGTTGAAGAGTATCGCGCCGCGCTTGACAGCGTGAGCGTATCGAGCGAAGACGCGACAAAGAACGCGGCAGAGCTTGCGGACCGCGTGGGCACACTTGAAACAACATGGACATCTCTGAAGGATGAGGTAATCGGAGCGGTCGCGCCTGGACTGACCGCAGGCGCGGACGCACTGAACAACGTTCTGAGCACGATTCTTGAATATCTCCAGAAGCCGGAAGGACAGGAGATGCTCACAAAGCTGGGAGAAAGCGTTGCCGGACTGTTCGATGATCTGACAAAAGTCAACCCGGAGGATGTAGTGAGCAACTTTGTGACTGTGTTCGACAGTCTGACATCGGGGCTTGAATTCCTGTCGAAAAACTGGAACAGCGTTGTCCGGGGACTGGAAGCAATCGGGGTCGCTTTTGCCGGGTTGAAAGTCGCGGAGGGCGTTCTGACATTCGTCCAACTGATTAACGGTTTCGGCGGACTTGGACACGGAGGAGCCGGCGGATCTGTAGCAGCAGCCGGGAATCAGGTGCTGGCGGCGGCAGGATCAAAACTGGTGATGAACGGAATCGAAAGCACACTTGGAACGACCATCGGGAGCAGCATTGCAAGCGTTCTGACGAGCACACCGATGACGGTAATGCTCGCCGCCGCGTCCATCGGAGCACTGGCCCACGCGATTTATACAGTCGTGAATAACGGGGACCCGCTGAAAGACTTCCTGACGAACAGCGGAATTGAAGCAGACAGGGCGGAAGAGATCGCGGAAGATATGCGAAATGCATATAACCCGTTCGACACGAAAGCAAACGAGAGAGCGACCCGGATGCTGAAACAGATCATCACCGGAGAGAAACAGGAACCTCCGGAAGTGGAAGTGAAGACGGTTGCAGAACCCGGAGCAAATGAAGACCTCGCGGCACAGATCGGGGAAGTGACCATTCCGGTCAATCTGCGGGTGAACATGGGCGGAGGCGCGTTCTCCGGAGGCGGAGGAGGCGGAGGACTTTCGGATTATTTCCGGGACACGCTTTTCGGGAGCTTCCGGCCGGGATACGCGAACGGAATCCCATACGTTCCGGACACACGGCTGGCATGGCTGCACAGGGGCGAAACGGTCACGCCGGCGCGGGAGATTGCCAGCCGGAACTTCTCCAGCAATCTGTATGTGGAAAACATGGTAATGAACAACGGAACGGACGCGGCGGGACTGGCTTCAGCAATGGCAGCGGCCCAGCGGCGGACGATGAGCGGATACGGGAGTTGATTGAAAGATGGGCAAGCTCTATTACTTCATTTGGAAAAATGAGGATTGCCGTTCAAAGGGAATCAGGCTCGCGGGACCCGTTTCCATCGTAAGGCCGGAAGAGCGAATCGAGCACGTTCAGATTCCCGGACGGTCCGGAGACATGACGCAGCTGGAAGGAGAAAACATATTCAACTCCTACATCCAGACCGCGACGATCCTGGTGCCGGGGTGGTTCAATGTCCGCGAAGTGCATAACTGGCTGCGCGGATCGGGATATGTCACGTTCCACGGAGAACCGGACCGGAAGCAGATGGCGCGGGTAATCGGCGCGATCACGCTGGACAAACATTCCCATAACCTCGACTGGTGGGTGGGCGAAGTGCAGTTCTACTGCCAGCCTCTGAAAGAGCTGCTGGAAGAGAGTGTGCTGACGGTGACACCGGCCGGGAGCGTGATCCAGAATCTGGGAGATGTGGCCAGTAAACCGCGTATCCTGGCGACCGCGAGCGATGAGGAAATGACAATCACCGTTAACAGCCAGGTACTGACCATCACAGGGCTGGTTTCCGGGAGGAGCTACATCATCGACAGCGACATCATGGATGTGCTGAACGCGGACGAGACGGAAGTGCTGACCGCATTCAGCGAAGGGGATTTCCCGGTGCTGGAGCCGGGGGACAACATCATCAGCGGCGAGGGATGGAGCAGCCTCCGGATTGAGAGAAGGGAGAGATTCCTTTGATCAGCGTTTACGATGTCGGAAACGAGGATTTTGAAAAGAACGGGGACGCTGTTCTGACTCCACGGAGCGGATCTCACACACAGGTCGCCGGCGGAGGGTACGATATCCAGCTGGTTCATCCGATTGATCCTTACGGAAAATGGCGGCACCTGGTACCGGGTGCGATTGTAAAGGCCCCGGTACCGGTTGAAACCATCGAAAACAGCTATTCCGGACTGGAAGCGGACATCTACATCACGACCGGGAAAACGGATCTCCGGGACGGTCCGAGTGCTCCGTCCAGAATCGTATATTCAGAATGGAACATGAACACGGACTATTCTGTCGGAAGCCGCGTCACTTATTCAAGATACCCGTCTCACACAAACTATCAATGCACATACTTTGACCCGGACAGTATGACAAAACTGGTATCGCCTCCTCTCAGCTCCTGGTGGACTCCGATTCCGGATATGTCCAGCGGAGCGAACGTGCTGGCGACGCTTCCGGCCGGGACAGAACTGTATCTGGTGGAAGACTATAACCAGAGCTGGTTCAAGATGGAAACGAAATACGGAATCGAAGGCTATGTGCAGAAAAGCAAGGTAGTCTTTGACCGTCATGTAACACCGGAAGAAAACCAGCCGCGAGTGATCACGGAACAGCTGTTCCGGGTTGAGGAGCCGGTGGTGGACAACGACGCGAAAACGGTGAGCGTAAAAGGGAAGCACGTTTCCTACGACCTCTCAGGCAATCTGATCCAGGATGTTTCCGTATCACAGGCAAGTCCGGCGATGGCGATCATGCGGATCACGGACGGCCTGATGATCCCTTATCGCGGAATGATCGCGACCAACCTCACGACGGAGGACAACGGGACATACACGGGCGAGATCAAGGGCAAAAACGGAATATTCGCGCTGCTGGACCCGGACAAGGGAATCGTGCCGGGATTCAACGCGAAATTTACCCGCGACAACTGGGACGTTTTCATCATGCAGCGGACCGGAACGGATCGCGGGTACAGAATCCGTTACGGAGTAAACGCTCGCGGAATCCAATGGAAACAGAGCAGCACTCAGCTGGTGAACCGGATCGTACCGGTGGCGAAGAATTCCGGCGGAACAGATCTGTATCTCCCTGAGATGTGGATTGACAGCCCGAACATCAACGATTATCCGGTGATCAAAATGGACCGGCTGACCGTACAGGGACAGGTCGGAAAAGAACGGGGAGACGGAAACGGAAACTGGACGGAGGAGGATCTGCTGGACGAGATGCGGCTGAAGGCTTCCGAGAAGTTCACCGTTTCCCATGTGGATGAGATCGTGGAAGAAGTCACGATCCAGATTGAGCAGCTGGAGAACACGGCAGAATACTCCTGGCTGAAAGGACTGAAGGATCTGCTGCTGTATGATGTCGTTCACGCGGTGGACGAACGGATCGGGCTGGACAAGGAACTGTACGTTTCCCAGATCGAATACGACATCATCAAGAAAAAAATCGTAGGGATCAAACTTTCAAACATCCAGAATATGAACGTTCGGACGGTAGCCGGGTACAACATGATGAACAACTCCATCAGCCCGGAAAAGCTGACGGATGAAGTGACCCAGGTGATCGTTGAAAAGGCGATTGATATTCTTGGATAAAAACGGAGGGATTAGCATGGCATCCATTCAGACGGACATGATCTGTAATCTGAACCAGCCGGTGGCGGCAACTTTCCTGCACGGGAACCTGTTCAGCCAGGACAACGCCGGGAACACCATCAACGTTTATGTAATGGACAACGGCGAGCCGGCCGTGATCGGCGGCACCGTATCCGCGAACGTGATCCGGGCGGACGGGAACACCGTGGCCGTGAGCGGCGCGATTGAAGGGAACAAGGCATATGTCATCCTTCCGTCTGCCTGCTATGCGGTGCCTGGTCGGGTAGAAATCATCATCAAGCTGACGCAGAACACGACCATCACGACCATCGCGGCCATTGTTGCGAACGTGTACCGGTCCACAACGGACACGATTGTGGACCCGGGGACGATCATTCCGAGCGTCCAGAGCCTGATCAGCCAGATCGAGACGGCCGTGGGCAGCATCCCGGTGGACTATTCCGGACTGCTGGCGGACCTGGCCG
>JAEIGA010010002.1_pt1 | contig 14374 bp, 12 predicted proteins | sample 9270691 | NCBI WGS metagenome assembly JAEIGA01 (sample SAMN17057246, study PRJNA624740) | gut metagenome | biome: biome; isolation source: fecal sample | host: Bos grunniens | place: China: Xizang | collected 2019 | reverse complement strand
TTCAATTACCCCACCATTCATAACTGCTACCTTATCAGAAATAGAGAAACACTCTTCTTGGTCATGTGTTACGAACACTGTTGTAATTCCTAATTTCTTTTGAATACGTTTAATTTCTACACGCATTTGTAAACGTAATTTTGCATCTAAGTTACTTAAAGGTTCATCTAATAAAAGAATAGATGGTTGAATAACTAATGCTCTAGCTAAAGCAACACGTTGTCTTTGTCCACCTGATAATTCATTAGGGAAACGTTTCGCATATTGAACTAAGTCAGTAGATTCTAAAATTTCATTGACTTTTTCTTCAATAACTTTTTTATCCATCTTTCTAAGTTTTAATCCAAATGCTACGTTATCAAATACAGTTAAGTGTGGGAATAAAGCATAGCTTTGGAATACTAAACCGAAGTTACGTTTATGTACTGGTAACTTTGTGTAATCATCTTGATCGCAGTAGAAATGACCAGCATTTGGTTCAATAAATCCTGCGATAACGCGTAATGTTGTTGTTTTACCACAACCTGAAGGCCCTAATAACGAAACTAATTCACCTTCATTAATGTTTAGGTTTAACCCTTTTAAAATATTTGTTTTTCCGTCATAACTTACGTTAATGTTTTCTAATTTTATAGTCGCCATTGTTATCTCCTTAATTTGTTAATGCTCCAATACCTAATGTTTTTTCAACAAAAATCATAATTCCTATTGTTCCTAACATTAACAATAATGAGATTGCTGAAACTGTTGGATCATAATAATATTCAATATAATTCATAAGTGCAGTTGGTAAAGTTCTGATTCCTGGACCACTTAAGAACATAGATACAGGAATGTTGTTAAACGAGTTGATAAACGCTAACATGAATGAAGCCACGATACCTGAAGAAATGTTAGGTAATACAACTTTAAAGAATGCTTTCACTTTGTCACATCCTAAAGTCCATGCAGCTTCTTCAATTGAAAAGTCAAACTGTTCTAGTGCAGAACCTACTACACGAATAACATAAGGCAATACTACAAGAAAATGCCCAATTAATAATCCTTCTTCAACAGGCATTTTTAAAGTTAATACGATAAATTGATATAATGCATAACCTAAAACAATACCTGGAATAATTGTTGGTGATAAAAAGTAATTCTTCAAGAATTTCTTTGATTTCATTGAAGTACGACTTAATGCATAAGCTGCAGGTACTCCAATTAATAATGCTAATAATGTTGCACTAATTGCAAGCGTAAAACTTAATTTAAATCCCGAAATAAATGATTTTGTTGTAAACACATTACCAAACCACTTTAAAGTAAATCCATCTATTGGAAAACTGATTGTTGGTGCAGTATTAAATGCTGTAACAGCAATAATCACTAATGGGAAAATTAAAAATGAAAACACTAAAATTGCAAATAATTTTAACAAACTGTTCTTTCTCATGCTTTTCCCTCTCTTTTATCTAATTTTGCTGCAATAGCATTTAGTCCTTTCATAACAATCATAGTTGTTACAATCATAATAAGCGCAATAACTGATGCACTTGTCCAATCATTTAATGTATATGCTCTTTGATAAATCAAAGTAGATAATAACATATTTTTAGGACCACCTAATAATTGTGGTGTAGTATAAGCAGTCATAGCTCCAGTAAATACAAGAACAAAACCTGTAATAATTCCAGGGACACTCATTGGTAAAATAACTTTAAAGAATCCCACTACTCTATTAGCTCCTAAGCTTTCTGCAGCTTCAAGCATATCATTATTGATATTTTCCATTACACCTACTAATGTGATAATCATAAGTGGTAAGAACAAGTAAATTGTCCCAATTAATACAGAAAACTCAGTATATAACATTGAAATCGGTTCAACGTTAAACAATCCTAAAAACTTATTAATTATCCCGTTTTTTCCTAAAACGTTAATCCATGCAAAGGCACGTATAACTGAGTTTGTAAGTAATGGGAATAATGAGATAGCCATTAATATCCCTCTTACATTTTTGTTTGTACGTGAAATGTAATATGCTGTAGGAACACCTAAAATAGTACATACTACAGAACAGATAATCGAAACACGAAGTGTACGTACAAAAATTGTCATATAATACGGATCTTTAAAGAAGCTTAAGTAACTTTCTAAAGAAAAAGATCCTTCAGCAATAAACGTTGGTACTAAAACCGACACTAATGGTAAAAACAAAACAATAGCTAATGCAATTGTTATAGGTCCTACCAAAAGAAAAAATACATTTTTCTTCATTTTATCCTCCTTATTGTTATATTTCCCGACAACCAAAAAATTCTATCCTACGATAGAATTTAAAGACATCAATACGTCCATACCCACCGTAGTCCGATATAAAGCTATCGGGTAGAAACGCTCACACTATTTATATGAGCATATACGATATTCCAATTAAAATATATCATAATCTCCTCATTTTTTCTACATATAACGGCATTAAAAAAAAGATAAGATTTCTCTTATCTTCTATAATTCATTAATTAGTTCTAATAATTCTTCTTCAGTAAATGAATAAGCAGTATTACAGAAATGACACTTCATTTCACAACCATGATCTTCTTGAGCCATGGCTTGTAATTCTTCTTTACCAACTGTCATTAAAGCTTTAGTCATTTGTTCCTTTGAACAATCACATTCAAAGAATAAATCTTGTGAGTCTAAGATTTCAACATCTTCAAATACCATTCTCAAGATTTCTTCTGGTGTATGACCTTTGTTAAGTAATGATGACACAGGTTCGAATCCATTCATTCTATTTTCGATATAAACTATATCTTCTTCAGTAGCATCTGGTAATAATTGAATAATGAAACCTCCACTTGATAAGATTTCATTTGTATCATTCACCAATACACCCACTGATACAACTGATGGTGTTTGTTCTGATACTTGGAAATAATAAGCGAAGTCATCACCGATTTCTCCACTATATAAAGGCGTTGTTCCTACAAACGGTTCTTTTAATCCCATATCTCTAATAACTTGTAAAGTTCCTTCTTTACCAACAGCGACACCTACTGCTAAATGTCCTGTATCATTGTATGTATAGAAGACTTCAGGATTTGCAACGAATGCTTTAATCTTACCATCACTGTTTGTAGAAGCAAGCATTGTTCCAATTGGTCCACCACCGTTAATATTAACAGTCATTTTTTCTTTATTTTTATTCATAGCCCCCATCATAAGTGTCACTGACATCATTCGCCCAAGTGCAGCTGATGCTGTTGGCCAAAGTCCATGTTTTAATCTTGCCTCTTCTAAAAGATTTTTTGTCGTACATGCAAATACACGTACATGTTTTGAAGAAACAAGTCCTCTAACTAAATAATCTTTCATAAAATCCTCCTTGCATCTCTTACATGAATGCATATCCTATCAAAGGAACAATCATGCTAAGAATGACGATTACCAAAATAATCTTACTTACTAAACTTCTATTCATGAAATCTCTCCTTACAAGAAAAAAGCGCTATGCGCTTATTTCATTTCATCTAATAAATCATCACTTGCATCTACAACTCTTTGTTCAACAACTGGTTTCACTTCTTCAACTTTTTCTTCAACTGTTTTTTCTTCAACAACAGTTTCCTCAACAATTGTACCATCGTGAGATTCTAACATTTTACCAGTGTTATATAATGTTTCAATTTGTTCATTATTAAGAGTTTCATATTCTAATAATGCATTAGCAATTAATTCTAATTTATCTTTTTGTTCAACGATAATTTTCTTACATTCGTTATAACAATCATCGATAATTTTACGCACTTGTTGATCAATTTCAAATGCAATTTGACCAGAGTGTGTATTGCTTGTTGAAGAATAATCTCTTCCTAAGAATACAGCATCTTGACCAGATGCATATTTGATTGGTCCTAAATCAGACATACCTAATTCAGTAACCATTAAACGTGCAATACGTGTTGCTTGTTCGATATCGTTGTGTGCTCCTGAAGTTACATCTCCAAAGAAGACTTCTTCAGCAACACGTCCACCCATAAATCCAGTAATACTTGCTTTTAACTGAGATTTAGTTTGGAAATATGTTTCTTCCTTAGGTGTCATTAAGTTATATCCACCAGCTTGACCTCTAGGAATAATTGTTACTTTTTGTACTTTGTTTGCATCTTCTAAAGTTAAACCGATAATTGCATGTCCAGCTTCGTGGAACGCAACTAAACGTCTTTCTTTTTCACTATATTTACGTGATTTTTTAGCAGGTCCACCAATAACACGATCGATTGCTTCATCAACATCTTCTAATGTAATTAATTGACGACCACCTCTAACTGCTAAAAGTGCAGCTTCATTTAGTACGTTCGAAAGTTCAGCACCTGAGAAGCCTGGAGTACGTTGTGCTATATTTTCAAAGTTAACATCTGGCGCAAATCTTTTGTTTCTCGCATGAACTTTTAAGATTTCAGCTCTTGCTTTTTTATCTGGATTTGCAACCATGATTTGTCTATCGAAACGACCTGGTCTTAATAAAGCTGGGTCTAATACGTCGGCACGGTTTGTTGCAGCTAAGATAATAATACCTTCACTACCACTAAATCCATCCATTTCAACTAATAATTGGTTTAATGTTTGTTCACGTTCATCGTGACCACCACCAACACCAGTTCCTCTTTGTCTACCTACAGCATCAATTTCATCGATGAAGATGATACATGGTGCAGTTTCTTTTGCTTTTTTAAACATGTCTCTAACACGTCCAGCCCCAACACCGACGAACATTTCAACGAATTCAGACCCTGAAATAGAGTAGAAAGGAACATTTGCTTCACCTGCAACAGCTCTTGCAAGTAAAGTTTTCCCTGTACCTGGAGGCCCTACTAATAAGACACCTCTAGGAATTTTAGCACCCATATCCACAAATTTCTTTGGTGTTTTTAAGAATTCAACTAACTCAGTTAATTCTTCTTTTTCTTCATCAGCACCAGCAACATCTGTGAATCTTGTTTTTCCATTTTTTTCTAATTTTGCTCTTGAGTTACCAAACTCAAATGCTTTGGCGTTGGCTCCACCGCCACCATTAATCATTTTCATCACAATAATCATTCCACCAATTAATAAAACATATGGAAGAAGACTTGCGATAAAATTGATAAACATGTTTTCACTTTCTAAATCAACTACAATAATTTTGATTTCTTTATCTTCTAAAACCTGCATTAAGGAGTTTAATTCAGTATCAGTGTTTGGAAGGTTTGTTTTAAAAGAATATAAAACTTCTTTTCCATTTTCTACTTTTTTATACTTTCCTTCTACATTTGTCACAAATTCTCCTGGAGTAACTTCAACTTCAGTGACAGTTTGTTTATTTAAAATATTAATAAACTCATTGTAACTAACAGCAGATGTTTTATCGCCACCCATTAATGGAATTAATGTTGTTAACATTAATAACACAATGATCCAAGGAGCAATTGTTTTTAATAAACTTTTATTTTTGTCGTTCATAAAATCTCCTTATTTATAACATTCTTCTTTTAAAATACCTACATATGGTAAGTTTCTGTATTTTTCATTATAGTCTAAACCATAACCAATGATAAATTCATTAGGTACATCATATCCAACATATTTTGCTTCAATAGGCACTTTACGTCCTTCTTTTTTATCTAATAATGTTACGATTTCAACAGATGCAGCACCTTTTTCTAAAAACATTGCTTTAACAGTAGATAAAGTTTTTCCTGTATCTAAAATATCTTCAACAAGTAATAACTCTAACCCTCTTACATCTTGATCAATATCTTTTTTAATTACAATATTACGAGATTGAGCACCATCATAGCTGCTTACATCCATATAATCAAAGTAAACATCAAGTTCAATGTATTTTGATAATTCAGCTAAGAAAGGAACCGAACCTTTTAACAACGCAACTAATAATAATTGTTTTCCTTGATAGTCTTCAGTAATTCTTTTAGCTAATTCTTTACATTTTTCTGTAATGTTTTCTTGTGTATATAAAATTTCTTTTACATCCTTATGCATAATATCCACTCCTTCGTATTGCATCATTTTATCACAAAAACATTTGGATTTGTAGTCAAATAATCAATGTTTTTTGCAATATGTGGCACTAAAACAATAGTTCCGTCTTTATTTAACAGTACTGGCCACACTTTTCTTTTTAATGCAGGTACTTTCGCATTAATAAAGAGCCTAGAAAGTTTCTTTGTTCCTGACGATGTCATAATACTATCACCTGGTCGCATATTGCGAATTGTAATAGGATAATCATCTTCACTTAAATAAACACCTTCATTCATGTGCCCTTTGTCCAATAAATGGAAGTACTCACAGCCAAAATGTGTAAATTTATCAAACACAAAACTATAATCTTTAGTCCTATTTTCTTCAATGATATATATATTATCGTATTCTTTTATGAACAGATAATTAACTGGAAGATTCATTTGTATATTTGGTTTAATACTATGAATCTGATGTTTGATTTCTTCAATCAATGAATAAGAAATAAGTTTTGGCACCATTACATCTTTCAAAATAAGATATAAGAAAATGTCTCTTAATTCTTTAGGAATTGTATAATAACAGATTAATCCATCCTGAATATATTGTTCATAGTATGGACGCACCAAATCTTCCTGTTCTTTTATTCTCTCGTTATGCACTAGTGCACGCTTCAATAATTCTTCTTTTTGTTGTTTTGTATAATGTGCTAATACAATATTTCTCACTTTATCTCTTTCAAAGTCAGTTTCAAAATTTGTATAATCATCACGATATGGAACATTATTAACTCTACAATATTCCAATATCTCCTCTTTATAACAATTCATTAATGGTCTATATACATTCATATCAGAGACAACATTCACATCTTTAATACCAAGATAATGAACCGTATTATGTTTTGATAGCTGCATATAGATAGATTCAAGATGATCGTCTAAATGGTGCCCCAAGATAAGACCACGACAATGATACAAATCATAAATTTCTTTATAAAACGTATATCTCAGTGTTCTTGCACGATCTTGAAAGTTTCCTTCATTGTAATCACTATGATGAAATTCTTTATAATAAAAAGGAATTCCCATTTCATAACAAAAATTACTTACAAGTTCATAATCCTCATAACTATCATGTCGATAATTATAATTAACATGAGCTACAAGTAAATGATACCCCATTTGATGCATTGCATTCAAAAGTGCCATAGAATCACAGCCACCTGATACACCAATTACGTAATATGCACTTTTATCTAATAACTTACTATTTATTTTCATAAAATCACATCCATTCGTATTATATCATTAAATATAAGAAAAATCCCAATAAAGGGATTTATTGTTTGCATAATTTTAATACAATAATACTCATATCATCACTATTTTCTTCACTTGACGATAAATGCATAAGTAGACTAGCAATATCTTTAGGATGTTCATCTTTAATAATATAAAGATTATCTTTTAAAAATTCACCAAAGTCACTTATAAATCCATCTGTAATCATAATGATTAAATCATTTTCAACAAGTTTCTCTTTCTTTATAGATATATCAATTGGTGTAACAATTCCTATTGGTAAAGATTGACTTGTTATTTCTATTATATGATTATCTCTTATTATATATGTAGGACATGCTCCATATTTAATAAAAGTTGCTACACCTACAACCAAAGACACTTCAACCATATCCAATGTTGTAAACATATCACTTTGATTTTTAATTTTTAATAGCGCATTCACAGAATGTAATGTATCTTTTAAAGATATCCCATTACTCATTAACTGTTTTACAACATTCAACGTTAATGAAGAATCGTCATGAGCATTAGCACCCACACCCATACCATCACTTAATGCAAAATATTGATTCTCTAATAAATGGAAAATCGTATAGCTATCTCCATTTGCACTTATATCTTTTGAACATTGAGATACACCATATTGAATATAATATTTTGTCTGATGTTTTAAAACAAGATATGTATATCCCAAATGATGCATAGGTGTTTTTAATGTTTCTATTTCTATAGACTCATTTAAATAGTTTTCTAAAATGGGTATAAACTCATTAATGATTTCTTGTTTTGTTGTTCTTTGAATTCCCACTTCTATATAATATGTACTTTGAGATTCATAATACTTTCTTAAATGAACAATATCAAAATGATATCCTAACATATGTTCTAATATATGTTTTTCTTCAATATTGCCACTTTGTAGTTTGTTTGAAAATCTAGATAACACATCATTTAATAATGAAAACTGATGATAAAGATCTTTTTTCATTGTCTGGTATTCATTTTGTCTACGACTCAACAATACAAAGTCTTTTTTATATTGTTCGACAACACTTATATACTGTGTTGGCTTTATACAGTATTCATTAATAAAATCCTTATCTTCTTTACTATAATTGGTCTTTAACCCCTTATTCATAAGTTTGACTAATCGATTTGCGCCATATTGTTTATGAAAGCAGGTCGATGAGCTAGGACAATCACTACACATATCCTCATAAATAAAACCAATATATTCTAGTTTATAATTATGCACAGGTGTCTGATTAAATAATGTTGTCATTTGTTCAAAAAGATTACAAAAAGCTTCTACTTGTGCTGTTAATTGATTTTTTATTGTTGTATCGCGAATTTCACTGGTTAGAATATCTTGTTTTAATCGTATTGGAATAATTAAAAATATAAGTCCACTAATAACGATAATCACACCATGATAATCATAAGAAAAGCCAACAAAGAACGGCAATATGATATGTGATATAAAATATAGACAAACAATCGCATATTTAGATTTTAATGGAAACATATAAAAGAAAAATAACGGAATGAGAATAGATAAAATATCATCTTTATATCCTATATCCATCAAAAGTAGAAACATCGATACATAAAACAATGATGGTAATACATCATCTAAAAACTGATGATAAACCATAACTAAAATAAAAACACGTATAAATATAAAAACACTTTCCTTAGAATAAGGAAGCAAAGATAAAATACATATAAATATAAGAAATGCTAAAGACTTTAATCGATCATGCGTTAACAAATGTGTTTTAGAATGCATGATAATTGGTGGCAATGTTGATAAAATATGTATATTGGTATAGGTTAAAAGTGTCAACATGATTACAACAAGCAACTCTGATTGACTATAAGCATAAAATATTCCAGAAAGCAATGTTAATATATAAGGAATAGCATTTGCTTTTATCTGATTTATTCGGCTGCAAATCATTAACACAACAAAACATATGCCTACTACTATTAACGTTTCCCACATGCCATGAAACAAAAATATCCCCAAAGTGAGTCCAAGACAATTACTAATTAATGCAAGATAGCCACACATAAAGGATATATAAAAAAGCGGTAAAGTAAATATAAGCGATGTTCCATAGATATTAACCCCACTTATTAAAAACGAAACAACAAAAATATAAAATAGAAAACTATACTTCTTTTGATTTGTCATACTATGACTTAAACTTAGTTCCATAATTTCACCTCTAAGCCATTATAACGACCCAATTTAAAAAAATATGTCATAAAAAAAGAACCAAACAAGATTTGGTTCTAAGTTTTATTCATCTAAATTTTTCATATAGCCCACATCGCCAAAAAAACTTGATTCATCAAATTGTTTAAACCCTAATCGCTCTAACAACTTAATTGATTTCACGTTTCTTGTGTAAGCATATGCCATAACGTTCGTAAAGTTATGTTCATCGTGCATATAATCAATAAATGCACTTACCATTTCACTGGCATAGCCTTGTCTCCAATATACACTATCAAGAGTATATCCTAACATAAATGTTGTTTTGTTAATAACATCTACAAAGATATCACCAATAATAACATTCGTTTCCTTTAATACAATTGCCAAATGATAATCGTTATGAGGAAGATAGAATTCATCTTTCTTCATTAATTCCTTGATACGTCTTATTGCACGTCTTTCACTATAAGTGTGCCATGACTGATATTTCGCAACTTCACTTTTATTGCGGTATTCACTCATTCTTGTTGCATCATCTAAATTAAATTTTCGTAAATAAAGTCTATCTGTTTCTATAATCATAATCTTTCCTTTATATTATAGTAAATAAATAACATTCTATCTTTACCATTAATATCTTTGATGATTTCGTAAGGAACATTTGGGAAGTAGTGTTCTACTGCTTCTTCCATTAATTCTCTTTGATCAAATCCCATTTCGAACGCAAGAATTGCACGTTCTTTAGTAACTTTATATGCTCTTTCGAAGATTTTACGATAGAAATATAAACCATCATTTCCACCAAATAATGCAACATGTGGTTCATTATCTTTTACAACACTTTCAATGTTTTGATCAACTGGAATATAAGGTGGGTTAGATACAAAGATATCAACCTTTACTTTTCTTTCAATTAAAGGTTCTAACATATCACCTTGATAAAATTCAACATCAGCACCTAATTGTTTTGCATTTTCTTTTGCAACAACTAAAGCTTCTTCACTAATGTCAGTTGCAACAACTTTTAATTTAGGTTCTTCTAAAGCTAAAGAAATTGCAATTGCTCCTGAACCAGTTCCGACATCACATAAATCAATTGAGTCATAATCTTCGAAATAATCATCTATTCTATATAAAATATTTTCTACTAATTCTTCTGTTTCATATCTAGGAATTAAAACATTTTCATTAACAATGAAATCTCTTGAAAAGAATGTTTCCTTTCCTTTGATATATTGAATAGGTTCCCCATTCAAATATCTTTGCATTCCTTCATTGAATGCTTTTAATAATTCTTCATCAACCTCTTCATCCATCATTAAATAAAGTTCATGAGGTTCTTTATTGGCAAGATGATAAAATAAGACTTTAGGAACATTACAGTCTTTATTTTGATCATCTAACATAGCTTCACTTTGTCTGATTAATTCTCTAACTGTCATTATTCTTCACCAGCTAATTTTAATCTTTGATCTTCGTTCATTAATGCTTCAATGATATCTTCTAATTTACCTTCCATGATTCTATCTAACTGTTGAATAGTTAAACCAATTCTATGGTCAGTAACACGGTTTTGTGGATAGTTGTAAGTTCTGATTTTTTCACTTCTATCCCCAGTTCCGATTTTATTACGTCTTTCGCTACCTAATGCTTCTTCTTGTTCACGTAATTTCATTTCATATAATTTTGTACGCATAGCTCTCATGGCTTTATCACGGTTGTCATGTTGGCTACGTCCATCTTGAGATGTAGTTACAGTTCCTGTAGGAATGTGTGTAATACGTACAGCTGAGTCAGTTTTATTAATATGTTGTCCTCCGGCACCAGAAGCACGATATGTATCAATTCTTAAATCACTTGGATTGATTTCTACGTCAACTTCTTCAGCTTCAGGCATAACTAATACTGTTGCTGTTGATGTATGAACACGCCCTTGTGTTTCAGTCTTAGGTACACGTTGTACACGGTGAGAACCAGATTCGAATTTTAATCTTGAATATACACCTTCACCTTTAATCATAAATGAGATTAAAGAGAACCCACCAGCATCAGAGTCCATAGCTTCCATAACTTCAATTTTCCATCCTTGGTTTTCTGCATATTTGACATACATTCTATATAAGTCACCTGCGAAGATATTTCCTTCATCCCCACCTGCAGCACCACGGATTTCCATAATGATGTTTTTGTTGTCATTTGGATCTTTTGGTAATAATTCTAAGTGTAATTTTTCTTCAACGATTGGTTTTCTTTCTTCTAATTCGCTGATTTCTAATTCAGCCATTTCTCTGATTTCAGGATCATCTTCTTTTAATAATTCTTTAGCTTCTTCGATTCCTGAAATAATTTGTTTATATTCTTGATATAAGTTAAAAGCTGCTTCTAAAGATGCTTGTTCTTTAGATGCTTCTGTCATTTTTTTAATATCACTTGCAATACTTGGATCCATTAAGATTTCACTTAATTCTTCGTATCTTCTTGCAATGGATTCTAATCTTTCGATCATATTGTTCATATATATCCCTCCAAACCGTATTCATTATAATATAAGTTTATCAAATAATCAAAATAATAATGATAGAATCTTTGTTTTTCTTTTTTCATTGACATGAAATTTGTTATTTTTTATACTTAACTTGAGGTGAAACAAATGATTAAAGCAGTTATTTTTGATATGGATGGATTAATGATTGATAGTGAAGTTGTAACTTATAGATGTTATCAGGAAGTTATGGCTAAAATGAACGAAGAAATCACAATTGACTTCTATAAAACACTACTTGGAAAAACGCCAGCTCATGGTAAAACTAGATTTAAAGAAGAGTATTATGAAGATTTTCCTTTTGACCAAGTTCTTAAAGATGTTCATATTCGTATGAATGAAATCTTTGAAACTGAAGGTGTTCCACTAAAAAAAGGACTAATCGAATTATTAACATATTTAAAAGATAATAATTACAAAACTATTGTCGCAACATCTTCTCATAGAGATCGTGTTGATCGTATTTTAAAACAAGCAGACATCGAAAAATATTTTGATGATGCAATTTGTGGAAATGAAGTAAAAAACAGTAAACCTGCACCTGATATTTTCTTAACAGCTTGTACAAAGCTTGGTGTAAACTATGATGAAGCTCTTGTATTAGAAGATAGTGAAGCTGGAATTCAAGCAGCCTATAGTGGAAATATCAAAGTTATCTGTGTACCAGATATGAAATACCCAGAAGAAGAATTTGCTTCGATGACTACAAAAATTGTAGACTCTTTATTAGATGTCATTGACTTTGTAAAAGAAAACTAAAAAAGAATCGACTTCACGTCGACTCTTTTTCTTTTGCAATATTATTATTAAAGGGAGGTCTTTTGCTTTACATCTATAATATACTTTGTCAATATGAATTGAATGTGAACTTTTGTTAATTTATAAAATTTTTTAAAAAAAGAAAGGTGTTTTGGGGAGACACCTTTCTTTTTGGGATATATGATAGATTTGAGGGGAATCAATACTATCGTTTGTCTTTCGACATAATTAATATAATAAACAAATATGTATTAAAGATGAACTTTTATATTTTTTTAGGCTTGTTTAATATTTCATGACAATGTCTGCATCTTGGTTCATAGTGATCCTTAGCCCCCACCAAGACAACATCATGTTCAAATGATGCTGGCACACCATCTATAATTCTGTGCGTTCTTGTTGCTGGTGCACCACATTTTGCACACACCGCAGTTAGTTTAGTCACAAATTCAGCACGTGTTAAAAGTTCAGGTACGACACCAAATGGCTCACCCCTAAAATCCTTATCTAAACCAGCACACATCACTCTGATACCTTTATCAGCAAGATATTCGCATATATCAATAACATCTTTATCAAAGAATTGAATTTCATCAATTGCGACAACATCATCATCGTTATCAACATACTTTAATATATCTTTTGCACATTTAACGACAATGCAAGGAATATGATCTCCTGAATGAGAAACAATTTCCGTAGATGAATAACGATTATCAATCGCAGGTTTAAATACTTTTATCTTCTTTTTTGCATAGGATAAAACATGAATACGACGAATGAGTTCTTCAGTCTTTCCTGCGAACATACATCCTACAATCATTTCTATCCAGCCTTCTCTATATTGATTGTACATAATAAAACCTTCTTTCAAAAAAATGGGGATTATCCCCATTTTTATACTCTTACATCTTTAACTCCCTCTAAAGGATTGACCTGCTGATCTTTTCTTGCAGGATTTGAAAACTTACTATATTGTTTTTGGAACACTAAGCGAATATCATCTAATGCCCCATTACGATGTTTAGCGATGATAATATCAGTGGCACCTTGTGTTTGTGCTTCTTTTTCTTTATCCTGATAATCTTCACGATGGATGAAGGAAACAATATCAGCATCTTGTTCGATTGCTCCCGATTCTCTTAAGTCAGATAAAACAGGACGTTTATTATCACGTTTTTCTACCGAACGTGATAACTGACTTAACGCAAGTACAGGAACTTCTAATTCTCTGGCAATCATCTTTAATTGTCTTGAGATATCGGATACTTCCTGTTGTCTTGACTCTCTACCACCTGATGATCCAGTAATTAACTGTAAGTAGTCAATAACAATCATCTTTAAGCCTTGTTCTCTTTTCAAACGACGGCATTTTGCAGCAATTTCTCCAACTTTAATACCTGGAGTATCATCGATATATAAATTACACTTTCCTACTTTTTCAGCAGCAGCATAATATCTTTCATTACTTTCTTTTAGAATTGAACCAGAACGTAATGATTCAGCATTCAAACTACCTGCACAACAGATAAT
>JAEIGA010010001.1_pt1 | contig 14374 bp, 9 predicted proteins | sample 9270691 | NCBI WGS metagenome assembly JAEIGA01 (sample SAMN17057246, study PRJNA624740) | gut metagenome | biome: biome; isolation source: fecal sample | host: Bos grunniens | place: China: Xizang | collected 2019 | reverse complement strand
ATAACAAAAAAGGAACTTTTGGTAGACAAAAGTTCCTTTTTTGTTGGTGCGGGAGACGGGAATTGAACCCGTACGGTAAAACCACACGCCCCTCAAACGTGCGCGTCTGCCAGTTCCGCCACTCCCGCGGACGCTTGATATTATATCAAATACCAATCCTCTTGTCAAGAGGTTTTTGGAAAAAAACTTTTAATCTTTTGAAAAAAATTAATTTTCCTAAAAATCTCGGAAAATGAAGAAAGCTTTTTTTGCGCACTGTAAAAAACGGGCATAAAAATCAGAAGTTACCATAAAAATTTTTTTGCGGCACGGTTAAAAATATTATATTAAATGTTGACAATAAAATCCCGCCTGTGCTATAATATCCTCATATTAAAATACGCTGTAAAAAGCATTAAAATTTGAGAGGTTTTTATGCTTAAAATTGAGAATTTTACAAAGACATACGGCGAGAAGCTCGCAGTAGACAACCTGACCCTTCGTATTGCTCCGGGTGAAATTTACGGCTTTATCGGTCATAACGGAGCAGGGAAGACCACCACCATCAAGGCGTGCGTTGGGCTTCTTAGTATAGAAGAGGGAAATGTTTTCATTGACGGAAGGTCTGTGAAGCACGAGCCTATGGAGTGTAAAAGGCTTATTGCATATATTCCTGATAATCCTGATCTTTATGATTTTCTTTCGGGAATAAAATATCTGAATTTCGTAGCTGACGTTTACGGAGTTGATGCCTCCCGTAATGAAAAAATCGCTAAACTTTCCGAAAAGCTCGGTCTTGTGCAGGACCTCGCCCAGCCTATATCCACCTATTCCCACGGTATGAAGCAAAAGCTTGCAATTATAGCTGCGTTTCTCCATTCCCCAAAGCTCATAATAATGGATGAGCCCTTCGTAGGACTTGACCCCAAGGCATCTCACGTGCTTAAGGAGCTTATGCGAGAGCATTGTTTGTCGGGGGGCGCAATTTTCTTCTCAACCCACGTGCTTGACGTTGCCGAAAAACTTTGCGATAAAATCGCAATAATAAAAAACGGAAGGCTCGTTGTATCGGGTACTATGGAAGAGGTAAAGGGTGATAGCTCCCTTGAATCCGCATTCCTTGAGCTGGAGGAATCCGATGATTAGAAGGCTTCTTTCAATACGACTGAAATCTACATTCTTAGGTCTTGTGGGAGGCAAGGATAAAAACGGAAATCCAAAGCCTGTATCAGTAGGAAAGGTGGCTCTGTACGTTCTTCTTTTTGCTTTTCTTGCGGCATCCCTTCTGTTCTTTGTGTTCACCGTGACAATATCCCTTGCTATGGTGTTTATTCCCTTCGGGGCAGATGATATATATTTCGGTCTTGTATCGTTGGCATCTCTTTCCGTGCTTTTTGTGCTCAGTATTTTCGAAACAAAAAGCGAGATTTTTGACTGCAAGGATAACGAGCTGCTTCTTTCAATGCCCATAAAGAGTGGGGATATTATTATCAGCCGCATAGCCTCGGTTATGATATACAATTACATTATAGAAGCGGTGATAATGATACCCGCGGTTGTGTCATATATAATTGCGGGTGGCAGCGCTATTGGAATAGCCGGCAGTGTCCTGGTATTTCTCACCTTGCCCCACCTTGCAACGGCGTTAGCGTCGGGAGTGGGATATTTGGTGGCGCTTATATCCGCTAAAATGAAAAATAAAACCGTAGTTGTTATGGCTTTGTATATGCTGTTTCTTTTTGCATATATGGCGGCTTATACCTACTTAATGGAGAATTTAGACGCTCTTATCGAAAATATAGTTAACAATTTCACAGACGTAGCCGAGAAGCTTTCCTTCGTCGGAATTGTAGGCTCTGTGTCGCTTCTCAATCCCATAGCGCTGATTATCTACCTTCTTTTAAGCTTTTGTGTGTCCGCTGTCGCTTATTTTGTTATATCAAAAAGCTTTATCTATATCGCAACAGGCAGCAAAACCTCAGCAAAGATTAAATACCACGCAAAAAAGCTGGAGCAAAAAAGCTTGTTTTCAGCTTTGGTTAAAAAGGAATTTTCAAAATTATTCTCGTCTGCGGGTTATATGCTGAATGGCGGGCTTGGTGTAATATTTATGCTTTTGCTCGGTGGCTTTGCCATAGTTAAGCGCGGTGATTTTGAAGTCGCTGTAGGCGAGATGCTTCAGATTCCCCTGGGTGTGGCATCGGAGCTTTTTGCGCCTATGATAATAGCTTTAATAGTATTTATGTCGTCTATGGTTATGATTTCCTCGTCGGCATTGTCACTTGAGGGAAAGAGCTTCTGGATTTTGAAAAGCATGCCTATAGAGCCTAAAACTTACCTTTTTGCAAAGGCGATGCCCCACGTCGTAATAGGAGCGGCATCTGGCGCAGTAACCGGGCTTCTTTTGGCAATAGCAACATCAGCTCCTGTATATCTTTGCCCCTTTTATCTTTTAATTCCCGCTCTTGCAAACGTATTCTTTGCCTTTGCAGGTATACTTCTTAACGTAGCATTCCCGAAATTCGAATTCACCAATGAGATGCAGGTTGTAAAGCAATCTATGGCAACCTTTTTATCTATGATGCTTGGTTTCCTCGTCGGCGGCGCATTTTTCGTTCTCGCAATTTTCGGTATGTCAATGACCTCTGCTGTGGTTATCGTGAGTTTAATGACCGCAACTCTGGTTATACTTAACGTAGGCGCATATCTTCTGATAGCAGGACCGGCATCACGCAGGGCGGCGAATTTTTAATTAAGCTTTGCCACGCATTGCTTGAAATCGGAGGCGGTCTGTCGCCATTATAAACTTAAACGAGGAGGAGCATTGTGGAAAGAGCGAAGAAATTTATAAACAAATATTTCACCGTAGCTTCAAAGGTGCTTCTCTGTTTGTTTTTGATTGCTATTCTGATACAAATAATAGCAAGTTTCAGCGCCGATTTTGCCGACAGGGTAAGTGAAGGAATAGGCTATACTCTTCGTTTAGGACTTGCCAAGCTATTTGGATTCTTACCTTTCTCTTTGGCTGAGCTGCTTATTATTCTTCTTCCGTTTTTTCTGACGGTTATAATAGCGATAACGGTTAAGCTATCCTCGGATAAGGAGCGCTATTTCCGATTTCTTATAACCGTTATATCGGTATTGACACTCTTTTACACACTTTATGTGTTCACTTTAGGCGTCGGATATAAAACGAAGTCCGTACAGGATAAAATGGAGCTCCCCGATGCAGAGGTTAATGCGGAAAATCTCCACTACGCATTTCTGAAATTGAAGGAGGGGTGCGAGCGTGAGCTTGAAAATATCAAGTTTTCGGAAAACGGCTCTTCTGTAAGCCCCCTTGATATTTATTCCTTAAGCGAGGAGCTTTGCCTCTCCTATGACACCCTTGCGGAGGAATATGAGGGGCTTGGAATTAAGAACTTTACTTCCTCGGTAAAGCCTGTTATATTAAGCCGAGGAATGACCGCTATCGAAATTACGGGTATATACTCCTACTTTACCGGAGAAGCAAACGTAAACGTTCATTTTCCGGATTACACAATACCATTTACTGCGGCGCACGAGCTGGCGCATCAGCGAGGCATAGCAAGAGAAAACGAAGCTAATTTTATAGCCTTTATGGTATGTATCCGCTCCTCTGACTCCTATATAAGATACAGCGGATACCTAAATATGCTGGAATACGTGGCATCAGCTCTCAGTAAAGCCGATAAGGAGCTATGTGCGTCTGCAGTAAAGCTCCTTGACCCGAGGATAAAAAAGGAAATTAGCGAATATACAAAGTTCTATAAAGAAAATAAAAATGAGCTTCTTGGGAAAATTTCGGGATTTCTTAATGATAATTACCTGAAAGCCCAGGGCACGGAGGGAATAGTCAGCTACAGTATGGTGACCAGACTGTGCGTAGCATATTACAGCAACTGAGCCTGTAACCCTAACGTGAAAAAAGAATAAAATGTAGTGATACTTAAAGTGGAGCTGCATTTTATGAAGAAAATAATTGTAAACGGCGGTTTAAGCCTGAGGGGCAAAGTGGTGCCTCAAGGCTCAAAAAACGCAGCCTTGCCGATACTCTTTGCAACACTCCTGACCGACGGAGTTTCGGTGTTGCGCCGTGTTCCTGAAATCGGAGACGTTGAGGTTGCCATAAGAATACTAAAATCCTTCGGCGCCTCGGTGATAAGAGATGGTGAGTGCCTGATAGTCGATACCCGAAGCTTAAAATACACTAAACCCGATAGCGCTCTGACCTCTAAAATCAGAGCTTCCTCATACCTGATAGGAGCATCTCTCGGAAGGTTTGGCTTGGTAGAAATTGCGCCGATTGGTGGGTGTGATTTCGATAAAAGACCCATTGATATGCATCTTGCGGCAGCTGCTGCACTTGGTGTGGAAAGATTCGGGGATACACTGACGGCAAAGAAGCTTGTTGGCGGCGAAATCACCTTTGATAAGGTTTCTGTCGGCGCCACAATAAATGCCCTTCTTATGGCATCGGTGGCGGAAGGGAAGACTGTTATAAAAGGGGGCGCCCGAGAGCCGCATGTCTTATCTCTTGCGGAGTTTCTCATATCCGCAGGTGCCGATATTGCCTATGATGGGGATAAGGTTTTTGTTACGGGAAGACCGCTTCGGGGTGGCAATTATACGGTGATTCCCGATATGATTGAGGCTGGAACCTATCTTTCACTGGCTCCTCTTACCGACGGGGAAATTACAGTAGAGGGGAATGTAGCGGTTTATTTAGACGCTTTCCTGAATCTATTCAAAGCCGGTGGCGCAAGCGTCACCGCCGACTCTGCTCAAACGACCTTTCGTGGAAATCTTACTGCGGAGATTAACGTCAAAACCGAGCCATATCCCGGCTATCCAACGGATTTGCAACCTCAATTATGCCCTCTTATGGCGAGGTTCTTTGGTGGTAGTATAGAGGAAACGGTATGGCGTGGGAGGTTTGGCTATCTTGAAGCGCTCTCCCGTTTCGGAGTCGGATATACAAGGTACGAATCCTTTGCAAAAATACACCCCTCAGAGCTTAAGGGCGCCTCGGTTCACTCACCGGATTTAAGAGGTGGCGCCGCCTGTCTTATGGCTGCTCTTGCGGCGAAGGGGAAAAGTGAAATATATATGCCCGAGGTTATCATGCGTGGATACGAAAGGCTTGAAGAAAAGCTCTCTTCACTCGGAGCAGATGTAAAAATTGTGGATTAATTATAAGAATTTAAACTTAAATGAAAGGATACATAAAATGAAAAGAATAATCACAATACAGGACATATCTTGCGTTGGGCGCTGCTCTCTTACAGTTGCTTCCCCTATTATATCTGCCGCAGGTGTAGAGGCGTGCATACTTCCTACTGCCGTTCTTTCAACTCATACGGCGTTTCCGAAGTTCACGTTTCACGACCTTACAGACGAGATAACACCTATATCCGATACCTTCCGTGAGCTTTCGATTGATTTTGATGCTATATACACAGGCTACCTTGGTTCTTTCAGACAAATAGAGCTTATGGAGAAATTCTTTGAAGAATTTAAAACCGAAAGCAACATAATTCTCGTTGACCCCGCCATGGCGGATAACGGTAAGCTCTATAAAGGCTTCACCGAGGAGTTTGCGAAGAAAATGGCAACTCTCGCCTCACGGGCAGATATAGTTATACCAAATCTTACCGAGGCGGCATTTATGCTTGGAGAAGAGTATAGGGAGGAGTATGACGAGGAGTACGTACGAGTAACGCTGAAAAAGCTTACCGATATGGGTGCGAAGGTTGCCGCCCTTACAGGAATAAGCTTTGAAAGTGACAAAATAGGATTTTACGCATACGATTCAGTTACCGACACCTACTGCTCATATTTTAATGAGCGCCTTCCCGTGACTTATCACGGAACAGGCGATATATTCGCCTCCGCAACTCTTGGAGGACTTATGCGCGGTCTTTCTCTTGAGGATTCCTTAACACTTGCAACAGATTTCACTCTTGAATCCATGAGATACACTATGAATGACGAATGCCGCAGGTTTTACGGTGTAAACTTTGAAGAAGCGCTTCCGTTCTATATCTCAAGAATACCGAAGTTGCTTTAATCTCTTTATAGTTTACGTATTAGTGCGGAAGAATTAGTAAAAAAATAAAAGCCTCTGCCAGAGAAAAATGCTCTGACGAGGCTTTTATTTTGCCTTTAGCACAGCGCTGAAAGGCAATTAAAACAATATAAGAAAGAACGTTACTTGCGAAAATGTCTTTTTTTACTATCCTTATCCCTTCCTTTTGAAATGATTGCAAAGAACAGGTAGACAAGAGCATAGCATCCGGAATTCATAAGGCAGGGAAGAAAAGCGCCGCCTGACAAAATCAGGCTCACACCAAAAATCACGAGAGCAACTATTATTCCAGGTATAAGACAGGAGCCGCTTCCGTACTTACGGTTTATTCTCGCCGATATAAAACCTGCCACCGCTCCCGAGAGCAGAAGTGAAATTAAAGAAAAAAGATTGATTTTTCCCAGCGGGTCGTCGCTACTGTAGCAAAAGATGCTGAAAATCAAGGAAAACAGAGGAATTGCTGCTCCGCAAATCAAACTTGATATCAATATTCTTTTTACGCTCCCCGAGCCCTGCTCGGCGCTGTGACGTTTCATAAATTCCATAACAAAAACCTCCGAATAGCTTTGTTAAACTATATTCGGAGGTTTTTGTTATTATTCTTCTTTGTGAGAACGAAGGGAAATTAATTCTCTTCGGTTACCTCTGTCTCCACGTTATCGGCAGGAGCTTCTTCAGCAACGGCCTCTTTGGGAGCATCAATCTGTTCGTCGGCCTTCTGACCTTCAATAACAGCAGCTGCAATATCTGCCGCCTTAACGTCAACGCTTCTTATAGCGCCCTTAAGGAAGCGAATCTTTGTCTTATCCTTGGTGGTTTCGATAACGAAGGTTTCACCCTTGATGGAAACGACTTTACCGATAATTCCGCCGATGGTTGTAATCTCGTCACCAACAGCAAGAGAATCACGCATTTCGCTGTCCTTCTTTTCCTGCTTCTTCTGAGGTCTTATCATAAAGAAATAAAATACCACAAAAACAAGAACGAGCATTATAACCGTTCCAACCCAACCGTAGGGATCTTCGGTTTTTTGCGTTGTCTGGTCAAGTAAGAAATTGAAATTCACAACTTATCTCCTTTTTGATTTAGTTCTAAACAATTATACACCATAAAAATTAAAAAAGCAAGAACAATGTAAATATTTTCCGTAAACGAAGCATAAAACGCCCGATTTGATAAAAAATTATAAAGGCATCGTCTTATTTTTTTGCTTTTTTAGCCTTTTCGGCTGCTGCGGTTATGGTTTTAATAACTTTGGTGGGGTATAGCCACCAGTCGCGGCTCCAAACTCTTATAAGATTCCAGCCCTTCGAGGTTAAGAATCTTGGCTGACAAACGTCACGCTCAAGGCAGGCGTCGGATGCGGCAAATGCGTCCTTGTCAAGGACTATACCGATAAGATATCTGTCGCTTTCCTCGTCGTAAACCGCAAGAGATATGGGGCTGTTTTTATTGCCGAGATTGGTGTCCACGGAATATCCCGCTTTTTCAAGCCTCTGCTTGATAGCCTCTTCGATAGAGGGAAGGGCGGAAATCTGAGCCGGTGTCACAGCCTCGGTGCCTTCAATCTCCTCGAGAATAGCGTGAGCCTCAGCTTTGTCACCCTTGTCAACAGCTCTTACGTACATAAGGTATTTTTGCAAGAGTTTGGGACCCAAATTCTTCGAGCTCTCCGTGCGCAGAGCCTCGGGCTCAATGCTGGTTACTACGTAAATCTTTTTCTTCGCTCTTGTTACGGCAACGTTAAGACGGTTTTCTCCGCCCTCCGCCGAGAGAGAACCAAAGTTTGTATAAACCTTTCCGTGCTCATTTTCGGCATATCCTATGGAGAATATTATAATATCGCGCTCGTCACCCTGAACGTTTTCTAAATTCTTAACGAATATACCCGTATCTTCACCATTCTCAAAACGTAGTCTTTCCTTAAGGATTTCGGAGCGGAATGCGGAATCCTTCGCACATTCCTTGTCAATAAGGTCGGAAATACAGGTCTGCTGGTCGGAGTTGAAGGTGATAATACCAACACTCTCATTTTCACGTCTTTCGGCAAAAATAGTCTTCAGAAGCTCCACAACCCGCTTTGCCTCTGCGGTGTTTTTTCTGTCTATCCATTTTCCCGAAACCTTGATTCTTTCAATAGGACGGGAGCCGTTGTTCTTTGAAATATTTGGAGCTATTTGAAGTCCGTCGGAATAGAATGCGTGGTTAGAGAAATCTATAAGCTCCTGATTTTGGCTTCTATAATGGTAGGTAAGATTTGCGCTGTTGTACCTTGAAACGGCAAGGTCAAGAAGGCTTTCAACCTCAAGAGCTGCCTGGACGGAGTAATCCTCCACCAGGTCAACGTCAGCTCCCATATACCTTTTCATAAATGCGGTAGAGGGAGGCAGCTGCTTTGAGTCGCCTGCAACGACGATGCTCTTACCTCTGTAAATAGATGGTATTGTGCTTTCTATAAACACCTGCGATGCCTCGTCGAAAATAACAAGGTCAAATAGATTTTTCGTAAGGGGCAGAAGGTTGGAAACGTTCTCAGGGGAGAGAAGCCAGCAGGGGAACAGAGTGAGAATAAAATCTCCGTAAACCTCCATGGTTTTGCGTATAGGCCAGAATTTCTGCTTTTTGGAAATCTGATAAAGATAGTCCTTGTTATTCTTTGCATTTTCGTAAAGCTCGTCGTAATCCTTACTTGATTTTCCTTCGCAGATTTTTATGGAAACGGCAAGCTGCTGCTCCTCGTATCTTGCAATCCTCGAGGTCACGTTCTCAAAATCGACAATCTTCGCAAGCTCTTCCTTGAATTCCTCCTCGCACTTGATTATTTCCTGATAGATTCGAATAGGAATCAGCTTTGACAAAACCTCCTTGTAATGCTGGTAGTTTTTGCTTATTCCGTAAGCAAAGTTAAGCACTGCAAGCTTGGTTTTATCAAGAGTTTCAAGCAGACTGTTCACATCTCTTATGGAAATGTAATTGTCTATTGCATCGTATACGTATTTGATGTAAGAGGTGTTGCCTCGAAGAATATTGTCGATAACAGCAAGGTATCCCTCGTCGGTCAGCACTCGTTTAAGACAGACGTATTCCTCGGAATATGCGTCAATCGCCTGCTTGGTTTCGATAAACTGATCCTTTATTACCTTTGGCTTAACCTTGAAGAAGCCGAGCCTTGCTCTTTCAAACTTAACCTCAAGCTTAACAGCAGCGTCGAGATATTTGTCTTGGTCTATCTCGTAATAATAGGTAAGCACCTGGCGGTAATAGGGGTATTTAGCCGTATTGAATATGCCTTTTCTTGATTTCTGGATTTCTTCAAGCTCTGCTTTAACCTCCGCAAGAGTAGTGATTTCCAGATTCTGGCGCATTCTGTCTATTATGGGGTTTTTGTCTTTGTCCTGAACGTAGTTGTAATAAAGCTCCTCAAGATTGTTGGATTTTATATCAGATAACGCCTCATTAAGCTCGTCGTATTTTAACTTGAGCATAACGGGTGTTTCGAGAAGCTTCGTATGTATAAAGTAGTCGGTGGAGGTCCTTGAAATGTTCACCGAGGAATTATACATTTCGAGCAGCGAAAGCCCGAAGGGGAGCTTCCTGCTCAACACTGTATGAATATCGTCAAGAAGCCTTTTCTGCTCGTCGATTTTGTCCTGAAGCTCCTTATATGAGGCTTCAAGCTCCTCAAGCTCAACGAGAGAGGAAATCATATTATCCTGGTGAGCCGAAAGGCAATTCTCATAAAAGGCTTTTCTCTCGCGGCTCTCGTCGGTTATATACATAGCCTTTTTGTTGAGAGCGCCAAGACGGTTGTAAACAACGTCCAGCGCCGCCTTCTTCTGGGATACCACCAGCACCCTTTTATTTTTCGAAATGGCGTTGGTTATAATGTTGACGATGGTTTGGGATTTACCCGTGCCGGGAGGGCCGTAAATTACCATATTGCCCTGCTCGTCAACCTTTTTTATGACGTCGGTCTGGGCATAGTCAAGAGCCTTTACGTTGTATATGTTATGCTCGTATTTTCCGGGCTTTTTCTTTTTCTTTTTCTTTTTCTTGATTTTACCGACACGCAAAAGCTCCGATATAGCATCGTTCGTGAGATGCTTTTTTTCAAGAGCGCTGTAATCGCTGAAAATTGAATTTGACAGTGGGAAGCGAGAAAGGAGCGCAGCGTATCTTACAGAGAGCGAGGAGTTAGCCTCTGGCTCCTTGAAGCGGTCGTAGTTGTATATATTTTTTGATTCGTAGTCGCTTCCGTCAAATTTGATATTGAAGCTTTCGAGATACTTAATCACAGCTCCTGAGTTCTGGAATTTAGATAGGTCGTCAAATTCCGTATCAAGGGCGTCTATATTTATTCTCTTAGACTGCGCATAAGCGAAAATGAGAGCCTTGTTTAACTGTACCTTCTCGCCCCTGTTAGCGTAAATTTCAACGGTGCTTTCATCGGGAAATTCGATAGTAATGGGGAAGAGAAGAAGAGGCGCCTTTACGGGAACCTTTTTTGAGCCTTGATTTATAGTTCCAAAAACAAAAGGATAGCCTATATAAAGCTCGGCTCTTCCTGTTTCACGCTCTATTTCCTCAACAGTTCTCTTAATGTCCTTGACCTTATTTATCTCGGCTTCAATAGCCCGTCCTATTTCCTCTCTTTTGATTTTTTCGTTTTTCTGGGAAGCTCGGAGCAGTTCCTCGCCTATGAGAGAGGATGTGTCAAGTCGGCGCTTCTCGAATCTGCTCTGTATATCAAGGTTTTCAAGTATAAGCTTTTTTTCTTTGTTTGATATAAGGGTGAAGGGTGCCTTGCCGCCAAACCACAGGAATTCAACGAATTCCGCAACCTTATCGCTTCTTCCCTCAAGTATTCTTCCTATATCGTAAACGCCCTTGCGAGCGGCGCTTTTAAGATATAGGCATTTGTTATTTCCGCCGATTTCAATCAGGCGTTCTTTGTAGTAAGTATATATGCTTTTCCTCAACGCAAGAGTTCTCCATTCCGTGTATTTTGCCACTGTGAGCAATTATTCCCCTCACCCCGTGTATCAGAAGGGAAGGGATTGCTCCGCCGCAAAAACTGCAGCGCAGCTTGTTTGTCGATAAAAGTTAAAAATCGGAAACTTAAAAAATCCGAGCCGCAAAAGCGGACAAAATATATCAATTATATTCTAACATATTTTGTAAAACCTTGTCAAGTCTGCGCACATAAAAAATATATAGAATTTTAAAAAGATTATGACACGCTCCCCGACAAAAAGGTGCGAAATGGTAAAAAAGGACTAAGAAAATCAGCGTATGAGAGCATCAATTTAGAAATGTGAAAATTGCGTAAAAAAGTCAAACTGTTGAAAAGCTCCGGCTTTGCTTGTACAAAAGACACAAAATTAAAGTGGAAATTTTGCCATATTGACGAGTTGATTTTTTTGTCCCACAATGATATAATATAATCGTATAAATAAAATATTTATTTTAGGAGACTCTTATGAAAATCACAAGGAAATTTTCCGTAGTTCTTCTGATTATGGCTCTCGCCGTTTCATGCTTTGCGATTTCCGCATTTGCAGAAGGCGCTACTATGACGAGCTATAAGGACGTTTTGGAATACTACGAGTCTGAAACATATCTTGAAGAAAGCTTTGACGGTGTTGACAGCGCAAACGAAGCCTTTGCAAAGGTTTCCGAATCTTTGAGCGTTGTCGGTTCGCTTTCGACAATGAGCATCGCCCCCTTGGAAGGCGGAAAGGCTCTGACGAGCAGCAACCTCGGACCCGTGATCTTTAAGGCAACCGAAGCGTCAGCTCCTGTGGGAATGGGCATAAATGCTCGCATATCCTTTAACGCCTCTTTCGCTTTGATTGTTTATGATGAGACCGGCGCTCCTCTTACAGTGTTCAAGGTAGACGATAAGATTAAGGCTACAAGCGGAAATGTAGAATATAGTGAAGATAATGCGGTTGAGGTTTATCCTAACGCAGAGTCCCGTGTCACCGTATCAAATGCTTTGTATTCCATCGGAGCATATTTCAAAAACGGTGAGGCAGGTGTCAGCGGTACTATAAATCTTAAGTCGACAGACGGCGCTGTTTCTGAAACCTATAACTTCTCAGTCGCAGATTATAAGGTAAGCTCTGTTGCTTTCGTCTACAACGCAGGAAACGAAGGCGTGATTACCGACTATCTCCAGATTTACGAGGGCTCCTATGCTCGCTCATTCGTTGAGAAGGACGAGATAGTAGGTCAGTGTATAAAAGGCATAATGACTCTTTACAAGGCTGAAATTGCTAAAGCAGCTCCCGATAAAGCTTATGCTAAGGACCTTCTTTCGACAGTTGACAGATTGGTTGCGTTCCACGGATACAGTCCCGAGGCGCTCACAGACTCCGCTCTTAAGGAGCAGGTTGCTGATGCAATAGACGCTTGCTACGGTTATTATGCAGCCGATTCCTTGGCTTCCTTTAAGGCATCTGTGGGTCTTATAAATACAAATGCGGCTTATCCCCAGCGTGTCCTTGCCGCTGATGGCGCTTATGCTTCCGTAAAAACCATCGAGTACATACTTGCAAATTATCCCACCTTGGTTCCCGCAGGAAATCTTGCGGCTGATATTCAGCTTGTAAAAGACGAGATGGCAGCTCTTGAGAATCTTGAGAACGAAACGATAGCTGTTATCGAAGAGGTGAAGAAGATTGGCGACCCTCTTATTTCCTCCTATGGAGAGCTTAAAGCTGTTTATGATGTTATTTCGGAGCTTGAGTTTTGTCCCACATACGTAAATGATTCTCTCGGCTATAGCGCAGAGGATATGGTAGGTATAACCGAAAAAGTAAATACTACTATTTCCAGATTCGAAACTGTTGAGGATAGCCTTGTTAGATTTGTAGAAAACGTAGCCTTGGCAAGTAATACAGGCAAGACTTTCCTTACAAGATACTATGCATATCTTCGTGCTGAAAGATACTATTTCTACGACGAAACCTTCACTCCTGACGGCTTCGCAGATATGAATGAGGTTCTTGAGGCATACGATTATGCAGCAACATACGTAGAGAACAAGAGCTCTATTGCAGACCCCTTCATTACAAATATAAACAACGCAGATGCTACTGAAAGCTATGCTGTAAGAGTAGAAGCCCTTGCTGCTGCTTCTTACTATTTAGAGAAGGTTGAGATGACCTATCCCGGTGTTGAGGAGGCTTACAATAAGTACCTCACTCTCACGAAGGCATGCGAGGATCAGGTAGCAGCAACCGAGTCGTACATTAAGGCCGTTCTTGCTATCGGACGTGCGACTACCGATGCGGAGAAAAATGCGGCGATAGAAATAGCGAGAGTTTATTCGGTTCTTGGAAGTGATGTATCGGTTAATGTTACTGTTGATGGCGTAACGGTAGCTCAGGCGAATGTTATTTTCTCTGATGCCGATATACATCTCCAGGTATTTGAAGCTGTTAACAACAACTTTATCAATGCGGTAAACAATATCGCTAAGGCAAAGACTCTTGCAGAGCGCAGGGCAGCTATCCACGAAGCGATTTATCGCAGAGATATCGAAGGCGTTGACGATACCGTTGCAGGAATTGCAGAAGCTAAGGTGACACTTGATGCGGCTATTGAAAAGTACAATAGCGATATTGAGGTATCTAATTCCGCAGCTGTAGCCACCACAAATGTTGCAACGGCGGTAACCTCCGGAACGGCTCCTACCTCTATCGTAGGCGCAATAGTTGCAATTATTAAGAAGATATTTGAATAATTTTAAGCTTACAAAGAATCCGCCGACGGTGACCGTTGGCGGATTTTAGTTTTCAATGTTTGCGTAAATATGAAATAAAAGCTTTGATTAAAGACAAAACTCTTTCTTAACGCTAATAAAGTAAATTTAATTATTTACTTGCATAAAATATCAAAGTATGATATACTTTCCTTGTAATTTATAGTGCAAACCGGTTGTATCAAAAAATGTGCGTAAAGGAGCTTTAAATTGGAGAACGTTGAATACGGAAAAATACTTGCGGAGATGTCAAAAGGCGGTTTTTCGGAAGGAAAACGCCTGCCTTCGCGGAAGATTGTGGTATCAATTCTGAAAAACATACAACACCTTATGTTCCCTGAGTATTTTTTGCCGAAGAATGGAGAAGGGCTTGATAGCGAAGGACTACTAAAAAAGGTTTATTCCGATATAAAGGGAGAGGTTTTTATAGCTCTTGGCGCAAACGGAGACGCTGAGGTGAGATCTGAAGAACTGGCGCACGATATAGTGGAGGAGCTGCCGAAAATTCAAGGGAAGCT
>JAEIGA010010000.1_pt1 | contig 14374 bp, 13 predicted proteins | sample 9270691 | NCBI WGS metagenome assembly JAEIGA01 (sample SAMN17057246, study PRJNA624740) | gut metagenome | biome: biome; isolation source: fecal sample | host: Bos grunniens | place: China: Xizang | collected 2019 | reverse complement strand
TGTTGTTGGAGGGATAAACGGGCTTGTTGTTTGCATTCTTGGCAACACACTGCACACCGTCACCACAGGACATACAGATCACGCAGTCGGGTTCCGCAGCATTGATTGCCTTCATCTTGGTCTTAACGCCCAGGTTCATACAGCAGTAGTCAGCGATGGTGGTAGCCACTACCTTCTTACCGGCCTGCTCTAAAATAGCAGCCAGTTCTTTGATCTGTGCTTCGCCGCCGGTCTGGCAAGCGGTAGCGCAGCTGTTACAGCCAACGATGGCAACGGTCTTAGCGTCGCCAACCAGAGCCATAACCTCTTCGATGGGTTTTTTCTGAGTGATAATCATGTAAAACTTCTCCTTTATGTTCCGTAACGGGTGATAAAAGAATATATCTTTGATGGCATAGCCATCTCATACCACCCTACATTATAACGCATTTGCTCCAAAAATCAACAGAAATTGTCAAAACACTTACGCTTCTGACCAAATATCCTCCACGGCATCCTTGTAATGCTTCTTAAAAAGCTTTTTGCGGAAGAGGAACAGGGTGTAGACCAGCCACAGTACGAAGAAAATTCCGCAGGCAATGCAGGCGTTTTGGAAGGACTTGCCGGCAAATCCCAAAAGGAACAGAAGCGGGGCGATCATCACCATAGCCGGGAAGTTGGACAGAATGTACAGGCTGGATACGGGGGTTTTCAAACCCGGGTCAATTTCCTTCATAAGAATCATGCCGTTGGAGGCGGTGCCGGTGAGGGTGCCGAAACTCATCAGGAAAAACTCGTGCTGGAAGCCTTTGAAGCAGTGCTTGGCCACCCGACGGATATAGACGTAAGTAATCAACGTACCCACAAGGCTGAGAATGACAATGGGCAGAATGTAGTTTTTAATGTCGTTAATCTCAATGGCTGCCACACCGGCAACAATCATCAGGTCAAAGGAAAAGCCGGAGATTCGGTCCATTTGATAGTTGTTGATGTAGTTTCTGTGCATCAGGTTGTGCTTTTGCAGCTGTTTGACACCGGCCTTAATGGCCATAGCTCCCAGGGAGGCCCACAGGAAGTTGAAACCCCAGGCAATACTGTTGGTGAAGTCAGACAGCACACCCAGCAGACACATAAAACCAAAGGCAATGGCGTATGCCAGAGCTACAAATCCCATCTGAATGGAAAATTTGTCCACGGATTCGTTGTCGGGAATTTCATTACCGCAGGGGTTGGTCAGGTCAATAAATTCTGCATCATCCCGTGATTCCCGGATTTGAATGTGGCCTTTTTTCTTGCCGATATTGATGTGCAGAACACCGAATACGGAGGCCACTACAAAACCGATAGATGCCAGGGACAGACCGAAGCTGCCATTGCCGGCAAATTGAGCGGCAGGCGTATTGGTAAAGTTCACATCCCAGGTCAGAGCATTGCCGGGGCCCTGTCCGAAGCCAAGGGGCAGAATCAGTCCGCTTACGTAGGAGATGACGTTCTTGCCGTGGCGGGTCAGCAGGAAAAAGACGATGGTAATGGCAAGGCCCGCAAATGCCTGCAGCATATAGGTGCCGCCTTGCAGCGCGCCAAATTCCACCACCTGGGAGCGACGGGTTTTGACGGTGCTTTTTTCGGTTTTTAAGGACATAGCCGCAAAACCGATGGCAAGGCAGTGGTAGGTGATGACCTGCATCATCCGGTTATCCACCAAAACAATATCAAGGCTTTTGGTGATAATATCCACAATCAAAAGCAGCGCGCCACCCAGAAGTGCAGAGGGAATCAGACACTTGCGAAACAGAGGGATGGTTCTGCGGAGAATATTACCTAACATCAAAAATAGCAGAAGCAGTCCCAGCTGCACCAAAAACGACCACACAGCGCCGTAATTGGCCATTGTAAAATCCCAGTTTAAGGTAGTATCCATAGGCAATTCTCCTTATTCTATAATATCTTTCAAGGACACGTTGTTCTCCCGGGCAAGCCGTGCAAGGTCCTCGTATTCATACTTTTTCCGTTCCACACCATAACCGGTAGCAATTTTTTGCCGCACAGGACCATAGGGGGTCTGTACCGTTTCGGTTTTCCTGGTGAGAACGTATCGGTGTAACCGGTTTTCCCGTACACCCAAGGTGGTAGTGTGGCGGAAGATGAGAGGAAGAAGCTTCTCTTTATCTTCCGGACGGCACAGAACAGTTAACATAATTCCTGGACGACTCTTTTTCATACCGATAGGGGTGGTGAAAACGTCCAATGCGCCGGCATCCATCAGCTGCTCTATGGCAAAGCCGATAGCCTCTCCGGTCATATCGTCTAAATTGCAGGAAAGCTCCAGCACGTCGTCAGCTTCGTCGGCAGTTGTTCCCAGCATGGCCCGGACGCAGTTAGGGGCATTGAAATCCTTCTTACCCATGCCGTAACCGATAGCGGTGACTGCCATGGAGGGCATATCTCCAAAATGGTTAACATAATATTTCAGCAGTGCGCCGCCGGTGGGGGTACAAAGCTCGCCTTTCACCTGACCGCCGTAAATGGGAACACCTTGTAAAATCAGGGCGGTTGCAGGGGCGGGGACGGGCAGAACACCGTGGGCGCATTTTACCTGTCCGCTGCCTACGTGAACCGGGGAGGCATATACCTTGTCTACGCCCAGTTTGTCCATTAGGTAGCAGACTGCGGTAATGTCAGCTACCGCATCCATAGCGCCTACCTCGTGGAAGTGAATTTGTTCCACAGGCTCACCGTGGACCTTGCTCTCCGCCTGGGCGATGATTTGGTAAATATCCAGCACTTGCTGCTTTACCTTATCAGATACCTGCAAGTGTCCTACGATATGGGCAATGTCGGTCATGCCGTTGTGGTGATGGTGGTGTCCGCATTCGCATTCTTCGTCACCTGCGATGAAAACCCGCATATGGGTACCGGTGATACCGCACTTTATGCACTTCTGCCGGATAAATTTCACGGAGGGGATACCCAGTCCATTCAGCTCAGCTAAAATTTCCACAGGGTTGGGAAACAATTCCAACAGGGCAGCGGTGAGCATATCCCCGGCGCAACCCATAGAACAATCTAAATAGAGTGTTTTCATTGGTTTCCTCCCATGTGGTTGAGCATACTGGCAAGGTAGCCTGCGCCAAAGCCGTTGTCAATGTTTACAACCGATACACCGCTGGCGCAGGAGTTCAGCATAGAGAGCAGTGCGGCAAGACCGCCAAAGGCAGCGCCATAGCCCACGCTGGTGGGTACTGCGATGACAGGACAGTCCACAAGTCCGCCTACCACGCTGGCCAATGCGCCTTCCATACCGGCAATGGCGATTACAACGGTAGCGCCCATCAGCTCTTCCGAGTGGTTGAGCAGTCGATGCAATCCGGCAACACCCACATCATAGAGCCGCACTACTGTGTTGCCTAAAAATTCAGCGGTGAGGGCAGCTTCTTCTGCCACGGGGATATCGCTGGTGCCGCCGGTGGCGACAACGATTTTGCCGATCCCGCCGGGGGCGGCCATCTGCCCGGAAATGGCAACCTGGGCATTTTCATAATAGGTAATCGGCAGCCTTTTTCCGATGGCTTCGGCCTTTTCCTTATCCAAACGGGTAATCAGCACATTCTTCTGGCCGTTTTGGGCCATGGCATCCAGAATGCCGATGATCTGCTCCGCAGTTTTGCCTGCACCATAAATTACTTCATTGGCGCCCTGACGCACCTTCCGATGCAGATCCACTTTGGCATACCCCAGATCTTCAAAGGGCTGCTGCTTTAACTGTAAAAGGGCATCGTCTACGCTGACAGTGCCGTTCTGTACGCCCTGCAAAAAGGCCTTGATATCTGTGTTCATTTTCGTACCTCCAGGTCCAAAAGGACGGACGGGTAATCCTGTTTCAGTTTGTTGACAATGGTTTGTCGATGCTGTATCAGCAGAGGAAGCTGGCTTTCCGTTACCTGGATTTTTGCATTATCACCGGCAAGGCGGATGCGAAAATCAGAAAAGCCCAGGTTTTTGAGAAATTCCTCGCTGCGCTCTGTTTTGACAAGCCGTTCTGCAGTAATGGGGGTGCCGGTGGGAATCCGGGTGGCAAGACAGGCGTAGGCAGGCTTGTCATGGGTGAAAAGTCCCGCTTCTTTTGACAATCTTCGAATCTCCTGCTTGGTCAGTCCGCAGAGCCGCAGGGGAGAGCAAACATGCAACTCCTCCAGCGCCTGCATGCCCGGTCGGTCATCCCGGCTGTCAGAGGCATTGGTGCCGTCAAGGACAAGGGGAAAGCCATCCTGCTCTGCTTGCGTCTGAAGGACAGTGAAAATGTTCTTTTTGCAGAAGTAGCACCGGTTTTCGGGATTGGCAGTAATCCGGGAATCTGCCAGTACGTCCAACTGCAAGGTTGTCAAGGGAACTTCCAGTTGCTCTGCAAGAGCCAAGGCGTCTTGGTATTCAAATTGGGGTTGGAAGGGGGTCTTGACATAATAGGCGCGGACGTCTGCGCCATAGTGTTTTGCTGCGTACAGCAGGTATGCCGAATCCACACCGCCGGAGAAGGCGATAGCGACTTTCGGATTTTCCTCAAAAAACTGCTTTAGCGTCATGTCCCCACCTCGTTTCTTCCTGTTATCATATCATAATTTTAGAAAAAAGAAAAGCATAGAATTTGGCAATAAAGCACCTATTTTGCGGATTTTGCAACGGATGGGGATTGTTGACTATTTTTCTTGGATATGGTATAATGCCAACAACTATTGGCTCTTATTTGGAGGTGTGTTCACTTGCAAATCAATCATGAGCATCCCCTGCGGCAATGGATGGACCGCTTTCTGTATTCACCCGCTTATTTTTGCTATCTGGGTGTTTTGACGGTGTTATCCAATGTGTTCGGACAGGAAATGTTAGCCTATGGGTTCATTTTGCTGACCGGTGTATATGTCTGCCTGTGGGGAAGGGATTTGCTTCCTATATTTCCAATATTTGCCTGCGGCTACATCTCTCCGTCGCTGAATAATAATCCGGGTTTGAATGAGGAATCTATTTTTTCATTGAAGAGTGGCGGACTGTATCTGGCGGTGCTGCTGACAATGCTGGCAGTAAGCCTTGTTTACCGGTTGGTTACCGACCCTGTTTTCGGTGGAAAGCGTTTTCTGACCAGGCGCAGAAGCCTTATGTCCGGTATGCTGATACTGAGCGCCACCTATGCCATTTCCGGTGTTTGCAGCGGTCAATGGGCAGAGTACGGCTGGCGAAATCTGTTGTTTGCCTTTATTCAGCTGGTGGCCATAGCAGGTTTGTATTTCCTGCTCAGCGGCGCTGTCCGGTGGGATATGGCTCCCAAGGGATATCTGTTCTGGACGGGCATCTGCGTTGGCTATGTGTTGCTGATAGAACTGCTTGGCGTTTATATTAAGGAAGACGTGGTTGTCAAGGGCATTATTTTCCGGGATCGGATTGCCACCGGTTGGGGCCACTATAACAGTATGGGCGCCCTGTTTGCAATGCTCATTCCATTGGCATTTTTCTTGACAGGTAAGGGTAAATTTGCGTGGTTTGCTTATCTGTCATCGCTTTTCTTCTGTTTCGGTTTGCTGCTCACTTGCTCCCGTGGTTCTATTTTGGTAGGCGTGCCCATCTATCTTGTGGCCTATATCTTGTCATTGGTTCACAGTCGCCGGGCCCGTTCTATGATTTGGATCCATATACTGATGCTGATTTTGCCTGTGGCGGTGCTGGCTCGTTATGATGACCAGCTGCCCCGGCTGTTCAAGCTTTTGATAGACAGAGGGTTTACATCCTCATCCCGTGTAGCTACCTATACGGAGGGAATCAAGCAATTCCTTCAATTTCCTGTTTTTGGCGGTTCCTTCTTCCCATTGGATGAAGACCTGTATAAATGGGCATCCGCACCCACTTTTTCCTACCTGTTCCCACCCCGTTGGCACAACACGCTGGTGCAGCTGCTGGCTACCGGCGGTGTGGTGTGTCTGGCGGGATACGTGGTTCACAGAGTGCAGACAATCCGCCTGTTCACAAGGCATTTCTCTACGGAAAAGCTCTTTGCCGGATTGTCTATCGCAGCGCTGCTGCTGACCAGTATGGTAGACTGCCATTTCTTTAATGTAGGACCGGTACTGCTATACTCCGGAATGCTGGCCGTTGTGGAATTCCAGTTGGGTAAGCATATGGATTAAATTAGAAAGACAACCGCTGACCTTTTGGTCAGCGGTTGTTTAGATTGGGGGAGCATTTTGCATCCTCTATATGTTGAAATCAGGTGCATTTTGTGCTATAATACAATGCAAAGACAGGACGATTTTATGGTATAATATCCCCCAAAGGAGGAATGAAGATGCTGACCTATGAAGAGATTACAAAAAGTGAAGCGATTAGAACATATATTATCCGCGCTGATGAATCCCTGGATGCGCTGGGCTTTACGGAGCATAGTTTTGCCCATGTGATGCACGTGGCGGAAACTGCCGGTTATATTTTGGAAACGATGGGGCATGACGAGCGAACGGTGGAGCTGGCAAAGATTGCCGGGTATCTTCACGACATCGGAAATCTTGTAAACCGCAAGGATCATTCCCAATCTGGAGCAGTGATGGCCTGGAGCATTCTCAATGATATGGGTTGCGATCCGGCAGAGATGGCGACCATCGTTACCGCCATCGGCAACCACGATGAGGGTACCGGCGTTCCGGTGAACGCGGTGGCCGCTGCTATGATTTTGGCCGATAAAGCGGATGTGCGCCGCAGCCGTGTCAGAAACAAAGACCTGTCTACCTTTGATATTCACGACCGTGTGAACTACTCTGTCAAGAAATCCTCCTTGAAAATTAACGAGGACAAGACTCTTGTAAAACTGAAGCTGACCGTTGATACCAAGTTCGGCTCCGTTATGGAATACTTTGAGATTTTTATGCAGCGTATGGTATTGTGCCGTAAGGCAGCGGAAAAGCTGGGCCTGCAGTTCAAGCTGATTATCAACGAACAGCAACTGATTTGATGCATTCCAACATGACGAAAATAACAGCCGCCGACCATCAGGTCGGCGGCTGCTGTTATAGATTTTATTTCTTCTTTCGATATGTCCGTAATGGCTTATAGGATGCAAGGAAGGTGGCAGAAGCTGCGGCCAAATACATAATCCATGGCGTATTTACGGTAGCAACTTTGGTTGCGTGTCTGAAATCAAATCTTGCAAAAGTTTCTCCTGATTCCAAAAAGCCAGCAAGAAACATGAACAGGAATAAAGCCGTTGGCATAACCGCGGTGATAATAAAGTCAAAAGTTCCCTTTGCCGGACTGAAATTACCAATGATCGCCGCCGCCAGGAAAAGCAAAATACCAACAAACAACGGGGATATATGAAAAAACGGCAAATTGTCAAGCAACTCGCAAAACAAGAATATGAGGGGTATGGATACAAATGGAACGAGATAATACATCGCTTTTTTCATGCCTTACCTCCCAGTGGTGAATCATCTTAAGCCAATAAAATTGTACTGTAATGGCAGAATGAAGTCAAGCAATTTGGCGGTTTTTCTGAATCTCGGTTTTGTCTACAATAAAAGTGGAGTTTTTCTCATCCATGTTAGACGGGATGCCGCCCCTACGTTTGTTACCAAAAGCGTGTAGGGGACGAGTTTCCCGTCCTGGGGGAGCGAAACACCTCCCCTACAAGTTGCAATCCGCTGCGATGCGTGGTATAATACCCCCGATGAAAGCGAGGAAAACTTATGAAGAAAGTGCTTTTTGTATGCCATGGCAATATTTGCAGAAGTCCTATGGCGGAGTTTGTTTTGAAGGATATGGCGGCGAAGGCGGGGGTGTCTGAGCGGTTCAAGATTGCCTCTGTGGCGGTGAGCCGGGAGGAGCTGGGTAACCCTGTGTATCCTCCTGCCAGACGGGAACTTGCTGCCCACGGCATTGCCTGTGGCGGGCATACTGCCCGGCAGATTACCCGTGCAGATTTGAATGAATATGACTATATTTACTATATGGACAGCGCCAATCGGCGGCGGCTGGAGAGCATGTTCCCTGAGCACAAAGATTTCCGCCCCTTCCTGAATCGGGATGTGGCAGATCCCTATTACTATGGCAATTTCAGCCAGACCTGGACAGATATTGAGGAAGGCTGCCGCCGGATTCTGGAGGAACTGAAATGATGGATTTTGAGAAAATCGAGGAGGCGCTCTCCCAGTTGCCTCTCTACTATTACGGCTACATTGACCCCAAAACACTGGAGTTCTCTGAGAGAGTGCGTTATGTCTGCGGTGCGGAATGCCCTAGGTTCAACAAGACCTGGGCCTGTCCACCGGCAGTGGGGGAGGTGTCCCAATGCCAAAGCAAGTGCCATAGTTACGGACACTGTTTGATGATTGGCACGATCACCGAGGTCAGCGACATCGCCAACATGGAGGAAACCCTCGCAACCCGTCCAGCCCACGAGGAAGTGACCAATGGGGTGGCTGAATTGTTCCGCCAGCAGGGGGTAGAGCCTTATATTCTGTCCACAGAGGCGTGCACGATCTGTGAGCGTTGCGCCTGGCTGGATGGGCAGCCATGCCGCTATCCGGATAAGATGCATCCTTGCGTGGAAAGTCACGGCATCAATCTAATTCCCACGCTGGAGGAAAACGGACTGGAGTTCCAGTACGGAGAGAACATTGTCACGTGGTATTCTCTGCTGTTCTTTTGATAGGTAATAAAAACAGGTGTGCGTTTGCACACCTGTTTTTATTAGCTGATTTGATTTTCAAAGGAGTTCACGTCGCCCACTTCGTCCACGTCAAAGTATACGTCCAGCATATTCTTTGCGATGGTGGCAAGGGTAGAACCGTGACCGCCTTTTTCTATATAGATAGCAATGGCAATCTGAGGATCTTCCAGCGGGGCATAGCACACAAATGCGCCGTTGTCAGATGCACCGTGGATACCGATTTCTGCAGTACCTGTCTTGGCGGCCACCTTCACAGGATAGTCGTGGAAAACGGAGTAGGCAGTACCCCAGAAATGTTCATCCTCCTGAGTAACCATATACATACCTTCGCTATAAGCGGCATAAGCCTCATCAGAGATGTCAAAGTGGCTGAGTAGTTCCGGCTTGTTCTCTGCCAGCAGTGTCCGGTAGTCGGAGGATACAATCCGGTTCATAAAGGTCGCCTTGTAGCGGTTGCCCCTGTTTGCCAGGGCGGAGGTATAGGAGCACAACTGAATGGGCGTAAAGCGGTGTTCCGACTGACCGATGGCGGCCAAAACTGCGTCACCTCGATACCACGACCGGTCATCGCCCACGTGGAGCTCTGCCTTGGTTTCCGCATTGGCCCGATGGCCGATATACTCCGGAAGCTCAACACCGGTTCGCTCACCAAGACCCAAACCCTTGGCGGTTCTGTCCATATAATCGATGTCGTACCGGTAAAGCTGATAACCCAGCTCGTAGAAGTAGTAGTTGCAGGAGACCATCAGCGCCTTGGCGGCGTTTACATAATTGTGGGTGTTGCCGTAGTTGGTCCATTGCAGACAGGAAACATCCCAGCCGCTGATTTTCCGGAATACACCCAAATCCCGAATCTCGGTTTTGGAGTCTACCAATTTAGCATCGATACCTGCAATCAAAGTGCTCATCTTGTAGGTAGAGCCGGGGGGATAGGTGGCAAGAAGCGCCCGGTTGTACAGAGGCTTCAAAGGATCCTTGGACAGATCTTCGTAGTTTTCAAAGAACCCGGACAGATCGTAGGTGGGGTAACTGCCGCAGGCGAGAATCTGTCCTGTCTTTACGTCCATGGCCACAAAAGCGCCGCCCTCTACATCATAGCCGTCCTTCGGTTTGCCGTTTTTGTCCGGCTTTTTCAGATCGGCAATCACCTGGGCCATCGTATCCTCGGCAGCCATTTGAATACCCAAGTCGATGGAGATCTCTACATTGGAGCCGGCCTTCGGCTCCTGCCAGTATCGGGAGGAAACCAATGTGCCGTCGGTGGTGACGGTATCTTCGCGCCAGCCGTCCACGCCGTGGAGGAATTCTTCATAGGTGGCCTCCAGACCGTCCTGACCTACCTCGGCATCCATATCATAGCCGGGGATATTCTTGTAGTATTCCCATTGGTCTGCGTCCATAGCACCTACGTAGCCTAAAATGTGGGCGGCGTACATAGTATTGTACTCCCGGACGGTGGAGGCTTCTACCTTCATGCCGGGGATATTCAGCTCCACAATAGCGGACAGCTCTGCGTCGTTAGCATCAGAAATGAACACGAAAGTGGAAAGGCTGTTGACGCACTGCCGCAGGGTCATTTCATAACGCAGACCGATGACCTTTCTGGCTTCGTCGTCAGTCCATTCCGCAGGGATTTTGTAACGCTCTCTCAGCTTTTCTACAAGCAGGGGGGCAGTAATGTCAGAGTCCAATCCCTCCATGAAATTCAGGAAGGTTTGGAAATGCCCCTGCCAGATGGCATTCTGCTGATCCAGCGTATAGGTAAAGGGTCGTTCCAGAGAGATGGGGAAGTGCTCCGTGTATTCGATACCTGCTTCCTCGCACCGCTTAACCAGCCGCAAAAGGTTGTCGTTGGTGCCTTTGGCGCTGAGAAGAACGAAATGGTTAATGGTCAAATCGTAACTGGCCCGGTTACTCACCAGCAGGTTGCCGTTTTTGTCCAGAATATCTCCCCGGGCGGCTTTCACACGGGTGAGGGTGGTAAATGTGGCTTGGTTGTCGGTTTTGCCGCCTGTTTCGATAATTTGCAAATCGTAGAGCTTCAGAGCGAAAAAGCCCAGAATCAATGCAAATACCAGAAGAAATATGGCGGCACGAACTTTACTTATTCTTTCCATGAAATGCCTCCAAAGGCGTTGATTGCTTTTGCAATCGGGTAGAAGATGGGAACGGTGAGCAGGGAAAGACCTGCGGTAATCAAAAAGCCGTGGAACCGGGAGAATCGGGTGAGTCCCAGAAACATCCCGAAGGCAAAATTAACAAGTACATACAAGAGCATAGCGATTGCTGTGCACAGCATAACCGAGGAAAAACGCTCCTGCAGATAGGCCTGCCGGAGAATACAAACCCCGATGCTCAGAAAGGTGATGGCCACCATGGAGTAAGGACCCGGGGCAGTACCGGAGAACAGGTATAAAAGGCCTGCGGTCAGAGAAAAGATGCTGCCGGTATGGGTGCCTTCTATCAAACAGATTAAGAATATGGCGCAAGGGACCAGTTCTGTGGTAGCGCCTAAAAGCCGCACCCGGCTTAAAAGCACATCCTGCACCACAGACAATACCACCAGCAGCGCGCTGTAAAATACCCATTTCAGGACAGATTTTTGCTGCTTTTTAGTAAGCATCAAGTGGCTCAGCAGGGTAGTACTGGGCTTGTCGGGTCTAAATTCCTGTTTTTTTGCCATGGCAATCACCCGGCGTTGTATTCGGTCACAATAAAGACCTGTTCCAGACTGCGGACATCTGCCGCCGGCTTCAGCAGCGCATACTTGGCGACGCCTGTGTCATCAAAGCCTGCGTCTACCACGTGACCCAGAACCAGATTCCGGGGATAAACGGTAGAACCGGTGGTGACTACCTGGTCGTGGTTGCGGATGGTGGCGGAAGAGGGAAGGTAGTTCATTCTCAGCAGTCCGTCCAGACCGGTGGCATAGCCACCCTGTACCATGCCACTGTGGCCGGAGGCAGCGATGGTGGCGCTGATTTCCAAAGAGGAGTCCAGAACGGACTTCACAATGGAGTAGTTTACGCCCACCTCACTCACCAAGCCGACCAATTCACCGTAGGCAGTGATGGCGCACATGCCTTCCTGAATGCCTACGTTGCTGCCGCGGTTGATGGTAAAGGTGTTGCTCCAATCGGAGGAACTGGTGGAGATGATATAGGCATCGACCAGTTTATAATCTTCATTAGCATCTACCAAATCCAATGCGGCGCGCAGACGCTCATTTTCCTGCTTGGTGGCATAGGCGTCCCGGGCCTCATCCTCAATGGCGGCAAGCTGCTCTTTCAAAGACTGGTTTTCCGCCAACAGGGTTTCGTACCGGAAGATATAGTCGTAAATCTGCTGGGACTTGTCGGTCAGCTTGCTCACACCGGCACGGAAGGGGGTCAACACACCCTGCACCATCATCTGGGGCAGCTTCATGCCGGTCAGAGAACTGACAACTGCCAGCACCACGGCCAGCAATACAGCCGCAACCAAAACAACCCGTATGCGGTTTGTAAAGAAGTGTTTCATAGGTTTTCCTCCATGAGTTCCGGCGCTATGGTCTTGAGAATCTGTCCCAGTCGGCATACCGGCAAACCCATTACATTATAGTAGTCGCCAACCATTTTCTCCGCAAACAGAGCAGCGCCGCCCTGGATGCCGTAAGCGCCGGCTTTGTCCATAGGCTCGCCGGTGCGGATATAGGCGTGGATTTCTCTGTCAGTCAGCTCCCGGAAGTGAATATCCGTCACCTCAGTGCAGACTGTGATTTGACTACCACGCAGGACGGTAAGACCGGTCATTACCTGATGGTCCTTGCCGGACAGAAGCTTCAGCATACGGTAAGCGTCGGCTTCGTCTGTCGGCTTGCCCAGCACCTTGCCGCCGCATACCACAATGGTATCGGCTGCCACCACTACGTCGTCGTCGCTCCGGGGTGTGGCTTCCGCCTTCAACCGGCTGACACGGGCAACCTCGTCTACGGGAGATTTGGTTTCGTCCATGGTTTCGTCTATATCTGCTACCTGCACCGTGAAGGGGATATGGAACAGTTCCATAAGGGCCTTGCGGCGGGGGGATTGGGATGCAAGAATCAGTTGCATAGGGACTCCTTATTCAATACCCCGCAGGTACAGGCCACGGGTGCCTGCGCCTGGATCGAAGGGGGTGTTATTCTGATAGGCAGACAGAATCCGGTCTACCTCCTTAGCGTTTTCTGTTGTAAAGTACAGACGGGTGGCCCACAGACCAAGCCGGGCCAGATCGTCCTGACGGTCCAGCCAGTAGAGCTTTTTGCCGTTGAGCAGTACGCTGCGGCAGGCATCTCCGTCCTTTATGATGGGGAATTCTGCGCCGGTTTTATCTGTTAGCTTGGCAGGTGCGGTGTTGCAGGTGCAAGCGCCGGTCTTGCCCCGGATCAGACAGTTTTCTGTCAGCATCAGCGGCAGCCGTCCGTAAATCAGAAGTTCGCAGGGCACAGCCTTGCTTACGTCCCGAATTTGGGGCAGCGTCATCTCAAAACTCAGGCAGGCGGAGCGCAGAAGCAAATCTCTTGCGCAGTTGACAGCGGCAGAGTTATACAGATTCAGGCCAAAATCGCCTCTTGCCCGCAGACCGCATTCCCGTACAGGGAGCAACAGACCGATGTTGCCAATCAGGACTTCCCGGATACCTGCGCTCTTGACCTGCAGCAGGTCCTGCTGCAGTTTGCTCAGCTGTCCGTCGTGGACGATTCTGGGCAGTACGGCGCAGACGTTAAGTCTGCTTGCAAGGCTTTGACACAATGCCAAATCCTGACATAAAACATGCAGCGGCACGTACAAAACAGCAATGTTCATATCCAGAAGCTTGGGGGTGATCTGCTCCTTTGCGGTGACCTGAACAGTCAGCTCCGGCGCTGTCCGCTGTCCCTTGTAGTGAGCGATTTTGGACGGGCGATTCAGCAGGGGATTATCCCGTCTTGCCCGTTGGGCGGTAAGCAGATTCAGCACATCCCGACGAAGGGAATTGATTGCCGCGGCAGATAGGGTCAGTCCGGGTGCAATGTCTGTGCGGACACGGGTGCAGTAATAGGGGGTGCCACCGGTCTTGCCCAGGCGAGAGGCCAGGGCATCGTGGGTCAGCGCCACAGTCCGGGCGTACTCGGGGGCAGGTCCGGAAAGGGTACAGCTGCGACCGTCTGCGTCGGTAACGGTCAAAGTGGTCTGCCCGGTGTGGACAATCATCTCGAATTCCACGGGAACAACAGGATTCTCTGCGGTTTCGTAGGTCTGGCGCATCTGTTTGCACCATTGCTCGTCGGTGGCGGTATCCTCCCGGATGCCGAACATATGGGGTCCGGTCTTGCCGGAGTAATAGTCGGTAAAACCTTGGCGGTTAAAGGCGGTGGAAAGTTGCTCTGCCATAGGACGGGTTACCCGTCCGGTGTCGATTGCCTCCCGGTATACACCGGTGACAGCGGCCACATATTCTGCCCGCTTCATCCGGCCTTCCAGCTTTAAGGAAGCAACACCCATATCCTCCAATTCCTTCACGTACTGTACTGTACAGTTGTCCTTCAGACTGAGAGGATACTTGTTTTCCCAGCGGTTGTAGCCGTAGCTTTGGCGGCAGGGCTGGGCGCAGCGGCCACGATTGCCGGAACGGCCGCCGATTGCGGCAGACAGATAACACTGTCCGGAGTAGCTCATACACAGAGCACCG
>JAEIGA010009999.1_pt1 | contig 14375 bp, 14 predicted proteins | sample 9270691 | NCBI WGS metagenome assembly JAEIGA01 (sample SAMN17057246, study PRJNA624740) | gut metagenome | biome: biome; isolation source: fecal sample | host: Bos grunniens | place: China: Xizang | collected 2019 | reverse complement strand
TCAAGAAAGCAACACCGGGAGTGAGAATTACATCTCACTCCCGGTTCTTTTTATTCCTGTAGAAGATCATCAATCGAAACGCCCAGAATCTCCGCGATTGCTTTTAATTCAATATCTGTCGCGCTCCGTGTCTGTCCTTCTAATTTGGACAAACTGGATGGGTTAATGTCCACGCCCATGAGCTGCATTTTGCTCACAAGAGTTGCCTGTTTCATGCCGAGGCTCTTTCGGATGCGTTCAATATTAGCACCGCAAATATTTTTTTCGCCGTATTCAGCCTTTCTTGGTTTCACTGGGACACCCCCTTGTCTTTCTAATTTAGAATTATAATATCCGTTTTGCTTGATTTAATTCCAAATTAGAATTATGATAAGAATGCGCCCTATTTATTGAATTTTCGACACACTATGGTATAATTTGTGTATGAGATTTTTCATTAAGACAGCCATATGTCCACTCCGCAATTTATAATGGTTGTAAAAACGGAGGTGTCATCCATGGAAAATACTAGACGTGATCGGGTACTGGAAATCTTCTTCCGGGGCTTGCGAGGCGAGGATTTGAGCGTCCAAAAGTTGGCGGACGAATATGAGGTTTCTACCAAAAGTATTACCCGGAGTCTGAACGACCTGAAGGCATTCCTGGCAGACCACCGGGAGTTGGTTGGACATACGGAATTGCAGTATTCCCACCGGGATAAGTGCTATCGGCTCTATATGGACGAGTTTCTGGCAAGCAAAGAGCTATTTGCTATGGTGGAGGTACTGATTGGCGCACGGGCATTCTCTAAGAATGAGCTGCTACAGCTCACCTCTAAACTAAAGAAGTTTACTACGCCTGGGGACCGGAATAAGCTGGAGGAATTGATTCGCAAGGAACTGTATCAATATCCGGAAGTGAAGCACGATTGCGATAGTGTTATAGATACGCTGTGGCAACTGATGATGTGTATTTCCGAAAAGCGGGAAATCTCCGTGGAATACTACCGAGCGGACAGAGAGCTAAAGGAACATCGGCTCCGTCCGGCATCACTGATGTTCACGGACTATTATTTCTACTTAATTGCCTTTAATACGGAAGGCGATGAGGATAAGCCTTTGTACTTCCGGGTGGATCGTATCCGCCACATCACAGAGCATCGGAAGAAATTTACCACGGCAGATGCGCCGGGATTTGATGAAGGTCTGCTGCGGCAACGCAGTTTGTTTATGTGGCCGGGAAAGCTACGGACGATCCGGTTTGAGTTCACTGGCATTTCGGTACAGGCAGTGGTGGACAAGCTGCCAACCGCCAAGATCATCGAGCGCACAGGGCGGAAATATCTGATTGAAGCCGAGGTCTACGGCGATGGCATCAAAATGTGGCTCCTCAGCCAAGGCCCTTGGGTGAAAGTCATCTCTCCGGAAGATTTCCGGGACGAGGTGAAATACCGGCTGAGGAAAGCATTGGAGCAGTATGAAGATTGACTATGTTTATACGGAGGATTCCTTATGGCAAAAAAGAAATTGACAACTATTCACAAAGATGTAGATGAGCTTATGGATTGGGTTGCACAGCGCAATAAGAATCTAAAACAGGGAGATAGTGCAGTTAAATCGACTCGTTTTGAAGACTTGCCTACTTTGGGAAAAGTAATCTTTAGGGGCGAATTAGGAATCAAAGAACTTCCCGCTGACGAACGCAGTAAATATACCGAATACTTTAAGAAGAATGGGTCCAGAATTGCTGTTTTAACAGCGGTAAATCCCATGTTTGGACTTGGTACATTGGGGGCAGAAGCCGCAGCCAATGGACTAATCTCAACAAAAGCGAGTGTAGGAACTGCTGCTGCCGGAGCTGGGTTGGTTGGAGCGGGAAAAATCGCAATTGCGTCTATTCCGTCGTGCTTATCTGCTTCGGCAATGTCTGGATTAGCCTTTATCCCGGGATTACAGATAGTGGGAGCAAGTTTGTTTGCGTTAGGCGCAGGTGCAACCTTGTTTAAGGCTGTCGAAAAGTTACCTCAAGGCAAAAAAATGGTCGAATTATTTGCTGAGGCACAAGCACAGCATAACGATTGCTACATCAAACTGGAAAGCAATATCATTAAAATTGGCGATGTACTTAGCGACAAAATCAAACAAGCTGCAAAGCAATTAGAAGCGGCATCTAAGAAAATTGCCATCTCTATTGACGATGTGGTACATTCTGATCAGAATCTCCGCATTATGCAATATAATGAGATTTTGCTGGGCCTATTTAACAATCAGGCAGAGATAGTCGAAACGCTATCACAAATAGCTGATTGCCAAGTATTGATTGAAGAAAATGATGACATAAGCAAAAGAATCAACGAACATAAAATCAGCTTACAATTACTTATTTGCAGTGCAGAATACCTAAAATAAAGCGTGGTGATAGTATGATTTCTTATCGTGAAAAACAGCTTTTGGCAGTTATGAAATATATGCAGAATCAGACAAATGATCTTGCTAAAAACCTTTCTGAAGCTTTAGATGCCACAGAAACGGGTAAAAAGATTTCGCTTGCTTGTCAACAGTGCCCGCGTCTCGAAACATTTGAAGAGCTATGCGACCGAGCTGCCGACGCAGGATATGATACTTTCATTCGTGCAGAAGATATTCTATCGGCAGAAGAAATTGAAGATTTAGAGCGGCACAGAGAAGATATTGAAAAGGAATTCAAATCCTTAACCAAACTGCGTGACAAGGATATTCCCCTGTTGTTCCTTGGAATCGGCTTGCAGACTGCTCGTTGGGCGATCATTACTACCATCAAGCCGTTGTCTTTAGACTATACTGCAGAATTCACGCCACGAGAAGAACGTTTAGAGCATGATCAAGGCGATGATTTAGCGGAAGACAAAGAATCACTAAGAAAAATGGGTGAAAATAGGGCAATAAAGAAACTGCAAGAGAGAAATGATTTAGCCAAGGAATACGGTATAGATATAGAAAAGTCTGCTGAAGTATCTGTAGCCGAGCGTGACTACTCAGACGATGGCTTTAGATCAGTGCAACAAATTCTATTTCGCCCTGTCCCATATGATGCAGTGAGTGCTGAGGATAAATACAAGGAAGATTTTAAGCGATTTGGAAAAAACATAAACGGAACAAATCACAGGGCATTCACGTTGGGACATGATCCAGTTTGGGGGTGGATCATTGGCCCTATTAATATTCTTACAAGAAGCATTACATTTAAGGATTTATTGTTGACAACATTCCCTGTACAAGAAAAAGGAAATAAAATCCTGCTACCACAAACGGATATATTCCGTATGTGTCACGATGCTGTAAACAGCATCCAAGAAGATAAAAATCGCTTGGCCGCAGCTGGGATCAAACAGGCGCTACATTTTGCTGCAGATAAATACACCAAAGGAGGCTTACCCATTCCTTTTATTTCTGCAGAAAAAGCACAGCAGTTGATTGAACGCGACTGGAATTCAGTTGAAGCGGAAAAGTGGATTAAGAAAGCGGCAAAGTCTTTTGCAAATGACGCATCAGCCGTCGCATTACAGTTCTTTTTAAGCCATTATATCAACGAAATTCTTGGTATTATTCATATATTAATCAGTAGAGAAGACGAAGATTATGATCCTGCATTCTTGGAAGTGCGAACTAGAAGAATAATATCCATTTCAAGCTCGATTGCAAGCGGCTCCAATATTATTTATGCCTTGATTCGGGCTTATATAGAACAAAACCCCGTCTCCGGCGTAAGAGTTCTTGATATCGGTGGAATTGTCGAAAGCACATATCGTTTGATATCAAATACACATTTTATTCTAAAAATTAAAGACGATTATATCAAAGCTAGGATTGCGGCGGATTTCAAGAATAGATTACAAGAATTGGCGGGTGAATGTCATGGGGAATTTCAATCAGGCACCAGAAAATAGAATTATGCAAGGTGGATATATCATATGTCCAATATGTGGAGAGAAATTTACATGGAGTTATAAGCTGAAAGTGATTGAGCGGTCTGTGTTTGAACAGCGTAATACAACACCAACATATATTGAGAGTACACCTCATCAATACATGACGCATATTGTGGTAGAGGATAAACTTGTACGTTTCTCGATTGGGTGTAAACGATGTGCATCTACGATTGAAACTGCTCCAATGGAGCTAATAAACAAGGATAATTATTTGAAATATTCTCATAAATAATAATACAGACACCCACCTGTCCCTCTGGGAGTGTAGAATAAAGGCGTAAACTGAAATTCTACACTCCCGGGGGATTTTTATTCGATCAACAGGAGAATGGGTATACTTATGAATTGGAAAGTAGCATTGACCATTGGGTTATTATTGGCAAAGCCGGTTATTAAGGCAGTAAATGCCTGGGTGACTGAGCATTTGTCCCAGAAAGAATTCTACCGTGAAACCGGCGGCTGTGGCATCAGAACGGAAGAACTGAAGAAACTGGCTTGGGAAAGAAATGAAGATATCGAAGAGATTCTTAATCAAAAAGGTCTGACCCAGCAGCAAAAGGAAGCTGCCCTGCGCTATGTGGACGGCTACCGGTATTCAGAATTCAAACGGGACGAGATGCTCAACGAAGTTCAAAAGTCCAAGGAGTGGGCTGCGGCTCACTATTCAAGCAAAAACGAGAAATAAAATATGCTCAGTATAAACAAAAGATTCCCCATAAGAGAAGTGTTTATCTCATTTCTCCTATGGGGTTTTACTTATTCTTCGACTGAAGAATCGCTTTCCATTATTTCATTCCAGTTTGCAAGTGCTTCCTCCATTAGCTTTTGCAGTTCAGTTTTCTCGCCTTCTTCTAACTCCAGATCACGGATTATATCTTCGGTCCAACCCATAAACAAAAGCAAATACGCATTCGCAACTTCAACCGAATTTACTTCCTTACCGCTAGTTAATGCTTTGTGCAGCCACTGCTCTGCTTTCTTCAGATCTTTGCGGCTTCCGTAGGAATAAATCTTCACGCAGCGAAGCTGAGAATCCAAATTGCCTTGCTCAGCGGCTTTCCCACTCCAACGCAGCGCCTTTTCTATATCCTGTGTTGTTCCTTTTCCATAATAATAGCAATCTCCGCAAAGGTCCTGAGCAAGAACAAGACCCTGCTCAGCATACTTTTCAAAAACGGGATATGCCTTTTCGTAATCTCCTCGGTCATAAGAAACCTTGGCCATGGTCATTTCCCAGGCATGTTTACATGCCTCCATTTGAGTGCTTACCCACTTATATGCTTTTTTCAACATAATCATTCATCCTTTCTATAATCAGCAAATGGGAGTATCAAGTGATTTGATCTTCACTTATATCTTTATTCTACACGCTGCAAAAGACATAAGGGTGTCCGAAGCAAAATATTAAGTACTTTCTTTTTGCACCAAACGGTAAAATGTCGTTTTGCTACCTCCCAATGCTTTCATAGCTGTCGTGGCAGTTATCTCTTTTGCTTGCCAGCGCTGCAGGATGCGTTTCTGCTCTGGGTGTACTTTGGGTTTTCTGCCGGTGTATTTCCCTTGAGCCTTGGCCGCAGCGATTCCTTCGTGTTGGCGCTGCAGAAGATAATCCCGTTCCAGCTCCGCCACTGCGCCGAAGATCGTCAGCATAACTTTTCCTGTCGGATGGTATTCTGCTCTTGATTGTAGGTAGCTTATATTGCTTGCGAAGGTGCAAATCGTTATACAGGACACCATTGTGCGCCAATGCAAACTCCCGGTTCTCCGCGTGGCCAGGAAACGGATGGTTGTTGTGATTTGTACGTTTGTTTCCTTGGGGGGGGCATTCGGGTATGTCCCATAATCACATCTGCGGAAGGCGGCATCTGGAATCGCGTCCCCGGCATTTATAGGCAATACCGGTAGCATCCGCACCACGGGTCTCACAAGCCGTCCCCAGGACGTTCAACAGACGGTTCTTTTGCTATTGTGTCAGACTATGGCTGTAATCGTGGATTCCCAACAGACATATATGTATATAATTTAGACAAAGCTTATGTACTGGTTTGTTTGCACAAAGATGGACAAGTTGCGTAAGTAAAACACAAAACAAGAGGGTATTGCAATCAAAATGCAATACCCTTAATTTTATATTAGCCATATTAAAATGTCCTCAAGTAAGTTTCTGCATTACCTACACAGCATACAATTGGTGCGATTATTGTCGTATTTTTGTCGTACTCTTCATTTCTGTGGCGGGAGTAAATAAAAAAGAAATCCCTGAAACCGTTGTGGTTTCAGGGATTTTTTATGGTGGACGATATAGGACTCGATATGCATTTTCGCTTGCAGCGAAAATAATTGTAGCCGCCAGTTTACGAACTGGCGTCAGCAACAGTCCACTGGACTGTTGCATTCAGATGGGTTCGAGTCCTACATCTGAATGCCGTACCAAAATAAAAAGACACCACCCGAATGGGTGGTGTCTTTTTATGGTGGACGATATAGGACTCGAACCTATGACCTTCCGCACGTCAAGCGGATGCTCTAGCCAGCTGAGCTAATCGTCCAAAGGCAGGAGTCATTATAACGAACAATCTGCCATTTGTCAACCCTTTTGTAGAAAAACTTAAACAGAAACCTTTTCTTCCTCTGTTTCCTCCACCTCGGACAGCTCAATAGTCAGCTCAGCCTTGGTGATGAGGAAGCGGCGGATAGCGAACAGACCTGCAATACACAGGACGCTGGCCACGTTGCTCCAGGGGTTGTCGTGGGTGAGGATAACCTGCCGGGCGATTGCCACAATCAGCACCTCCAGGGTATTGGCGGGGGTCATATCCAAAAGCATACGGACAAACTCCAGACCGACCACCAAGGTCAGAATGTTGTGCAGATAGGTATCGATTGTGGCAAAGTAACCGTCGGTGGTGAACATTCGGTATATTTCCAGCGCCAACATAGTCACCAGCACCGCAAGGGTGATAATAGCGATGAGCCACTCCAGGAAGTGAAGGAACTTGTGAATCCAGTCAGTTTTCTTATGCATATTGTTTACCTCTCAAAAAATTTTTTCATATCCTTTGCTGCGGTTTCTACTTCTAAAAGCAGTTCGGTGGCGGACATTCTCAGCACACCGCTGCGCAAAGATCCCAGCTGCACCAGTCCGTCAGAGGAGGCGACCCGGACAGCGTAATTTCTGCCGATTTGGTCGACCAGAGCCTCGATATAGGCGTCTGCGGACTGGTTTTCCTTGGTATACACCACTTGAATATTGTGAAATGTCTGTTTCTCCCCGGGATTGCCCTTTACTTTGTAGCCGTCAAAGACCAAAACAACGCGGCATTTTTGATAGCCTGCGTAGCTGGAGAGCATATCACACAGTTTGCGGCGGGCGGCGTCCAGATCGTGCTTCGCCTGTTCGGCAAGCTGCTCCCAGGCGAATATGATATTATAGCCGTCCACAATGATGGCTTTTTCCCGGGGAGGCAGGATGGTGACCTCTTCCGTGGCCGGCCGATTTTCCGGCGCCCGGTACAAAGGCCGCTTCACAGGACCGAATTCCCGCTCCATAATGGCTTCCAGTTCCTTGTCGTCCAGCCGGAGATTGCGGGTGATGAGCGTAGGCTCCTCGGGAGGGTCGGTGCGGAAACCGCTGTCTAAGTGCATATACTCCCGGACTTGATTCCATTTGACGGTAAAGCCTGCGCCGTGGGAGCAGAATACAGAGTCCGGTGTGTTTTCCAAATCCCCTTCGGGATTGTAATCGTACTGTTCCACAACCGCCTGGGTGTTGTGACAGGGGGCATAGCCGTGGAGTGTCAGTTGCAGCTGCCCCAGACCCTGTGTATAAGCGGCCACCTGGGCGGCATATTCTCCCACTTCCGATGCGGGCACGATGCCGGTGAGGGTGCTGTTGTCACCGTCGGTCACGGGAGCATCAAATTCTCCGCTCATGGCCCGGATGTCGGTAATGGCTCTGCCTACCTGGGCAGTGGGAACGGTGAGAATGAACCGATACCAAGGCTCCAGCAACACAGACTCAGCCTGCATCAGTCCCTGCCGTACCGCCCGATAGGTAGCTTGACGGAAGTCGCCGCCCTCGGTGTGCTTCAAGTGGGCCTTACCCACCAGCAATGTCAGCTTCATATCGGTAATGGGTGCGCCGATGAGGACGCCCCGATGCTGCTTTTCCGATAGGTGGGAGAGAATCAGCTTTTGGTAGCTCATATCCAGCACGTCCGTAGGACACTGGGTATCGAATACCAATCCGCTGCCCTGGGGCAATGGCTCTAATAAAATGTGGGCCTCGGCATAATGGCGGAGAGGTTCAAAATGCCCCACACCTTCCACTGGCGCGGCAATGGTTTCCTTATAATAAATCCGTTGGTCCGTCAGGCTCACATCCCAGGAGAATCGCTGGGCAATCACACTGCGGAGGACTTCCAACTGGACCTTTCCCATAATTTGAATGTGAATCTGCTTCAGCCGGTCGTCCCATATTAGATGCAGCTGGGGATCTTCCTCCTCCAACTGCCGAAGCTTCGGCATAGCAATCAGAGGGTCGCAGTCTGCCGGCAGATTCAGCCGGTAGGTCATAACCGGTGCAAGCAGCGGAGCTTCTGTGGCGGCCTGTTGCCCCAATCCCTGTCCTGCAAAGGTTTGGGACAGACCGGTGACAGCGCAGAGCTGTCCCGGGGATACCGACTCGGGTGTGGTAAATTTATCACCGGAGTAAAGGCGGATTTGCTGAACTTTCTCGGAAACAGCAGCGCCTTCTTGGTTTACATAATTTAGAGATTCCCGGACACGGAGTTCTCCACCGGTGATTTTCAGCCAGGTGAGCCGATTGCCCTGGGGGTCCCGGGAGATTTTATAAACCCGGGCACCGAATTCGTTGGCGTAAGGGGGAGCAGGCGCCCAGCGATCCAATACATCTAAAAGCAGGTCTACACCCTCCACCTTCAGTCCGGAGCCGAACAGGCAGGGGAACAGTTTTCGCTGACTGATCAGCTGCCCCAATGCGGTAGAGGGAAGTTCTCCGGTTTCCAAAAAGCTTTCCAAAAGGGCTTCGTCGCACATGGCGGCGGCCTCGTGGATTTGCTCTATGGGTGCGGTGAAGTCCGTGCAGCCGGCAGAAAGCTTCTCCTGTAGCTGGGCAAAGAGGGTATTTTTGTCTTTGCCGGGCAGATCCATTTTGCTGATAAACAGAATGGTAGGCACCTGATAACGGGCCAGCAGCTGCCAAAGGGTCAGCGTGTGGGATTGGACACCGTCCGTACCGCTGATTACCAGAACAGCGCAGTCTAAAATGGGAAGCACCCGTTCCGCTTCGGTGGAAAAGTCCACGTGGCCGGGGGTGTCAACCAAAGTGATGACCCGGTTGGCGGTTTCCAGAATCGCCTGCTTGGAGAAGATGGTAATACCCCGGCTTCGCTCTAAGCTATGGGTATCCAGAAAGGCATCCCCGTGGTCCACCCGACCGAAGGAACGGCGGGCGCCGCTGCAATATAAAAGGGCTTCGGAGAGGGTGGTTTTTCCCGCGTCTACATGGGCAAGTAGGCCCACGGACAAGGGGTGTTTGTTCATAATATACTCCTTGCGGATGCCGCAGCATCTTGGTATGGTGTTGATTTGAATTGATTGTACCATAGGCTTTGGGGATTTTCCACATCTTTCTTCCGTTAAAAGGAAAAATTCACCCAAAAACCACGTATTTCCTTGACAAAAGGGGTGTTTTATAATAAGGTATGACAAGTGTGTTTTCTACAAAAGGAAATAAGGAGAGAAAGAAATGGAAAAGAAAACGGCCCTGTTTTCCAGCCGTTGGGGATTTATCCTGTCTGCGGTTGGCTCTGCGGTGGGCATGGCAAATGTGTGGGGTTTCCCTGCAAAGCTGGGCGCCAATGGCGGCGGCGCTTTTTTGGTTGCTTATTTGATTTTTGTGGCGCTGTTCAGCGTGGTGGGTCTGTCTGCCGAGTATGCCATCGGCCGTCGTGCTCGTACCGGCACATTGGGCGCATACCGGAAGGCATGGGCCTCCCGGAATCCCAAGCTGGGCAATGTGGGCGGACTGGTAGGCTGGCTGCCTATGCTTGGCTCTATGTGTATTGCCATCGGCTATGCGGTCATTATCTCTTATGTGCTGAAGGCGCTGTTCCAGTCTGCAAATGGTGAACTGATGCAGGTGGACAGCGGCAAGTGGTTTGAGGACTTCTCCACCAGAGATTTTTCTGTTGTACCTTTCCACGTGATTGTGGTAGTGGGTACACTTCTGACCCTGCTGCTGGGCGCTAAGAGCATCGAGAAGAGCAATAAGATTATGATGCCCGTGTTCTTCATTATTTTTGTGGTGCTGGCTGTGCGGGTGGCATTTCTGCCCGGCGCTGCGGAGGGCTACAAGTTTATGTTCACAGCCGACTGGTCCAAGCTGAAAGATCCTATGGTGTGGGTCTGGGCGATGGGACAGGCCTTCTTCTCCCTGTCTGTGACCGGCAGCGGTATGATTGTCTACGGTGCCTATCTGGAGGACCAGGAGGACGTAGTCAAAATAGCAATTCGTACTGCCGTTTTTGATACCATCGCCGCCCTGGTGGCTGCATTGGTGATTATCCCCGCCTGCTTTGCTTATAAGCTGGATGTGGGCGCAGGTCCTGCTTTGCTGTTCGTCACATTGCCCCGGATTTTGCAGGATGTACCCTTTGGCAGAGTGTTTGCCATTATTCTGTACGTGGCAATGACCTTTGCCGGTGTCAGTTCTTTGCAGAATATGTTTGAAGCAGTGGGCGAATCGCTGCAGAACCGCTTCCAAAAGCTCAGCCGCCGGTGGGTGCTGGTGCTGCTGTGCGTGGTATGTCTTGCATTCGGCATCAATATGGAACCCATTGCCAAGTGGGGCCCCTGGATGGATATTGTGTCTATCTATATTATCCCCATCGGCGCAACCCTGGGCGCAGTGTCCTGGTTCTGGGTGATGAAGAAAAACGACCTGCTGGAGGAAATCAACAAGGGAACCCAGAGACCTCACGGTGGTCTATGGTACCATTCCGGACGGTATCTGTATGTTCTCTGCGCGCTGATTCTCTGCCTGGTGGCTCTGTTTATGAAGGTAGCCTTCTAAGAAATCAAAAACCGACCTGCTTCCGCAGGTCGGTTTTTTATAGGTTATTTTGGAAAAATACTTTGGCAGAATCTAAAAGGGTTTCCCTGTGGTTGGGAATCTGTTCATCCTGTACCTGTTCCAAAAGGTAGGTAAGGCAGCTGCCTAAGACCTTTCCTGCAGGAAAACCAAGTTGGAGAAGGTCTTTCCCGTCAATGGCCAAATCCTGTACAGTCAAACAGGCATCTTCCGAAAGGATCTCCTCTAAAAGGCGGTGAACTTCGGAAAAAGAATCCGATTCTTCCTTTGTTCCTTTTCCACCGAAATCGGCTTTTTGCAGGGCCAGCAGGTCGAAAACCGCCTGCACGCCGTATTTTCCCAGCCGGCGGCGGAGAACTTTTTTATCCGGTGTCAGCTCGGTCATATGGTGGGCGATGAGAAAGACCACCCGCTCCCGGAGGGCGGTAGGCGCTTTCAAGGAGAAGAGGAGAGCATCTGCCTTCTCTGCGCTCACTTTGGCGTGACCGTGGAAATGCCCTCTGCCGTTTTCGTCCAGGAAGAAACAGTCCGGCTTGCCGCAATCGTGGAGCAGCGCCGCCCAGCGGAGTACTAAATCTGAGGGAACACCTTCCACCACCTGGGCGGTGTGGGTAAATACGTCATAGCGGTGGTGGGGGTTATGCTGGGCAAAATCCACACAGGGCGCCAGAGCCGGCAGCGCCTGTACCAGAATATCCCGATACATCAGTAAATCCTTGGCAGTGACCAGGGGAAGGAGTTTGCATAACTCATCAAACACCCGTTCTCTTGCCAGCTTGTCCATGAGAGGGGAGAGGGTTTTCATAGCTTTTAGGGTGGCTTCCTCCGGTGTCAGCTGAAACCGCACACCAAACCGCACACCCCGAAGAATCCGCAGGGCATCCTCGGAAAACCGCAGTTCCGGGTCGCCTACGGTACGTAAAAAATGATTTTTCAAATCCTCCCGACCACCAAAGGGGTCAATATACCCGGTTTCCGGGGAGTAGGCCATGGCATTGACGGTAAAATCCCGTCGGGCCAAGTCCTCGTGGAGGTTAGAAACAAACCGCACCCAGTCCGGATGCCGGCTGTCTTGGTAGCCGCCCTCTGTGCGGAAGGTAGTAATTTCAATGACCGCCTTGTCTATAACCACGCCGATGGTGCCGTGTTTTTCACCGCTGCGCACCAAGGTAAAGTCCGCAAAAACCCTTGCGGTTTCCTCCGGTTGCGCATTGGTGCATAGGTCATAATCGTGGGGGGTCAGTCCCAGCAGGGAATCCCGGACACAGCCGCCTACGGCATAGGCCTCAAACCCGGCCTGCCCCAGCGCCTGCATACAAAATTCTACCGCCTTGGGTAAATCCATCTTACACTGCATATTTTCCATAAAAAGCGGGGGCATAGAAATCCGTGGCCATCCATATTGCCCCGGACAGATAGAACAGCCAGTCGCCGCCGGCCATGCTTACCAGGCAGCAGTATAGAGCCAACTGCCGGAAGAACAGATACTGCCGGCAGTTTTTACCGGTAGTGCCCAGCTCTGCCCGGAAATAGGTGGCAAGGAGCAGGGAAAGACAGGCCAGCAACGGGAAAAAGTACAAAGGCACCTGGGTTTCTGCGCTCCATTTCTGGCAGGAAAGCATGGTGCGTACGATCAAAGCAACCGCAACCAGCGCAAACAGCAGACAGTTGGGCTGCCGACCCTGCAGACGGGAGAATCCGGCAAAAGCCAGCGCTCCAGCGGCAGCAATGCCAAGAACAGGAGCCAAAAGCTGCAAAATACCGGTTGCATCCGGCGCAGATGCGGAAAAAGCCATACCCACACCGGCAAGGATGCAGCCGATACCGGCGATAGGGGACTTGGGGAACATCTGTCCGTATGTTTCAGAGGGTCTGACACTTTTTAGAAAGAAGAAGGATACGGCTACCACAACTGCCAGCAAAATAAAAGCCACAGTGCCGCTGATATGATGGAAGGGCAGCAGGCCGCTACTGTCCATCTCGGACATCAGCCAGCTTTGCAGCGCCATACCCACAAGACCCAGAATTATAGAAAAAAGGGAGAGAAACTCCGTTTTGGGAAACCGATTCATGGAAAAAACCTCCTAAAGGTGACAATGAAGCTATTATAGCAACACTTTGTTAGGATTTCTACCCCTATTTGGAAAAATTATACTTGTTTCCAAGGCCTTTACAGAGTATAATGTATACAAATTTCGATTGGGTAGAGGAAGTGAAGCGATGGTGCGATATATTGTGTTGGCGCTGGTGCTGCTGACGGCAGTGGGAATCTGTTTTGCTGCGGGTGGTTTTTCTGGCCTTGGCTGGTTGTGGCAGCTGCCGTTGAGTGTGGTTGGCTGTGTGGTGGGATTGGCCGTTACTTTTTTTCTGGTTCTGTGGATTGCCAGCGCGCTGGTGGATACAGAGAAACCCCAGGAGAAGGACAATCCTTTTTATAGAGCGCTGACCCAGACCACTGCCCGGGTGGCAATTTGGATTCTGCGGATGCGGGTCCATACCAAGGGCCTGGAACAGCTTCCCAAGGACGGCCGCTTCCTGTTGGTGTGCAATCACTTGTCGCTATTGGATCCGGTGATGCTGCTGGCCTATTTCCGGAAGAGCCAGCTGGCCTTTATCTCCAAGCGGGAGAACAGTTCCATGTTCCTTGTGGGCAAGCTGATGCATAGGATGATGTGCCAGCTGATTAACCGGGAAAACGACCGGGAAGCGCTGAAAACCATCATTACCTGCATCCGCCTGATTCAGGAGGATCAGGTGTCCATTGCCGTATTCCCCGAGGGATATATCCACGGCGACGAGCTGCTCCATACCTTCCGCAGCGGTGTGTTTAAGATTGCCCAGAAAACCAAAGTGCCTATCGTGGTCTGCACCTTGCAGAATACCCAAAAGGTGAAGAAGAATATGCCCCATTTTAAGCCTACCGACGTACATCTGCACCTTGTGGGTGTGGTCCGGCCGGAGGAGTACGGGGAACTGACTACCGTGGATATTGCAAATCGTGTCCATGCTATGATGGCGGAGGACTTAGGCCCGGATTTGGTATTGCAGGAAACCCCTTGATTTTGCGGAAGATACCCGTTATAATAAACGTAATTTGCCAGTTTTGGAGGATAGAAAGATGAAAAACAGCGAAAAGACCTTAGATATGATTGTAAATCTGTGTAAAAACAGAGGCTATGTGTATGCCGGCTCCGAGATTTACGGCGGCCTGGCCAACTCCTGGGACTACGGCCCTCTGGGTGTGGAGTTCAAGAATAACGTGAAGAAGGCATGGCTGAAGAAGTTCGTGCAGGAATCCGACTACAATGTGGGTCT
>JAEIGA010009998.1_pt1 | contig 14375 bp, 17 predicted proteins | sample 9270691 | NCBI WGS metagenome assembly JAEIGA01 (sample SAMN17057246, study PRJNA624740) | gut metagenome | biome: biome; isolation source: fecal sample | host: Bos grunniens | place: China: Xizang | collected 2019 | reverse complement strand
TCAAAAGTACCTTATGGATAGGGGTATTTCTATAAGTTCCGCCGTTTTCTACGATGTTTCGGTAGTAAGGTATCGCACAAGCCCCGACCAAGTAAAAGACTACTTCGCGGTAGGTTTTCGTAATAATTCGGGGTGGGTGTTGCGTAATAAGTATTTCAAAGGATGCACCGCCCAGGATATTAGCGTTATTCCTTTCGCCCCTGGTTCCACCAAGTACATAGTATTTGAAGGCTTTATAGATTTACTTTCGTATGCCACACTATACGGGTGTCCGAAAATGAATGTTATTGTACTTAATAGCATCGTAAATGTGAAAAAGGCTTACCAATACTTCGACCAGGCGGAACGCATATATTTGCTTTTGGATAACGATAGCAAGGGGGAAGAAACAACCGCTAATATATTGGCGATATATGGGGATAAGGCGGTAGATAAAAGTTACCACTACGCACCTTATAAGGACTTCAACGATTTTTTAATGAAAGGGGGTAAGAATGGCTAACGAAAAATATACAATAACGCAAGATAGCGATAACTATAACAATTACACTATAAACCTATCCGAAAGCCTTTGGGATGGAAAGAAGGATACCGATATGGTGTATTTGTCGGACTTTCTACAAGAACTTCCGAATAATTGCGTATTCCTTAAAGGCGTTACGGGTTGCGGTGCTACTTCTTTGGCTTTGGAAGATAGAAACCACTGCATAATAGCCTTGCCTACCAGGAACACCGTACAAAGCAAGTGGATAATAAGAAACCCCGAAACCCACGAAATAGAAGATTATAACGAAGATATATTTGCGATATATGGGGGCTTTCACGACACGAAAGAAGAACTTATAAAGTACCTTAATAGTAGAAGCAAGGAACACCCCATAAAGATAGTTTGCACCTATGACCAGGTGGAACGCTTATATATGCGCTTAATAGGCAAAATAGAAGATGGAAAGGGCGGTTATGTTCAAGACGAAAGCCCTACCGCGCTTTGCATACGCGCTACAAAATTCCGCCTTTATGTGGATGAAATACACCAGGTTTTAGATGATTATAAAACACCCGAAAGGCGCGAAAGTATTCGCGGTTTGTTGCGTACCATAGCCGTATTTAATAAGCATAATAACACCACTTGCATAACGGCTACACCTTTGGAAAGAAAATACTTCTTTGATGAAATAAAGGATTTGCGCGTGGTAACGGTGGACTACGAAGGCTTCTTTGCCAAAAACCCACGCTACGAAGATTTTAGGCGTAAAGTGGATTTGCGTAAATGTGGCTACCTTGCGCCCGCCGTTATAAAGATAGTACGCGACCACCTGGAAGGTAGGGCTTTCGGTAACGCCCATATCTTTGTAAATAGCGTAGATTTCATAGCGCAAAAGGTACTAAAACCCCTTATGGAAGAATACGCCGATTTCGCTATATGGAATAACGATATACGCGTAGTTTGTGGCGATTATGAAACAAACGACAAGAAGATAAAAAAAGCCGTTTCCGCCTTGTTTAAGGATAAGGATATTTTGAACGCCACAAATGTAAATCTTGCCCAGGCGGTAGATGAAGCCGTTATAGAACAAATGAAGGACTACGCCCACTATGGTAAGTTTGTAGCAAGCATAAATAGCCCCGCCAAAAAGATAAACTTCTACACAAAAACGGCGTGGCTGGGCGCGGATGTATTCGACAAGACGGGGCAAATATACATCGTTTCCGATGGTGCAAGAAAACACACTATGGCGGATATTTCTACGGCTTATATTCAAATTTTAGGGCGTATTCGTGATAGCCAAAATAACAAGGTTATACACCTTTACACCGAAAACCGCTATATCGCGGATGATGAAGAAATGACCGCCTTTGAAATGGATATGCAAAACCGCGACAAGGAACGCGAAGAAATGCAAGATATAGCGGAACGCCTTTCGTTAGAAAAGAAGAAAAAGTTTCTTAAACTTGATGTTTTGGAAAGTTCTTGCTACCTGGCTTTGAATGAAAGAACGGGAAACCTGGAATACGATAAATACCTTAAATGGAACGATGAAATTTCCTACAAGATAGTAAACGGGCAATATCGTAACGGCGCGAATATGACAAAGGAAATGCTTAAAAACGGGTGGGATGTAAGCGAAAGCGAAGAAACGCAAGCCGAAAAATTAAAGCGCAAAAGCAACACCCGCGTAACATTCCAAAAGTTATATGAAGATTACACCAGGTTAAAAAAAGGTTCGGCTATTTCCTTGTTTGCCGATGTGGATGCTATGGTGGAACTTTTGGAAGCAAAAGAACCTTATTTGCACGATGCTTTTTATATGTTGGGCGAAGATGTAGTAAGGGCGTTAGGGTACAAGCGTAGGGAAATAGCGCGGGAAGTAGAAATGCGCCGTAATAGCGATTTAAGCGCGAATATAACGCGTTTGCTTAACTTGCGTATCAAAGTAGGGGAAATATATACAAACGCGGAAATAGATACCATTTTAAGGGTTATAGAACAAAAACTACACCTTAAACGCAAACTTAAAATAACGGACTACTACGAAACCGAAAGCGTGTTAAAGCGTTTCGATGGTGGTGTTTCAAGGGGAAAAAGAATAGTTCGGCATTTAAGCAAAAAGGCGGAAACATAAGGGCGATATATAGGCGATATAGAAAAGCGAAAAGGGGGTTTTTAGCCCCCTTTTCTTGTGTGATATAATACTTAAAATGTATCTATGGAAATAGACAAAATTAAGTAGTGCAAAGGTACGCATTTTTTCGCTTCCTACAAAGGTTTACGCGGTCTTTTTAACATCTTCTACCACAAAAGGGTAAATAGTTATTTCCTTGCCTGGATATAACTTTTTAAGCACCGCGATAACTTCCTTTTGGTACGGCTTTATTACGGTGTTGTTAAACACTTCAAATGCTTCCCTATATTCGTTCTTTGTGAAACCCGTATTTTGTGGAAGCCTACCAAGAAGCGTTCCACTTGTTATTCGGTGCGCTACAAAAATGGCTTCCTGGGTGTCCTTTGCTAATTGTGCAAACTTCTTATCGAAATTGTCCGTTTCCAGGCGTTCGATAGTCGTAGCCTTATCTTTGTCCTCATTCCAAGAAATAAGGGTGCGCCCCGCGTTACTACTACCCGCAAATTTGGCGTTTATCTTTTCTTCTATCGCCTTTCTTTCTTCTTCATCGGGTACGCCATTATTAAAGTTTATAACCGCGTTTACGGCAAATCCGTTATGTATAGCCGTAAGGTGGTAATTTTGTATTTCTATTTCGGTGTTTATGGCATCCGTAGCGGAAATATAAGACGGGATAGGGTAAACGCTTCTACAAGTAGTTCCACGATAGTAATATATTTGCGTGGTCTTATTTGTCATTTTAGGGTTATAAACATCGTATTCGATAGGCTTAACGCTTCCTTTCCAGGTGTCCGCCCAATACACTTTATTACCCGTTTCGTTTATGCGTAGTTTGGTAAAGTCCGCCCAATATATTTCTAATATATCGCCCGCCTTGTTATATATAACCTGGATAGCAAAGCCCCCGAAAAGGTGCATATCGAATACACACTTTCGCAAGACTTCTTCCATAGTTTCGCCCCTGGTGTTTACAATATCTTCCCCACAATTTAAGCCGTTACCCATAGTAAACGCGGTTTTCGCGTCTATAATTGCTTGTTGTGTCGGGCATTGTATATACTGCATCCAAAGGGTTTCGGGGTAGTCGTTATTTGCGCCGTAAGATACCCACTTTTTGCCCGATGTTACCTTTTCTACAAAGCGCGTTCTTGTAACATTCGCTACGGGCATAACGCTTAATTCTATTCTTTCGCTCATATCCTTATCGTATTAAAGAATAAAGGAAGGATAGTAGCCTACCCTTCCCCCATCCGAAAACCTAAAATCTTTGTAACAATGATTACGAAACCTGGAACTTATCGTTATGCCTTTGTAGAAATTACTACTTCATTAGGGAAGGCTACTTGTGTACCCAAGCCAAATTCAATCGCAAGTCGGAACTCCTGGTTATCCTTGCTATACCAAAAATCAAACTTTTCGGCATCGCCTTGCATATCCGTTCCGTAGAAGAAATTTCTTGCATCGCCCGCCACGATGGTATTTGTTCCGTCAAGACCTGCAACCGCCTTAATTTTAATGTTGCTACCAGGGTAGAAAGTTTCGCCCTTATCTACGCCGTTAGCGTCATAGTGGAAAAGATTAGCGGACTTCATAGCCACGATATAAGCGCGGTAATAGTCGTAACCCATCCAAATAGTAGCGTTCTTCAAAACGGGTGTAGGAATAGCCAAAACAACATCATCCACCGCCTTAACATAGTCGGTGCTATGTGTAAGTTTGTTTTCCGCCTTTGTAATACCATCGGAAGCGTTTAGGTGCTTCAAAATGCCATCAGTCCATTTCAAAACATTATCATCGCTTGCGGTATCGCCTTGCCATACCATCATTTCGGTAGCATTGTTTACCTGTTCCACTACATCGGAAATAAAATCTTCCTCAAATGGAAGGGTTTTTTGTCCCGCTGCTACGCGTACATCGTGCTGTAAAGCGGTGTTAAGCAAATCCTTGTCGCAAAAGTTCATATTTACCTTTACGATAGGCGCGGAAATTTTACGCTGGGAAACCTTGCTTTCGCCTTGTGCATTAAAACCGCATCCGCTACCATCCTGGAACACTACGGAAGTGTTAAGAAGGTTAAGGGCGGTATTTGTCTTTACGCCAGTTTGAAGCGTAAACATCTTTGCCGACTCTGCACCAAGTACGGCACTTCTCAAAAGGGTATCGTGGTTCTGTTCCACATACGCCGGTAATGTATTAACTATCGCCATATTAAAATATATTTTATATGTTACTTACTAAAAATCTTATAGGCTTTTTCGTACTTCGTTCCCTTAATGTGTTCGGGTACTTCTTCGCCTATTTGTGTACTCATATTCGTTCTTTGTGGTACGGGTTGCGCCATAGGTACGGCTTTAAGTTCCGCAAGTTCGGCGCGTAATGCTTCGTTTTCCGCTTGTAGTGTTTCCACCTGGGCGGTAAGTTCCGCTAATCGCCCATCGGCATCGTTAGAATTTCCCATAGGTCTTTCGCCCATATCGTTATTTTCTTCGCTACCTTCCTGGCTTTCGCCTTCGCCTTCTGCATTATCGTTTCCATTATCCACATTTTCGTTTTCGTTCATTTCTATTTTGCTATCCTTGTCGGGAAGTTCCGAAACCCTACCTTCCACGATTACGACCTTAACGCCCTTTATGGTATATTCGCCATCTTCCAGGGGGATAACATCGCCGTTTTCGTCATAGGTAGAAATTTCCAACCCTTCGCGGATAATATCGCCGTCAAAAATGTATTCCTTTCCATCTTCGGCGGTTACGGAAAAGTTCGCTATAAACTTTCCTATCTGCTTCTTTATTTCTACTAATCTATGGTGCATAATCTACGCTATTTTTAGTTATATATATATTTCCGATATATCGCGCTTAAATGCGTGGTAAAAAGTGCTTTTGCGTGGCTTACCAAGTCCATTTAGCACCCGTTCCCACGCGGATTTTACACCCTATTTTATACCCGCAAGTTTCGTACACTTCCAGGTTATCAATGCTTAAAATTTCGCGCATTGTAGCGGTGTTTGTCTTACCATTCATATAGACCTTTATTTGCGCCCCCGATGGTATGGCTTCGCCTGGTGTAAGTTCCAAACAAGGGCTTAAAATGATATATTCCTTTTCATTGGTCGCGGTGCTTACGCATTGCACACTACAAGGTAAGTTTTCCGCCATCTTCTTTTCTATCTTTTGTTCTACTTGTTGGTCAAGTGGTAGGCTTTCATCTATCCAATAGGTAACAAAAGAAAAATCCATTTTGTAGGGAAACATCTTGTTTATAAAGTCTTCCCGCTTTACTTCTGCAATCGGTTTCATAGGCTTAATAGATGTTTATAGCGTTAGTTTCTTGCACCTTTTCCACTTCGTTATATTTGCGATATATCTTGTTCGCTTCGTTCCTCATTGCTTGCCTATCCGCAAGGGGTATATATTCGCCTTGCATAGTCATAGAAAAGGCATCGCTACCGCTTTTATTCGTGTAACCTTGCGAAGCCCTGGAAAGCATTACCAATATATCCGCCATTATAAGTTCTTGCGTTTCTATGTCGGTAAAGTCCATAGGGTTTTCCGCTTGCCATCCACGCATATAACAAGCACTACGCACCATATCGCTACTTATAGGGAAGTTAAAAACCCCCTGAAAAAAATTTAGTATCGTTATATCCATATCGCTATTTTTTATATTTTTACCTTGTTATAAAATTCTATCGCTTCCGAAAGGCTTACTTCGTGATAACTGAAAATGCCCGAAATTGAAATCCCCGAAAAATAGAAGGGGCTAACAAAACGCCCATTAACACAATTTACCATATTTTTGTAATTTTTAACTTTTATAAATTGTTCACTATCTTTAAGGATTTTTAACACACCGCACCAAGTGCCATCGGTTAAGCCTGGGTAGTCGGTAAAAAGTTTCTTTCGCTTGTAGTCCACTTGAAAACTTTCTATCCATTCCACACCTTTAAGCGGTTCGCCCTGGTGTTCGTAGTCGAAAGGTATGTGGCGTTTGTTCGCATCGTTCATTATATCCCTTATCACATCGGGAAGGAATATAACATAGTGTTCGCCGTATGCTTCGTTACATCTATATATAGGTTTGTTCGCGGGTAGTATTGGAAAGAACACTACCAGGGCTTCGGGTGTTTCTTCTACTACCATTCCCATAAGTCCACTTGCGGGCTTCGTGGTTAGTGATAGCGAAAGCATCCTATCGCTTTGCTTGTCGGCTATATCGGCTATATATAAAGGAAGTTTCTTCTTCATTCTACTTTTACTTTACCTTATATATATTTTGGTGGTTGGTTGCGTGCTTTTGCGTGGTTTTGTGTTCAAATAAAGCGCGTGTTCTTTTAAGTCTTAAAACCTATTTTTTGAACACAAGAAATAATATGCTTTTTGTGTTCATTTCTTTCTTTGATTTATTTGGATATGTAGAAAGGTTTTCGTACCTTTGCAAAGTGATATAATTCTTAATAGTGTTTAATATGGAAAAAGTAAACAAGACCAAAGGCGCGGTTATCTACGCGCGTGTGTCATCGGTTGGCGATAGACAAAGCACCGATAGACAAGTAGCGGACTTGCAACACTTCGCAAGGCTTAACGGCTACAAAGTAACCCAGGTATTTACGGAACACATTAGCGGTGCAAAGAAGAATGAAGAACGCGCCGTACTTTGTGAATGTTTGGCGTATTGCTTCCAAGAAGGTATAGATACCTTGCTTATATCGGAACTTTCGCGCCTGGGTAGAAATGTGGATGAAGTTTTGGCGAATGTGCGCTTATGTAAGGAACGCAAACTAAACATCTATTTTCAAAAAGAAGGGCTATCCACATTCCAAGCGGATGGAACGCCAAACCCTTTCTTAAACATCTTTATCGCGGTGTTAGGTACTTGCGCCGAAATGGAACGCGAAAACATTAAGTTCCGTTTGAATAGTGGGCGCGCCCAATATATCGCGAATGGTGGTAGGTTAGGGCGCAAAGTAGGCTATCGCAAGCCGAAAGAAGCAAAAGAACAAGACTATTCCCAGGTTATTATGATGCTTAAACAAGCAAATGAAATGGCGGATAAGGGGGTTAAATTGCCTACCTTATACACTATTCGCGGGATAGCGGACTTTTGCAAAGTGGGCGTTTCTACGGTTCAGCGTGTGAAGAAGGAATTTAATTTGTAACCCTAAATTTTTGAAACTATGTTATTCGCTATATGTGTGGTTATTTGGTTGTTGGGCGATTGCTTTAACCAAATGACGGGTAAGGGTGGAAGATGGTAAACAAAGGCTTCCCCAGGTGTTTAGTAAGTTCAGTATATAACCATTAAAGCATTTTACATTATGTTCGCTATATTAGTATTTATCGCCCTTTGTGCCGATGTATTGGGCGCGATGACGGGCAAAGGTGGAAAGTGGTAGTTTGTAACGAAGTCCACATATTCGGGGTAGGTGTGTTTACATCTACCCTTTTTTTGCGCGCTTGCACAAGGGCATTTCAAAGGTGGTGCTTTTGTTGTAATGTTTTTAATGTGCTTATATTGTGGTGGTTATGCGTTCTATCTTCTTACAAAACGATGTAGCGAAATACGATTTTCCTATAAAGAACATTTAATGCAAAAATGTTACACTTTTGTAAGGTGTTCCAGGTGGAAACGGGGGCTAAAAAGTGGGATTTTGGGCGATTTTCCACGAAGTCGCTAACTACCTATGTTTTAGCGGTTTAAGTAGTGGTTTTTGTAACATTCGATGTTACGAAATGAAATTTTCTTATAAAGAAAAACAAGGTGCAAAATGTTACACCTTGCCCGAACGGTGGTTTTTTGCTTTTCGTTCCTGGTTGCTATGTGTCGTTATACGATATATCTATAATATATTTTTCAGTGAAAAGAAAAAGAAGGCTTGTTTTTGCCTTCCTTCCCTTGTGTCGTTATGTGCGTTTCGTTCGCGTTTCGCGCCCGTCTTTTTTCTTTCACTTAAAACCTTTTTACATAGAAAGCGCATCCTTAATTTCGGGTGCATCCAGGACTTCCGCCATATCTTGTATAAGGCTTCTATCTTCGCCGTTTAATCCTATGCCGTAGTTATGCCATTTCCTATATACTTCCATAAGGTTAAAATCGGGTTGCGTGTCTTTGATAAACCAGGCATAACGCAAGAAGGTTTTTAATTGTACGCTTTTGTTACCCGCTTCGATGTTCTTTACTGCGTGGTAGTTTATTCTTGTCTTTTGGGAAAGTTCATAAATGGAAATGCCATTTTTCTTTCGCCAATACTTCAAGGTTTCGCCCATATATTTAAGGTGCTGAAATTCCATAAGTTTATCTTCTTTTTCGGTTCGTTTATCTTTGCTTTCAAGTAAAAGGCGCGTTTCTTGTTGCTTTTCGCCCAGGTGTTCAAAACCTTGTTGCATACCTTGCCCGATGGCGGTAACTTTCAAATTTGTATCGGCGTACATTTTAGAAAGTGCCATAAACATTTCTTTAACTTCGGATAGTTCTTTGCTTTGTTCGGGTTCGGTGGTGGTTGTTGGAACGGCTACTACATCGCTATTAAAGTCTATGCCCGTTCTTTGGAAATAATCAAGTGCCAGGCGTATAAAATCCCTTGCGTATAAGTCTTTCGCTTGTGGGTTCTTGTCATTGTACGCCTTCACATACGCATTAAGCCTATCGCGCGTTTCTATATCTATCGCGATGCTTCCGCTTGTTGTTGCCATAGGTTGTTAAGTATTATATCAATGAAACAAAAATTTTCGCCACAAAGTTACGAAATATATTTGGAATATATCAAAGATATATCCCTTTTTTTGTGTATAGCAAAATTTCGATTTTTCGCCCCTATAAGCCCTTATTTCAACGATTTAAGCCTTTCCTATACCCACAACATTAAACGCGCTTAAAACGCCTAAAAAGGGGCAAAATGGGGGTATAAAAAAGGGGCAAATATATAAGTAATATATCGCCCCCAAAAGATGAAAAATGAAAATATGTAAGGTGCTTTCCGCCTATGAAATTGTGTAAGTTCCCGCTTTGGTGTATTGTTTCGCACACCAGGAAGCCAGGCAATACGCTATCACTATATCATCGTGTATCGTGTCCTTCAAGTTATGGTAGGTAATTTTTCCGCTTTTGGTATAGTCCATTATGAAGTTTCCAAATTGTACCCTTGTTTCGGGTGTGTTTAGGATGCTTCCCTTTCCTTGCTCAAAGTTTCGTATCGTGTTTTCTACTATATCCCTTTTTGTTTGGTTGCCCGTTACAAAGCCCGTTATCGGCTTGTATATCTTTCGCATTATTTCAATACTTACCGCACCCATAGCGTTTTCTTCTGCAAAGCAATGTTTAACGCCCAGGGCTTTAAGGGTGTTAGCCATTTCTTCAAGCGTTTTCGTGTTTCCGTATTGGTAGGAATACATCGCTACCGCTTCCGCCTTTTCGTTTACGATATACAAAATAGTGCTATCCGTTCCACCATTCGCGCCCGAAAAGTCAATACCCGCGTAAAGTGCTTTTCCCTTGTCGGCGGGTTCGTTTATAAGCCTACTTTCGTAGTCCTGGAAGCAAGATATACCACCCGCCAAAAACTTGCAGTTATATTCTTGTTCAAAGATACGCGCGGGTGTTGTTTCCTTAATTTCGTTTATTGTTTGTTCATCATAAAGCCCGCTATCTTCCAAAGTACATTCGTAGGAAATATAGCGTTTATCGCCCGTTTTGCCTTTATGGTACATATCATAAAACACACCACCAACACCGCAAGGCGTAGAACAAAAATAGACTTTCTTTGCTTCCAAGCACCAGGGCTGAAAGATGGTGTTATATGTTTCGGTATCCAGGAAGGCGCACTCATCGAAAATTAGATATTTGTAGTTACCAGCACCACGCCCCCAGGCTTCGGCACTATGAAAGTAAAGTAGGCTACCATTTGCGAAAGTGATAACCTTTTGCACGCTATTACTTGCCACGATTGCCCCACTTCCTTGTAGGTTATCCACTATTTCGCGGATAAAGATTTGTGCCAGGCTTCCCGTAGGTACGATAAAGCCTACATTTGTTCGCGGTGCTTCTAAACACCATTTTACCGCCATACATTTAGCGATAAGGCTTTTTCCAATACGGCGCGAAGCCAAGAAGGTAACATATTTGCATTTGCTATCTTCAAGGCTTTTTATTACGGGTGTTTGATACCACAAAGGGGTAGGAAATTGTATCGTATGCGCCATATCTTACTTATGAATGAAACAAAACTTATTATTCTTCTTCAAATGGTCGGGGTAATGGTTTCGCGCCTATCACTTTCCCGTATTGGTCGCGTGGTAGTTTTGCGGTTATATATCCCTTTTCTTCATATTCCTTTTGCAAGGCTATTCGTTCTTGTTCGCGTTCCGCCAAAATACGGCGGTTTTTCTTCGCTATACGCTTCGCGTGTGGGCTTGTGTAGGTAACTTCGCCTTCTTCATTATAAACGCGTTCTACGCGATATAAAGCCCATTTCGCGCCCGCTATATCGGTAATATATACTTCGGGCGCATACCACTTATGCAAGTTTTCAAAATCAAAGTACGCCATTACGGGCATATCATCCACAAAGATTTTTTCGTTTTCCGCCATTACCTTTGTAATGGTTTCGTGATATATGCCTAATATATCGCTTGCATCTTGCATACTATCGAAGTCCACAAATTCGCCCGTTTCAATGTTGCGCGCTAATATCTTTTGGCTTTTGCTTAACGCCATTTTCGCGATACATTCGGGGGTATTTACATTTTCCATTTGCGAAAGCCATTCCAGGTTAGAAAGGCGGTTATTTTCGCGGTTACTATCGCGATGGTGTACTACCATTTCTTCCGCGTTCTTTCCCTTTGGTAAGTCCAGGAAATGCAAACCTACAAGGCGATGCACAAGGCACGCCGTAACGCTTCCATTTGTAGATAACTTTACTTGCAAATATCCGCTACTTTGCTTTACGGGTTTAAGTATAGTTTCGCGCCCGTCAAGGGTAACACTTTTTACGCGCCCTTCATCGCTTACATAGTACGAAAGAAAGGCGGTGCTATGTTCGTTTATTTTCTTCCAGGTTTCCATAATCATCGTTTAGTTTTTCCAGACTGTTACAAATTCGGCGTTAAGGGTTACATCGCGGTTCAAGCCCTGCACCTTACAAAGACTATCAAGGATATTTTTTGCTTCCTTGATGTTGCCTATTTCCTGGGCTTGCTTAAACAAGTCCGTATAACGGCAAATGGCTATCGCGCGGGCTTCTTCGGTTTCGCATACGCTTTGCGCTACGATAACTTGCGCGCGTTCCCATACGGCGTTAAATTTCTTTTGCTTCCATCTTGCGTTCATAGTACGGATTTCCGCTTTTGTGTAGCCTTGTTTAATAAGGTTATACACTTCCAAACTTTCATCGGGTACTTGCTTAACTTCTGCGGGTTGTGGAACACGCATAACGGGCGCATCTTCTACCACTACCATTTCTTTGTTTTCTACTACTTCCATAACCTTTTCTTCTACCTTTTCTTCGTTCTTACCTTTTGCAATTTCGGCGTAAATTTCCGCCATTTCATCCTCTACGGGATTTTGATTTTTTTTGCTTTTCGCCATAACCTAATATCTTTATTTTATTACACATTCTTATTAAACACGCGCTACAAAGTATATCGGCATCTTCGCCCGTTAGTTCTTTGTAAATGCGCCCCAGGGCTTCGCGTTCCTGGTATGTTATTCGCGTGATGCTATTTGTTTGCACCGCTTCGCTTATTATTTCCTTTATCCTTGCTTCCATATATTACAAATATATCGCGTATATATCGCCTTAAAGCGTTGATATTCTTTGCATTATCTTTGCCCTTACTACCCTTAATATATCCCCCGATATAGGGGCGATATATCCAAAAAAGGAAGCCATCGCCAGGGAATAGATAAACCCAACCTTCGCCACAAAAAGGGTATATATAAGCACCGCCCAAAATGACAAACACACGCTACACCCAAGAAGGGGGATATACCACCCGTTTAAGGGCATTTTTTCGCCATATAAGGCGCGAAATGCTACGCGGTTAAGTTTACCCATTGCCCCCGATATATCAACGATATAAACAACGGCTACACTTATCAAAGTAGTGTTCCAAAAAGTCGATAATACTTCCATCTTCTACGCCTTTTTCGTTTAGTTCCCAGTACTTTTCTTCGGTATAGTGGTACACTTTATATTTTTGGTAAATAAGTGTATCGCTACCCTTGATAAGTCGCTTTCTTATGTTTTCCGATGTTCCGCCCATTGCTAACGCTGCTTCATAGCGGTTTGGAAATACATACTTTTCGTTTGTTGTGGTATCTACCACGATAACCCTTTTTTCTACTTGTTCCATTGTCTTACATTTTAAGTTATACATATATCACACATTAAAAATTTCGCTTTAATAGTTCCTTCATCCTTACCCTTATTTCGCCTATCGTTTCGCGGGCTACAAAATCCCCTATTCCGAAAAACTTTGCAAACTTGCGATAACTTTTGTATTCGGTAAGCGCATAAAGTACCACGCGTTCCCATTCCGACAAGTAAGGCAATACGCGCAAAATGCCTTCTTCTTCTGCACCTGGTATGTAGTCCTTTGCGTAGTCCTCATATTTGGCGCACAAAGCCACGATTTCGGGCGTTCTTTTAATTTCAAATCTTCGCTTCATCTATATTCACGCTTTTACTATTAAACTTCTTATAAGTCGCGTAGAAAGGGCTTGTTTCGCTTTGTGCCTGGTTCTTTGCTACCTTGTAAATGTAGTATAGCATTTCGCCCCTTTCGTGCAGTCCTTCGATAAGTTCCGTAGGCTTTTCCATAAGGATAAGCGTAACTTCCTGGGTTAAGTCATCGCGTAGGTTTGCATCGGGGCAAACCTTCGCACATTCGGCGGAAATAAGCCCCTTTGCATAGTACGCTTTTATTATGTCGAAACAAAAACTTATCATAACACAAAGATACATCTATTTGCGTGGTCGCGCAAGTATTTGGGTGGGTATTTATTGCATAGTGAAACAAATTGTTTGGTTAAGCGCGTAATTAGGTGGCTTTGTGTGGGGGTGAAATAAAAAATGCGCTAATGTGTTGTGTAGATGTGGTTTTTTGTGTATCTTTGCATCGTGGTATAATAGAAACTATGCGTACCCGCTTGCGTGTAACATTTGAGGTTTTGAAACTGCAAAATTTAGAAGAATAGAAAAAACGCAAAAAGGGCGCAAAAATGTTACAAAGAAATGGAAATAGAAAAGATTAAGGCTATACCGATAGCGGGCTATTTGGATAGCAAGGGCATAAAGCCCAACAAAGAAAAAGGGGATGCGCTTTTTTATTGCGCTTCCTGGCGTGGTGGGGATAACCCTACCAATGTTCGCGTAGATACAGAAACAAACCTATGGTATGACTACGCGGAAGGTGTCGGCGGTTCTATAATAGAACTTGCTATGCGTGTAGAAAAATGCGATAAGGCGGAAGCCCTTAAAAGGCTTTCTAACGGCTTTTCGGAAGGCGAATATACATTTACACCACCCACAACCAAAGAAGGCGTAGAAACGGGAAATATGGTGCAAATAACGGATGTTAGTAGCCTTACCGCCTACCCCGCAAATCGTGTACTTCAAAAGTACCTTATGGATAGGGGTATTTCTATAAGTTCCGCCGTTTTCTACGATGTTTCGGTAGTAAGGTATCGCACAAGCCCCGACCAAGTAAAAGACTACTTCGCGGTAGGTTTTCGTAATAATTCGGGGTGGGTGTT
>JAEIGA010009997.1_pt1 | contig 14377 bp, 13 predicted proteins | sample 9270691 | NCBI WGS metagenome assembly JAEIGA01 (sample SAMN17057246, study PRJNA624740) | gut metagenome | biome: biome; isolation source: fecal sample | host: Bos grunniens | place: China: Xizang | collected 2019 | reverse complement strand
GTCATTTGCAGCCTGTGGCATAAGATACATTGCAATGCGGAAACATCCGTAACCTCCAAGCTTCATAAGAACACCGGCGTGCAGCATTGATACAGATGTGGGGGCACTTGCGTGACCGTCGGGGCTCCATGTGTGGAATGGAAAGAGGGCACCGAGCACTCCAAAGCCAATAAATGTCATGGGGAAGAATATATACTGCAGATTGGTGTCGATGTTGTTCATCGCTGCAATCTCGTGTATGTTCATTGTGGTTGCTCCACTGCCAAAATATATGCCGAGGATACCCATAAGCAAGAATGCCGAGCCGCCCATGAGCATAAGTGTAAGCTTCATGGCCGAATACTCCTTCTTGCCGCTTCCCCATACTCCAATGAGCAGATACATGGGAATGAGTGCTGTCTCATAGAACATGAACATGGCAAACATGTCGGTTGTTATGAAGAAACCGTATACTCCCAACGACAGCAATACATACCAGAGGAAGAACTCTTTTGGCTGTGGCTTGATGTTCCACGATGCGAATGTTCCTGTGAACACAATAATTGACGAGAGCAGAATCATCGCTACCGAAATTCCGTCTACTCCTATCGAGTAATTGATGTTCAGTGCAGGATACCAGCACCACGAGTCGGTATAGAGCTGCGCTGCTGTTACACCGGCATTACGCTGTGCTATAAAGTCGATGGTAAGATATACCGATAATGCCAGCAGCATTGTCGACCCAATTACCATTACTGTTCGTATTTGCTTTATGTTGCGGCACAGCCACAATGCCAAAAGCATTACAAGTGGAATTACTACAAATAAATTAAGGATATTCATTGTTGTATAGTATTCGGGGTTGGGAGTATTAAATGAAAATTAGCAATGTGGCGAGTATGACGAGTGCACCACCAAGGAACCACATACAGTAGCTCTGTACGTTTCCGCTCTGCAACGGGCGCACATAATCACCTATCTTCTGTGTTACTGTAGCGAGCATATCCATTGCACCGTCTATTATGTGGCGGTCGAACCATGCGATGGGTCGGCTGATGCAGTTGAATATAATTTTCTTGGTTACAAACAACCAGAGCTCGTCCATGTAGAAACGGTGATATGCAGCCTCGATAATGTTGCTCATGTTATGGTTGATGGCAGCAGTGATGGGGCTCTTGCCCTTGATATACATTATTGTTGCCATGAAGATACCCGCAACGGCAAGAGCGATGCTTATTGTCGCTACATTCCAGTTAAGGTGAATGTCGTACAGATGGCCGTCACTGCTGATGAAATGTCCGAAAGGTATGAATCCCGAAAAGAGAGTAACCAGTGCCAACACCACAAGGGGGACGGTCATTGTGGCAGGAGCCTCGTGAGGCTTGTGCGGTTTGTGGCTGCTCTTGCCGGCATTGTACTCGGACAACTGCTTCTCGTAGTGGCTCTCGCCCCAGAATATAAGATAGTAGAGACGGAACATGTAGAATGCTGTGAGTGCTGCAACAATGCTCATGAATATTCCCATCATGTTCGAGTAGTCGTAGCATGCCACAAGAATCTCGTCTTTACTGAAAAATCCGCTGAAAGGAGGTATACCTGCTATGGCAAGGCAAGCAATGAGGAATGTGATGTGTGTCACAGGCATGTATTTGCGCAGGCCACCCATCTGGTCTTTTTCGTTGCTGTGTACCGCATGTATTATTGCTCCTGCACCAAGGAACAGCAGTCCCTTGAACATGGCATGTGTGAACAGATGGAACATGGATGCCATGTATCCCAATCCGCCATGGTGGGGGTCGTCTGATGTACACACTCCGAGTGCTACCATCATGAATGCAATCTGTGATATTGTCGAGAATGCAAGTACACGTTTGATATCGGTCTGTACGCATGCCACAATTGCTGCATATAGTGCAGTGAATGCTCCTACATATGCAATTATATGCAGTGTGTCGGGTGCAAAGTCAATGAACAAGGGGAACATTCTTGCAACAAGGTAGACACCTGCCACAACCATTGTTGCCGCATGGATAAGTGCCGATACGGGTGTGGGGCCTTCCATTGCATCGGGTAGCCATATGTGCAACGGGAACATCGCACTTTTACCTGCACCGCCTACGAACATTAGTCCCAGTGCCATGGGGAGCACTGCGCCTGCCGACAACAGTACTGTTTCACTCGGGGTGAACGAGAATGTCTCGGCATAATATCCGTACAGCAGAATACCTATAAGGAAGAAGAGGTCGGCAAAACGGGTTACGATAAACGCCTTCTTCGATGCAGCAATGGCTGCAGGCTTGGTGTAGTAGAAACCAATCAGTAGGTAAGACGATACTCCCACAAGCTCCCAGAATACATACATCTGGAAAATGTTGGTTGCCACAACAAGGCCGAGCATAGAGAATGTAAAGAGCGACAGGTAGGCATAGTAGCGCTGGAAACCTTTCTCGCCTTTCATGTATCCCAATGAGTATATGTGCACCATAAGGCTCACTGTTGAGATTACTATAAGCATCATTACAGAAATGGGGTCGAGCATGATACCCATTTCAATGCTAAGTGTATCTCCCAATGGCAACCAGTTGATGTTGTAGGGTATCAGAGTCTCGTACAGGCCTTCGGCATTACGTCCTGCACCAAAATAGAGCGCAGCTGTAACATATGAAAGAACTGCGACCGCAGCAAGTGAAATGCTGCCCAAGATGCCGGCTGCTTTATGCGACATCTTCATTCCTGCCAGTCCCAGAATAAGGAAACTGATTAGGGGTAGTGCTAATATAAGTATTGTGAAATCCATGTTCATCAATGTTTAAGTTCTATCATATTCTTAATATGTATCGATTTCGCGTTGCGGAATACATTGATTATTATCGCTATTGCAACGGCTGTCTCGGCTGCGGCAATACCTATTCCGAACATTGTGAAGAAGAAACCTTCGAGATGTTCGGGATGGCTGTATGCGTTGAAGACTGCAAAGTTTATATCAACAGCATTCAGCATAAGCTCGGTGCTTATGAGAAGAGATATAAGGTTGCGTCGTGTGAAAAAACCGAATACTCCGATGAAGAAGAGAACGGTTGCAAGAACCAGATAAAATTCAGCAGGTACTATCATAGTTGTATTATTTTTTTCGTGCAATCATAATGGCTCCTACCATGCAGGCGAGCAACAGGATACTCAGTACCTCGAACGAGAGTACATAATTGTGTTTTGCGGTGCCCATAAGCGCCAGACCGATGGTCTTCATGGGAATGCCCTCGACATTGAACTTGTCTGTAACAAAATTGGCATTTGTTATAAGGTATAGTGCGAAGCACATTCCCGACATCGATGTCAGTATACCGGCAAAGTAACGGCGTTTCGATGTGTGGGTAATGTCAATTGTACCTTTTCCGATAAGCAGTGCTGCAAAGATGAACAGGACTACTATACCGCCTGCATATACTATAATCTGCACCGCACCAAGGAATGTGTAGTGTATCATAAAGTAGAGTCCGGCTGTTCCGAACAGAACAAACAGCAGGTATGTAACTGCGCGCATAATTCTGCTGGTTGTTACAGCAGCAAAGGCCGTTGTTATCATGAGCAGTGCAAGGCCTGTGAATATCAGTAAATTGGTTGAGAGTTCCATATTCTGTTATTTGTTTAGCTTGATGATAAGTTTCTTGCGGTCGAATACTGCATTCTCGAACTGGTTGTTGAATGCAATGGCATCTTTGGGACATACGTTCACGCATATCTGGCAATACATGCAGCAGCCAAGGTCGTACATATATTCATCGAGAACCTTCTTGCTCTTGCCTGTCTCTTCATCGGTAACCATTTTGGTCTTGATGGTTATTGTTCCGTTGGGGCAGTTGTTTGCACACAAGCCGCATGCGATACATTTGTTGTTGCCATTCTCGTCGAGTGGCATGTATAACATTGCGCGGTGACGGTCCGAAATATGCTGTGTCTTTCTGTTTTCGGGGTACTGTTCGGTTACCTTACGGGTGAAGAATTCGGTCAATGTTGTCTTGAGTCCCGTAAGAAGCGACTTGATAGTACATAAAACTCGTCCTATATAAGTTTTATTGAATTCCATATTATATCCTTTTTTCCTTGATTACATTATTAGAATATCCATCCCATTACAACACAGATTGTCATTATGAGCAGATTGACAAGGCCTATGGGCAGAAGGTATTTCCACTCGAGTGATACGACTTGGTCGATACGCATACGGGGGAAGGTCCAGCGTACCCACATTAGTAACCATATTACAAAGAATGTCTTTCCCAAGAACCATACGCTGCCGGGAATGTAGCACATGATGTTGTTGAATGTGTCGAATCCCGAAATGTAGAAGGGTGCCCATCCTCCAAAGAAGAGTGTAGATGCAATTCCGGCTACAATGAACAGGTTCATGAACTCGGCCACATAGAAGAAACCAAAATGCATACCCGAGTACTCGGTGTGGAATCCGGCTGTCAGCTCCGACTCGGCCTCGGGAAGGTCGAACGGTGCACGGTTTGTCTCGGCATTACCGGCAATAAGGTATATTATAAAGGCTATGAATGCCGGAATGTGTCCTTTGAAGATGAACCATCCGTCGCGCTGTGCCTCAACAAGCTCGCTGATTTGCATTGTACCGCTGAGCACTACAATCACCAGTATACACAAACCGATAGAGAGCTCGTAGCTGATCATCTGCGCACCGCTGCGCACCGCTCCAATCATTGAATATTTGTTGTTGCTGCTCCATCCGGCAAGCAGAATACCCAATACTCCGAATGAGGATGCCGCCATAATGAAGAATACTCCGATGTTGAAGTCAAGTACTTGGAATCCGTCGGCAAAAGGCAGACAGCAGAATGTGAGCACCGAACTCATTACCACAAGGTAGGGAGCAAGGTTGTACAGTACCTTGTCCGAGCGGTCGATGCTTATAATCTCCTTAATGAGCATCTTGAACACATCGGCAAATACCTGTAGCAATCCCCAAGGACCAACTCTCATGGGGCCCAGACGGCATTGGAACGCTGCACACACTTTGCGCTCCATGAATATCATTACTATCGCAAATACAACATATGCGAGCACTGCGCATAGTGCAACCAATATGCACTCGGTAACCAATGCCAGTTGCTCGGGCATTATTGAATGGAGATATTGGTCTATTGCTGTTGTTATTGTCTTGAAATCTAACATAGCTGTTCTGTTTATCGGTCAATGTCGGGAATAACGTAATCGAGCGTTGCGCCTATTGCAATAAGGTCGGCAATCTTGGCGCCTTTCAGAATCTTGTGCATGGCTGCTACCAATGGCAATCCCATAGGACGGAACTTGATGCGATAGGGCGATTTGTCGCCGTGGCTCTCGATGAATACACCGAACTCGCCGCGTGAACCCTCGACCGATGTGCTGTATTGTCCTTCGGGGATACGTATAATTGGTTTTGTCTTAACCTTATAGTCGCCCTCGGGAATGTTGTCTATCAACTGCTCAATGATGTGTATAGACTCGAGAATCTCGTCGAGACGTACAAGGTAACGGTCGTAGCAATCGCCGTTTGTGTATATTATCTCCTTGAAGTCCACCTTATCGTAGAGTGCATAGGGGTGACGCTTGCGAACGTCGCATGCCCAGCCCGAGGCACGTCCTGTACCACCTGTACAGCCGTATGAGATGGCATCCTCGAGCGATAGCTTTCCTACACCAATCATACGTTTACGGGTAATGGTGTTGTTTGTGAATACGTCGTTGTATTCATTGATTTTCTTCTTCTGGTATTGGCAATACTCCTTGACTTTCTTTGCAAAGTCGGGGGTAATGTCGGCCTGTACTCCACCTATTACATTGTAGTTCTGTATAAGACGTCCGCCGGTAACCTCTTCGAAGATGTCTAGAATCTTCTCGCGGTCGCGGAAACCATAGATGAATGCTGTTATGGCACCGAGGTCCATTGCTGCACACGAAAGGAAGAGTAAGTGCGAATCGATACGTTGCAGCTCGTCCATTATGGTACGTATGTACTGTGTACGGTCGGTAACTTCAAGTCCCATAGCCTTTTCGATACACATGCACAAAGCATGGCGGTTCTGATGGGCACTGAGGTAGTCGAGACGGTCGGTGAATGCCAATATCTGCGGATAGGTGAGCTTTTCGCTCAACTTCTCAATACCTCGGTGTATGTAACCGCAGTGAACGTCAATCTTTCTTATCTCCTCACCGTCGAGAGCCAAGCGGAAACGCAGCACTCCGTGTGTCGCAGGGTGTTGAGGACCGATATTTATAATGTATTGGTCGCCAAAAATTTTGTTTGTCTGCTTTACGAACAGTTCGCGTGCCTCGTCCTCTTCAATCTCGGTCTGACGCTGAAGGTCCTCGGGTGTCTCGCTCTCCATCCTTATGGGATTTATAGCCTCGCTCTCGTCGTAATCCTTGCGCAGTGGGTAGCCTACCCAGTCGTTTCTGAGGAAGAGACGGCGCATGTCGGGGTGTCCACTGAACTCTATGCCGTAGAAATCGTATACCTCGCGCTCGTAGAACTCGGCTACGCTCCACATGTCACATACTGTGGGTATCTGAGGCTTCTCGCGATTGGCACAACGTACAGCTATCTGTATGTTCTCTTTTGTCGAGCTGTTTTCAAGAGCGTAGATAGCACCAAGGCCATCTGCTTCCCAATCCATACCTATTATATCTCGTAAAAAATCCATGCCGCTGCGTCGCAGCTCTTCCATGCGTGGACGGAACTCATCTAATGTTATGAATGTAGGGCTCATTTCTCTTCTGAATTTTCGTTTTGTGAAATAGGAACATTAGTGACAATTATAGGATCCGAAGGCATTTCGCTGCGCTTGTGCTTGCGGTTCTTGTCACCGAAGAAGTTCTCGACCTTTACTTTACGCTGCAACTGCATCATGCCATAGAGCATGGCCTCGGGGCGTGGGGGGCATCCGGGGATATATACATCCACAGGGATAATCTTGTCAACACCGTTAAGCACATGGTACGACCCCTTGAAAGGTCCTCCGCTTATGGCGCATCCTCCGACGGCAACCACATATTTGGGCTCGGCCATCTGGTCGTAAAGACGCTTCAGCACAGGTGCCATTTTGTGGGTTATTGTACCTGCGACCATTATGAGGTCGGCCTGACGGGGTGAGTTTCTTGTAACCTCGAATCCGAAACGGGCGAAGTCGTATCGTGCAGCACCTACTGCCATGAACTCAATACCGCAACAGCTGGTTGCAAAGGTAAGCGACCACAAAGAGTTGCTGCGTCCCCAGTTTATAAGGTCGTCGAGCTTGCCCACAAGTACGTTGGTGCGCTCTTTGTTAAGCTCCTGTATAAGAGCCTCGAGGGTTTCGTTGTCTTTGAACTCCTCGTATGGGATAGATTTGATAACAGGCTTTTTCATTTCCATTCAAGTGCTTTTTTACGCCAAGCGTATGCAAGGCCCAATACTAAGATGAAAAGGAAGAATAGTACTCCAAGCAGGGCATTCAGGCCAAGTTCCTGAACAATTGTTGCCCAAGGAAACAGGAATACAGTCTCAATGTCAAACATCAGGAAGAGAATTGCAAACAGGTAGTAACCGGCTCTGAAGTGAACCCAAGTCTCACCTTGTGATGGTATACCACACTCATAAGCCTCTCCTTTTTGCTTGTTGTGTGTGCGTGGCGAAATGAGTCTTGCTACCAGCATTCCGGCGAATACGAGCAGCAGCGATGCCACAATCATTGTGAACAGTAGAACGAAATTCATATCTCTTGATTCTAATTTTTATCCTGTTGAAATGTGTCCGTTTTACGAAACTTCGCAAATGTAGTAAAAATAAGTTTTGGGGTGGATGTTTTTTTTATAGGAAAATAATAAAAATTTATAGTGCCGCATCGAGTACCATCATTATTACGAATCCGAAGGCAAACCCAATGGTGCCTACATTGCTGTGTTTGCCAGCCTGTGACGACGGTATAAGTTCCTCGATAATGACATAAATCATCGCACCTGCCGCAAATGCCAGAATTATAGGCATTGCACCCAAATTGCCACCCAGAAATAGAAGCGTCAGAACAGCGGCGACAGGCTCCACCAATCCCGATAACATTCCCATTATGAATGCTTTTCGTCGGCTCTTTCCTTCGGTGCGCAATGGAATTGATATGATTGCTCCCTCGGGAATGTTCTGTATTGCCATACCTATCGACAGGGCAAGGGCACCGGCAAACGATAGTGCCGTTTCTCCGTTGGCGACTCCTGCGAAAACCACACCTATAGCCATGCCCTCGGGGATGTTGTGGAGCGCAACGGCCAAGATTAGTTTTATGGAGCGGGGAAGTGATGAGCGTACGCCCTCGGAATTACTATCCTCGATGTGCTGGTGAGGTACATACGAGTCGAGAATGAAAAGAAATCCCATTCCTGCGATGAAGCCCAAAAGTACAGGCAGCATTGCTGCTATGCCCTCGCCGCACTGTTCAAGGGCAGGCTGCAGCAGCGACCAGAAACATGCGGCTGTCATTATGCCCGATGCGAATCCGAGCATCAGTTTTTGTGCACTGTCCTTAATCTTGTCACGGATAAGAAAAACCGTTGCAGCACCTAATGTGGTGCCAATAAATGGTATAGAAAATCCTATAAGTATATTGTCCATGGTTTGACTTGTTTTGATTGCTGTAACATGCAAAAATATAAAAAATAATCTCATGCCGATGTCGCTCTGCCAAATATTCTCGGAAATAATAACCTTATTTAATAAAAGGGGAGTGAAAGTGTCTTCATTCTCATTTTTTTGTTTTATCTTCGCACTCAAGTGTGAGTGTGCGTCCGATTGCGGGATGCATGCATCATGCAGGGAGTCTGCTGCCACTGCAAACGGTGTGCAGGCCCTGAAAAAGAGAATTGAATGAATAACTAATATAACAATCTTTTATGATTTACTTTTTCAGAACACCGGGTAATTCGGTTATCGCAACCGAAATTAGCCATACTTTGAATGAGAATGAGATAGAGAAACTTTGTTGGTTGTATGGTGAGGCTGCTCTCGTTGAGGCTGAAACCATGGAGGGTTATTTCGTTGGTCCCCGTCGCGAAATGGTAACTCCTTGGAGTACCAATGCCGTTGAGATAACCCAAAACATGGGCCTCGAGGGTATTGTGCGCATCGAGGAGTATTTTGCAGTTAAAAGTGAGGATGCCGAGTACGACCCAATGTTGCAGCGCATGTACAAAGGTCTCGATCAGAGTATCTTTAAAATAAACATAGAGCCCAAGCCTATTGAGTTCATCGAGGACCTTGACAGCTATAACGAGGCCGAGGGCCTTGCTCTCTCAAAAGAGGAAATCGATTACCTGCATCGTGTAGAGGGTGAGCTCGGACGTAAGCTTACCGACAGTGAGGTGTTCGGTTTTGCACAGATCAACTCGGAACACTGCCGCCACAAAATCTTTGGTGGTACATTCATCATTGATGGCGAAGAGATGCCTTCGTCACTCTTTGCAATGATTAAAAAGACCACAAACGAGAATCCCAACAAGATTATCTCGGCCTATAAGGACAATGTGGCATTTGCACAGGGCCCAGTAGTAGAGCAGTTCGCTCCTGCCGACCACTCTATGCCCGACTATTTCGTGATAAAGGATATTGAAACAGTAATATCGCTCAAGGCCGAGACACACAACTTCCCAACACCAGTAGAGCCTTTCAACGGTGCTTCTACAGGTACAGGTGGTGAGATTCGCGACCGTATGGGTGGTGGTAAAGGCTCATGGCCCATCGCAGGAACTGCTGTTTACATGACATCATATCCCCGTACATACGACGACCGCAAATGGGAAGACCTTCTCCCCGTTCGCAAATGGTTGTACCAGACTCCCGAACAAATTCTTATCAAGGCTTCGAACGGAGCTTCAGACTTCGGTAACAAGTTCGGTCAGCCGCTTATCTGTGGTTCGGTGCTTACATTCGAGCATGCCGAGAACAACGAGGTTTACGGATATGACAAGGTGATTATGCTTGCCGGCGGTGTGGGCTACGGTACACGCCGCGACTGCCTTAAGGGTGCACCCGAGAAGGGCAACAAAGTTGTTGTAATGGGTGGCGACAACTATCGCATCGGTCTTGGCGGTGGCTCAGTGTCATCGGTTGACACAGGCCGTTACTCATCAGGTATCGAGCTGAACGCTGTGCAGCGTGCCAATGCCGAGATGCAGAAACGTGCATACAACGTAGTGCGTGCATTGTGCGAGGACGAGACCAACCCCGTTGTTTCAATCCACGACCACGGCTCGGCTGGTCATGTAAACTGTCTCTCTGAGCTTGTTGAGGATTGCGGTGGTGTCATCAATATGGCAAACTTGCCCGTAGGTGACAAGACTCTCTCGGCTAAGGAGATTATTGCAAACGAGTCGCAGGAGCGTATGGGTCTTCTTATCAAAGAGGATGCAATTGAGTATGTACGCAAGGTAGCCGAGCGTGAGCGTGCTCCTCTTTATGTTGTCGGTGAGACTACCGGTGATGCACGTTTCGCTTTTGAGCAGGCCGATGGTGTACGTCCTTTCGACCTCTCGGTAAGTCAGATGTTCGGCTCTTCTCCCAAGACATATATGGTTGATAAAACCGTTGAGCGCAAATATAAGAATGCCGAATATGATGTAGAGAATATCGAAGAGTATCTTACCGATGTTCTGCGTCTCGAGGCTGTAGCATGTAAGGACTGGCTTACAAACAAGGTAGACCGTTCGGTAACAGGCAAGATTGCACGTCAGCAGTGTCAGGGTGAGATTCAGCTCCCCTTGAGCGACTGTGGTGTGGTTACTCTCGACTATCGTGGAACAAAGGGTATCGCAACCTCTATCGGTCACGCGCCTCAGGCCGGTCTGGCCGACCCTGCAAAGGGCTCTGTGCTCGCAGTTGCCGAGGCTCTTACCAATATCGTGCTGGCTCCGCTCAGCGATGGTATAAAGACTGTTTCGCTCAGTGCCAACTGGATGTGGCCCTGCCGCTCACAAGAGGGTGAGGATGCACGTCTCTATCGTGGTGTTGAGGCACTGTCAGACTTCTGTTGCGAGCTCAAGGTGAATGTGCCTACAGGAAAGGATTCACTTTCTATGACACAGAAATATCCCGACGGAACAAAGGTTATCAGCCCGGGAACAGTTATCGTATCGGCAGGCGGCGAGGTTTCAGATGTACGCAAGGTTGTTTCTCCCGTAATGGTGAACGAGCCTAAGAGTGCATTCTATCATATCGACTTCAGCTTCGACAATCTGCGTCTTGGAGGTTCTGCATTTGCTCAGACACTTAACTGCGTAGGTAGCGACGTTCCTTCGGTACAGAATCCCGAGTATTTTGCCGAGACATTCGATGCGGTTCAGGCATTGGTTAAGGAGGGTATTGTGCTCGCCGGTCACGATATTTCGGCAGGTGGTCTTATTACAACATTGCTTGAGATGTGCTTTGCAAATGTAGAGGGCGGTATGGAGATAGACCTTAACAACTTGGCCGAGGATGATTTGGTGAAGTTGCTCTTTGCCGAGAACCCCGCACTTGTAATTCAAGTTGCCGACAAGGATAAATGCCGTATGCAGCAGATATTGGACGATGCAGGTATCTGCTTCATGAAGATTGGTGTGCCTACAAAGAAACGTCATATTGCTGTAACCAAGAATAAACGTACACGCCTGTTCGATGTTGACCACTACCGCGATGTATGGTTCGACAGTTCATATCTCATGGATCGCAAGCAAAGTTTTAACGGCTGTGCCGACGAACGTCTGCGCAACTACAAGGTTCAGCCCTTGCGTTTCCGCCTGCCTGTCAACTTCACAGGTATGCTCGACAGTTACGGAATGTCGGCCGACCGTCGCGAGAAATCGGGCGTACGCGCTGCAATCATCCGCGAGAAGGGTACAAATGGTGAGCGCGAAATGGCATATGCAATGCATCTTGCAGGCTTCGATGTAAAGGATGTTACTATGACCGACCTTATCAGCGGCCGCGAGACACTCGACGAGGTTAACTTCATCGTATTCTGTGGTGGTTTCTCTAACTCAGACGTTCTTGGCTCGGCTAAGGGATGGGCTGGTGGCTTCTTGTATAACCCCAAGGCTAAGGCGGCACTCGACCGTTTCTATGAGCGCGAGGATACTCTGTCACTCGGTATCTGTAACGGTTGTCAGTTGATGATGGAGCTCAACCTCATCAACCCCGAACATGAGAAACGCGGATATATGCGTCACAACAACTCTCACAAGTTCGAGTCTTCGTTCGTTGGTGTGAACATCCCGCAGAACAACAGCGTGTTGTTCGGTTCATTGTCGAACAGCCGTTTGGGTGTATGGGTGGCTCACGGTGAGGGTAAGTTCGAACTTCCCTATGATGCTGAACGTTACAATATCGTGGCACAGTACTCATACGAGGGATATCCCGCTAACCCCAACGGCTCGTCATATAATGTTGCTGCTCTTGCAAGCGCCAACGGCCGCCATGTGGCAATGATGCCTCACCCCGAGCGTGCTATCTTCCCTTGGCAGTGTGCTAACTATCCTCAGAACCACATTGCCGATGATGTGACACCTTGGATTGAGATTTTCCGCAACGCATACAATTGGGTTGCCGAGAAGACAAAATAAATAAGGTAAGTAAGCATAATAGCTTAAAACATATTTAACCCCTGAATTAAAGAGGATGCAATTGCATCCTCTTTAATTTAATAATAGAAAACAGATGAGTGTGGCACTTGGAAAACTCTTTATTACCTTTTTTAAAATAGGCCTCTTTACCATTGGAGGCGGATATGCCATGATTCCGCTCATTGAACGCGATGTGGTGGAACGTAACTGCTGGGTAACAAAAGAGGAGTTTGTCGATCTGCTGGCTGTAGCACAGTCGGCTCCCGGAGTATTTGCTGTCAATATATCCACCTTTGTCGGTTATAAACTGCGTGGGAAGGTCGGTGCTGTTGTGGCATCGCTCGGGAATGTGTTGCCCTCAGTAATTATAATATTGCTTATTGCAGCCTTCTTCAGTAGTTTCAGCGACAACGAAATGGTAAACAATATTTTCAAGGGAGTGCGCCCGGCAGTTGTTGCACTTATAGCTGCACCTGTCTTTACAATGGCGAAGAGTGCACGCATAGGGTGGACAAATGTGTGGATACCTGTTCTCTCGGCTCTGTTGATTGTTCTCTTCGGAGTGTCACCTGTATATGTTATTATGGCAGCTGTTGCAGGTGGTCTGCTCTGGGGATTGGTGAAAGGAGGTAAGGCATGATACTGATCGAACTCTTCTATACCTTCTTTAAAATAGGCCTCTTCGGTTTCGGAGGTGGCTACGGCATGCTCTCGCTTATACAGGGCGAGGTGGTTACACGCTATGGCTGGATGACAATGCAGGAGTTTACCGATATTGTGGCAGTGAGCCAGATGACTCCCGGACCTATTGGAATAAATTCGGCTACCTATGTCGGGTATACAGCTGTTGTCAATGTCGGTGGCTCGCCTCTTATGGCTGTTGTGGGCTCTCTCACAGCATCGTTTGCGGTAATGTTGCCCTCCTTTGTGCTTATGATAATAGTGAGCCGCTATTTTATGAAATATAGTAAGCACAAGCGTGTTGAGGCGCTTTTTAAGGTATTGCGTCCTACGGTGGTTGGTCTTATCGCTTCTGCAGCCTTGTTGCTTATGAACAGTGCCAATTTCGGCTCTTTCGCTGTCGATTCTTTGCACTTCTGGGTCAGTGTCGCACTCTTCCTATTTGCATTTGTGGCACTCCGCCTGTTCAAGATAAGTCCAATTCTTATACTTGTTATCTGCGGTGCAATAGGCGGAATTGTTTATGGTGTGCAGGGTTGAGGATGTACGCCTGAATATATATGGTCGTTCTTGATTTATCTAACAACTATTGACACGCTTTGCTCAAAATTTCGACAATCTTAAATAGAACTATCATAAATTTTAAGAAATGAACGGGTCTAATATTCTGTTTTTATTGCATCCTGAGTTTCTCCTTCAGATAACGCCCTGTGTATGATGCTTCGCATGCTGCTACCTCTTCGGGCGTGCCGGCTGCTATAAGGTTACCGCCATTCTCACCACCGTCGGGGCCAAGGTCTATCAGGTAGTCGGCGCATTTTATTACATCAATGTTATGCTCAATAATCACAAGGGTGTGTCCGCGTTCTATCAATCTACGGAAACTGTCGAGCAGTTTCTTTATGTCGTGGAAGTGGAGTCCTGTGGTAGGCTCGTCGAAGATGAACATTGTGGGCTTATCGCTCTGCATGCTCAGGTAATAGGCAAGCTTGACACGCTGGTTCTCGCCACCCGAAAGTGTCGATGAAGATTGTCCGAGTTTTATGTATGCAAGGCCTACATCCTGTAATGGCTGAAGATTGTTTGCTATGCGCTG
>JAEIGA010009996.1_pt1 | contig 14378 bp, 9 predicted proteins | sample 9270691 | NCBI WGS metagenome assembly JAEIGA01 (sample SAMN17057246, study PRJNA624740) | gut metagenome | biome: biome; isolation source: fecal sample | host: Bos grunniens | place: China: Xizang | collected 2019 | reverse complement strand
GCACGTCTGCGTTCGCCGTATGTCAAGGTCTTTGAGGAGGAGAGGGAGCTGACCGTCGTGCTTCTTGTGGATGTCAGCCGTTCGAGACTTTTTGGTACGGCCGGCAGGAGCAGGAGGGATGTGCTTGCAGAGATCGCCGCAGTTCTGTCTTTTTCTGCAATCATCAACAATGATAAGGTCGGAGCCCTGTTCTTCAGTGAGAAGGTCGAGAAGTTCATCCCACCGAAGAAGGGACGCAGCCATCTTCTTCATATCATAAGGGAAATCATTGAGTTTCAGCCGACTGTGGACGGTACGGACATTTCGGAGGCGTTGAGGTATCTTACAAATGCCATCAAGAAGAAATGTACAGCCTTTCTTCTGTCGGATATGATTGATGTGAACAAGGACGGAAGTCCAAGATATGAAGACGCTTTGAAGGTGGCTGTCAACAGACATGACCTTTCTGTAATAGAGGTCTTCGACCCACGTGAGAGAAGCATTCCTGACATAGGACTCGTAAATATCAAGGATTCCGAGACTGGGGCTACAGCTTGGGTGAACACGTCGGACAGAAAGATGAGACTGGCGTATGAAGAGTGGTTCCGCAATGTGGAGCAGAGCTCTTCCAGACTCTTCATGAAATATAATGTAGACAAGGTAAGTATTTCCGTAGATGATGACTATGTGAAAGGGCTTATGACCTTGTTCAAAAACAGATAGATATGCGTAATGCGTTGATGTATATATCGTTGCTTTTGTTTTCTGTGTCCTTGTCTGCGAATGCAGGTCAGGTTGATACAGTCAAGGGAGCTTTTCTCGAACAGCTTCAGAAAAGGGACTCTGTGCTTGTCGCGGACCAGCTCCGCTACGGTTTCGAGCTTCGTGGAGTAGAAGAAGGGACGCAGATTCTTCTGCCGGAAATCCCTCAGGAGCAGGGTTATGAACTGATGTATCTTTCGCCTTGGACCTTGGATACCTTGAAGGTTACAAAGCAGAAGAAAGGCGGCCCGAGTCTTCTTGATATCAGAGGAAGTGTAGTGGTGACATCTTTTGAAGAGGGTGAGAGAGAACTTCCGCGAATCGTGCTCGGCCGTATGTCCGGAGGTATCACGGATACTCTTGTCTTCGAGGCTATGAGTCTGGATGTCAAGACAATACCTGTTGACACGGCGACTTTTCAGCCCTATGATATCAAGGGCCAGATCCGTTATCCAGTAACGTTTGCTGAAGTTTTGCCATGGGTGGCAGGAGGCATAGGAATAATAGCGCTGATCGCACTTTGTGTATACCTTATCAGGCGAAGACGTAATGCTGCATCGGAGGAACGACATAAGGATCCTGCCCATATCGTAGCGCTTCGCAAGCTTGACCAGTATCGTGGCAATTCGATGTGGACTCCGGAAAAGCAGAAGCAGTTCTATTCCGGTGTAACCGATACGTTGAGGGAATATATGGCTTCGCGTTATGGTATTTCCGCGATGGAGATGACTACGGCTGAGATATTTGACGAAATGAAGTCTTCGGATGTCCCTTCTGAGCTGCTTTATGTGGTCAAGGAACTTTTTGAAAGAGCGGATTTCGTGAAGTTCGCCAAGTATGTGGCATCGGAGGAGGATAACGCATCCGTACTTCCGGTAGCTGTCAGATTTGTGACTGAGACATATCAGGCTGAGCTTGAAGAGGAAGAAGCTGCCGCAGCAACAAATCAAACAGAAGGAGGAGAGTGATGTTTTTTGAGTATCCTGAATTATTATGGCTTATGGCAGTGCCGGCATTGCTGGTGCTGCATTATATATTGATAGAGGTATTCAACCATAGGCCTCATATGCGTGTCTCGACATCTGTTCCATGGACAGTCAGAGGACGTTCGTTCATGGGATATATGAGGCATCTGCCGTTTCTGCTGAGGGTTTTCGCGCTTGCGATGATTATCGTGACTATTGCCCGTCCACGTTCGTCTCAGGAGATGGAAAGGGTTGATACTGAAGGAATTGATATTGTCTTTGCTATGGACGTGTCGACCAGTATGCTTGCCAGGGACTTTACGCCTGACAGAATAAATGCATCAAAGGACATAGCAATCGAATTTATTTCTCAGCGTCCGTCGGACAGGATGGGAATCGTCGTGTTTGCTGGTGAAAGCTTCACGCAGTGCCCTTTGACAACAGACCGTGCTACCTTGATCAATATGATGAAGGAAGTGCAGACGGATCTTATAGAGGATGGTACAGCCATAGGAAACGGTCTTGCCACTGCAGTTGCCCGCATGAAGGATTCAGATGCCAAGAGCCGCGTGGTCATACTGCTTACGGATGGTGTAAACAACAGGGGAGAGATATCTCCTCAGATGGCGGCGGAGATTGCCAAGACATATGGAATAAGGGTGTATACAATCGGTGTGGGTGCCAATGGTATGGCTCCATATCCGGTCATGACTCCGTGGGGTGTGGAAGTTCAGAATGTGAAGGTGGAAATTGACGAAGCCCTCCTTTCTGAGATTGCAGATGCTACCGGCGGAAGATATTTCAGAGCTACGGACAATACCAAACTCGCGGAAATATACAGTGAGATCAATAAGATGGAGAAGGCCAGGACTACTATCGACAGCTTTCCGGTATATAAGGAACTTTTCGGTAAATATGCACTCCTTGCACTGCTTGCCATTCTTCTTGAACTTATTCTTAAATGGTTTGTAATAAGGAGGTTACCATGATAAATTTTGCACAGGCTCAATATCTTGTCCTGATTCTCCTGATACCGTTCTTCTTTATTCTGCAGGCTCTTGTCCTGAAATTGAGAAGACGTAGGATCAGAAGGTTCGGAGACGAAGAACTTGTCAGACAGCTGATGCCGTCATATTCTGTTTCAAGGATATGGGTTAAGTTGACATTGTTTTCCATCGGTTTCTTCTTTTTCGTGATAGGCCTTTCAAGGCCTCAGATAGGAGCGAAGCTTAAGGAGCATGAAACAAAGGGAGCCGAGATCATGATTGCTCTCGACGTCTCCAATTCAATGCTTGCAGAGGATTATTCGCCAAACAGGCTCGAAAGAGCAAAGCTGGCAATTTCACGCTTGGTTGATAAACTGCGTGACGATAGGATAGGACTTATCGTTTTCGCGGGCAATTCGTTTGTCCAGCTTCCTATTACGACGGATTATGTATCGGCTAAGATGTTCCTCAATACGATATCTACCGAGTCTGTACCTATTCAGGGTACAGCGATAGGAGAGGCGATCAATACTGCCATCAGGAGCTTCAGCGCGCAGAGTGAAAAAAGTCGCGCGGTAATCATCATTACTGATGGAGAGAACCATGAGGACGATCCTGTGGCAGCTGCTGCCCAGGCTGCGGAAATGGGAATCAGAGTGTTCACCATCGGTGTCGGTTCTCCGGAAGGAAAACCGATTCCTATGGATGGGGGACTTCTCAAGGATCGTGATGGAAATATTGTGGTTACAAGATTGGATGAATCTGTCCTTCAGGAAGTTGCGAAGGCTGGTAATGGCCTCTATGTACGTGCAGGAAACAGCGAGTTCGGACTTAATCCTATCATTGATGATATCCGCAGAATGGAGGATGAAAGATACAGTTCTATCGTGTTCGAGGAATTTGACGAGCAGTTCATGTATTTCATGGCGATAGCTTTATTCTTCTTTGTGCTTGAGATGCTTGTTGGAGACCGCAGGTCAAAGAGACATTTGTTTAAACGATGATTCAATGGAATTTAACCGGAGAAGAGAGATGAATACATTGAGATATATATTGGCGGCAGTGATATTGATGATTTCCGCGATGTCAGCAGATGCGCAGGTTGATAAGAAAGATGTGCGTCGCGGCAACCGTGATTTCAGAAAGGAAAATTATCGTGAGGCTGATATCGATTATAGGAAGGCTTTGTTGAAGGATTCCACATCAGTTGCGGCCAATTACAACCTTGCATCGGTGTTGTACCGTCAGGGTGACATGGAGCAGGCGGGAACAACCCTTGACAGGATTAAGGAAACTGCGCCGGTAACTGAGTCATCAGCTGATTACTGGTATAACAGGGGAGATGTGGCATTGGGAATGAAGGATTATCAGACTGCGGTTGATGCATTTGCCAAGTCGTTGATGATCAGGCCTGAAGATATGGAGGCAAAGGAAAATTTCATCTATGCCAAGAAGATGCTGGAAAACCAGCAGAACCAGCAGAATCAGGACCAGAACCAGAACCAGCAGGATCAAGACCAGAATCAGCAGGACCAGAACCAGAACAACGATCAGAACAAAGACCAGAATCAGGACCAGAACAAAGATCAGAATGACGATCAGAACAAGGATCAGCAGAATCAGGATCAGAATGATGACCGTCAGAATCAGAACAAGCAGAATCAGCAGGGCCAGGAGCCTAAGTTGAGCCCACAGGCGGCGCAGCAGATGCTGCAGGCTATCCAGGCGAAGGAGAAGGAAACTCAGGAGAAGGTCAAGGAAGAGAAGGCGAAGGCGTTGAAGTCGCGCCAGAAAGAAAAGAATTGGTAAAAGGAGAAATTATATATGAGAAAGCTGTTTATGTCGATATTGCCGCTTTTTGCTGCGGTTGTGTCGTTTGCGCAGACGGAAATAAAGGTACAGACTCATAATGTAGTAGCGGCTGACGAGAAGTTCAATGTTACGTTTGTGATAGAAGGTGAGAACAGTCCGTCGGATTTTTCATGGAGTCCCGGTGAGGATTTCAGTCTCTTGTGGGGACCTCAGCAGGGACGTTCCACAAGTGTACAGATTATAAACGGAAAGTCGACCAAGTCGTCCCAGACAACTTATACATACGTCCTCAGACCGGTAAAGACCGGTACATTCTCTATTGCGCGAGCTGTCGCAAAGATCAAGGGAAAGGAGATATATTCGGAGCCCGTGACGATAGAGGTTGTAAATGCGGAAGGTGGCAGCGCTCAGCAGTCGGCTTCTTCATCTCAGAGCCAGCAGGTTCAGCAGCGTCAGCAGCCAGGTCAGATAAGTGATGAGGATATTTTCCTGAATGTCTCTCTTAATCGTGCGGATGTGGTTGTAGGTGAGCCTATCATGGCTACAATAAAACTATATCAGAGGGTTAATATTGCAGGATTTGAAAGTGCGGATTTTCCTGATTTCAATGGTTTCTGGAGTCAGGAGATCGAGGCCCCGTCAAATATTGAATTCCAGCGTGAGACATATGACGGCCAGATTTATAATTCTGCCGTGCTGAGAAAGTTCATCCTTATCCCTCAGCACAAAGGTAATGTTGTGATTGACCCTGCTGAACTCATCTGCCTTGTTCAGATGCGTGTGTCATCTCCTGGTACAAGTATTTTCGATGGCTTCTTCGATGATTACAGGACTGTCAGAAAGAAGGTGTCTTCAAAGCCTGTTACAGTGAAGGTTGCAGAACTTCCTGCGGGTGCTCCTGCTTCGTTCGGAGGTGGAGTGGGTAAGTTCTCAATATCGGCTCAGCTCAGCAAGAATTCGCTCAAGACTCATGAGGCAGCTTCGCTGATGGTTACGATAAGCGGTAAAGGAAATGTGTCACTTCTTGAGGCCCCGGCTGTATCGTTCCCGCCTGATATGGAGGTGTATGATACCAAGGTGTCAGATAGGGTTGATAAGGGTGGTGTTTCAGGCAGCAAGGTATATGAATTCCCGTTCATCCCTCGCAGTCATGGCGATTTTGTCATTGATCCGATCAAATATTCATATTATGATGTAGATGCAAAGAAGTATGTGACTTTGGAGACTCCTGCAATAGATCTTGCTGTGGCAAAGGGAGTAGAGACCGAGGCTTCCGGAGTAGTGATGCCTGCATCTTCAAGAAAGGATGTCAGAAATCTTGGAAGTGATATCCGTTTCATAAATACAAAGGATCCGCTTCTTGCTCCGAAAGGTGAATTTATGGTCGGCTCCGGATTGTTCTGGATCCTTTTGGCTTTGATTGCAGTTGCTTCTGTGGCAGTATATTTCGCTTTGATCAAATATGCACAGAGAAGGGCGGATGTCGTCGGTTCAAAAAATAGAAAAGCTACAAAAATGGCGTTGAAGCGACTCCAGCTTGCAGGAACCTTCCTGAAGCAGAATCTTTATACAGCATTTTATGAGGAACTCCATAAGGCTCTGCTCGGCTTTGTTTCCGATAAGCTCAATGTCCCTGTTGCAGAGCTGTCAAGAGACCGTATTTCAGAAGCTCTCAGTGAGTCTGGCGTTGCTGAAACATATATCAATTCATTCATTGGTATCCTCGATGCCTGCGAATTCGCCCGATATGCTCCTGATTCAGGACATGATGCCATGGCTGCTCATTACAATGCTGCCGTGGATGTTATATCTTCAATTGATTCGAATATGAAGTCAAAGAATTCGTCATCAGTATCCAAGGCTTTGATGCTCTTCTTTATGCTTGTATTGCCATTTACATCCGGAGCGCAGCAGAAGGATTATATGGATTCGCTCTGGAATGCTGCAAATGCTGCATATTCAGAGGGAAGATGGGCTGATGCCGTTGTTGACTATACAATGATATCAGATGCGGGACTTGAGTCTGCAAGTCTTTACTGCAATGCCGGTAACGCATATTTCAAGGACGGTAACATTCCGATGGCCATCGTATGTTATGAGCGCTCGTTGAAGCTTGATCCTTCATATGAAGATGCGAGGTTCAATCTGGATCTTCTCAATGCCGGTCTTCAGGACAGGATCGATCCTGTGCCGGAACTTATTCTCAAGACTTGGTTCAGGAAGTTCTGTTATGTTGCAGACTCGGATGCATGGACAATTATATTTATTGTTGCATTTGCTGTTTTCTGCGGCTTTGTGCTGATGTTCCTGCTTGGTAGGACTTTAGTTGCGAGAAGGTCAGGCTTTTTCGCGGGAATCGCAGTTCTGCTTTTTGCCGTTATGGCCTTGAGCTTTGCAGTGTGGCAGAAAAACGACTATATGAGGGCTGATGAGGCAGTTGTGATGCGACCTGTGGCATCTGTGAAGAGTTCTCCTTCCGGAGAAGCGTCAAAGGACCTGTTCATCCTTCATGAAGGTACCAAAGTGAAGCTGATCGATCAGCTCGGCACATGGAGCAATGTGGAACTTGCTGACGGAAGGCAGGGCTGGATGCAGACCGGAGACCTGGAGGTGATCTGACTATAACTATATTAATGACATAAAACTGATTATTATGAAGAAAATCTTGATGACAATGCTTGGGATGTTCATCATGGGCGTCTCTGCAATCTTGATGACAGCATCTGAGATGCCGGATTGGCAGAATCCTCAGGTGGTGCAGAGGAACCGTCTCCCGATGACGACTACATTTGATGCCGGAGGGTTGAATCTGTCTTTGAACGGTATGTGGAAATTCAACTGGAATGAGAGTGTGGATGTACGCCCGTTGGACTTTTATGGTCTTGGCTATGATGATGCGGCGTGGGATGAGATCCCGGTTCCCGGAATGTGGGAGCTTAACGGTTATGGTGATCCTATCTATGTAAATATCGGTTATGCATGGAGAGGACACTATGAGAATAATCCTCCTTATCCTGCATTGGAGCATAACTATGTGGGCCAGTATAGAAGGACCTTTGTTCTTGATGATAATTGGAACGGCAAGGACGTTTTCCTGCATATCGGTTCTGCGACTTCAAATGTACGTGTATGGGTCAATGGCAAGGAGGTAGGCTACAGTGAGGACAGCAAGCTTGAGGCGCGTTTCGATATCACGAAATATGTAAGAAAGGGGGAGAATCTGATTGCCCTTGAAATCTTCCGTTGGTGCGACGGTACATATCTCGAGGATCAGGACTTCTTCCGCTTCTCAGGAATCGCACGAGATGTGTATGTGTATTCGCGCGAGAAGAAGAGACTTGAGAATGTCAGGGTTGTAGCTTCAGCATCAGGAGATGCTTCACTGTATGCAGAAGTTGCCAAGGGAGTGACAGCAGTTACATTTGATATCCTTGATCCTTCGGGAAAGCAGGTGGCATCTACTCGTGTAGACGTGAATTCAAAGAGTCGTTCGGAGAATGGACTTCCTTATGTGGAGACAAAGCTTAATGTACCATCGGTAATGCAGTGGACAGCTGAGACTCCTTCACTCTATACTCTGGATGTTGCAGTTTATGATAAGAAAGGTCAGACTGAAGCAACATCAATCCAGATTGGTTTCCGTGATGTGGAAATCATTGGTGGACAGCTTCTTGTAAATGGAAAGCCAGTGCTTATAAAAGGAGTGAACAGGCATGAGATGAACCCTTATAAGGGCTATGTGGTAAGTGAGGCAGACATGATACAGGATATCCTTATCATGAAGCAGCTCAATGTCAATGCTGTGAGAACCTGTCATTATCCTGATGATCCGCTTTGGTATTCGCTATGTGATAAATATGGCCTTTATATGATTGCAGAAGCGAATGTGGAGTCTCATGGAATGGGCTATGGGGAGCATACTCTGGCTAAGGACCCTCAGTTCGAACTCGCTCACCTTGAGAGAATCCGTAGGGCAGTGCAGCGCGACTTCAATCATCCGTCAGTCATAATGTGGAGTCTTGGAAACGAGGCTGGAGACGGTCCTAATTTTACTAAGGCTTATGCTATGGTAAAAGGTATGGATACATCTCGACCTGTACATTATGAAAGGTCTTTCGACTATCGCGATGGAAAGAACAGCCCTAATACTGATATCGCATGTCCTATGTATTTCGATTATGAGGATAGCGAGCTTTATGCTCAGTCTGATCCGGAGAAACCTCTGATTCAGTGTGAATACGCCCATGCAATGGGTAATTCGTTGGGAGGCTTCAAGGAGTATTGGGACCTTATACGTAAATATCCTCACTATCAGGGTGGATTCATCTGGGATTTTGTGGATCAGGCTCAGAAATGGCCATGTGATCCGACTTGTGGCTCTGACCATGTGTTCATTTATGGTGGTGATATGAATGATTATGATCCGTCAGACAATTCGTTCTGCTGTAATGGTGTAATTGCAGCTGACAGGTCGCTTCATCCGCATGCTTATGAGGTTGCATATCAGCATAGGTCGATCCTTACATCTGCCGCTCCGGAGGATGCCTTGAAAGGAAAGGTGGAAGTGTATAACGAGAATTTCTTCATCGACCTTTCTCGTTATATGATGGAATGGGATGTGGAGGTTGACGGAGTACGTGTTCTTGCCGGAGTTGTTTCCTCACTTAAGGTCGCTCCTCAAGAGAAGGTCAGTGTGGAGCTTGGCTTTAATGAGGCTGATATTCGTGAGGCTTCAGGATATGATGATCTGTCAAGACATGATGTATATCTTAATGTACGTTATATGCTTAAGAAGGCCGACGGTATTCTTCCTGCCGGCTCTGAAGTTGCCTATGATCAGATAGCTGTCAATGAGGCAGAACTCCCTGTATTCGTTAACCGTTCAGGAGTATCTCTTATGGAAAAAGACGGTAATCTGGTGACATTCAGCGGTATAATGAATTATGCTGGAGTGCTTTCAAACCGTGTGGCGCCATGGAAGGCAGTCTTTGATGCTGCGCAGGGAGCGTTAGTCGCATATCAGCTCGGAGGAAAGGAACTGTTGTCTGAGCCACTGAAGCCGTGCTTTACAAGAGCTGCAACGGAAAATGACCTTGGAGCAAAGTTTGACAAGAAATTTGCTATGTGGCGTTTCCCTGAACTCAATGTGACCTCGTTTGAAGTTGAGGTGTGCGAGGATTGTCATGTCGTTACAGTTGAGTTCGCTCCTATAGCTGATGCGGCTGCAGTAAGCATGAAATATTATGTTTACGCAGATGGTACCGTAGCTGCTGTAGAAAGTATGAAAGATGCAGGAAAGCTTTCAGAATGCGCATTCCTTCCACGTTTCGGAATGCAGATGGCTATGCCTGGTGAATATTCTAATCTCGAATATTTCGGTTACGGTCCTTTCGAGAACTATGCGGACAGGAATTCTGCGGCTCTTATGGGACATTATGTCCAGAGAGTCGAGGATCAGTATCATTACGGTTATGTACGTCCTCAGGAGTCAGGTACGAAGACACAGATCAAATGGATGAAGGTTCTGGACGACAACGGAACTGGTCTTGAAATCACATCGGATGTAAGATTCTCTGCATCGGCCCTGCCTTTCAGTGTAGAACAGCTTGATGTCAGGGCTCTCAAGAATGATCAGGCTCACTCTCTTGAACTCAAGGCGGCTGCTCATGAGAATGCCCGTTCGCTCGGAAAGACATATGTGAATTTCGATCTTCGTCAGATGGGTCTTGGATGTATCAATTCATGGGGTGCATGGCCACGTGAAGAATATATGATACCAGCAGCAGAATATGATTTCTTCTTCGTTCTGCGTCCGGTAAACAACTGATAGGTACCGGTCTTCAGTTTGTAAGGCTGAATAAGAAAAGCGGCAAGATATCCTCTTGTCGCTTTTCTTGTGTCTGTTGGGTTGTATATACAAAAAAAAGACTGACATTTCTGTCAGTCTTTTGCTCCCGAACTTGGACTTGAACCAAGGACCCTCTGATTAACAGTCAGATGCTCTAACCAACTGAGCTATTCGGGAATTTGTTGTCTCAAACGCTGTTCTTATCGTTTGGGATTGCAAAGGTAGACATTTTTTCTTTACCTCCAAACTTTTTTGTGATTTTTTTTAATTTTTTGTGAAAAAAAGTGAAAAAATGGCCTTTTTGTGAAAAATGGCTGATTTGGATGCGGAAAAAAGCCTTTGTAAAGGTTATTGATTGCTGTCATGAATTACCAGATTCTTCCCCGAAAGGGTAACTTTGCATAATTGACGAAAACTCTGTACCTTTGAAAGTTCAATGTTATAATAATTAAAACGGAAGTTTATGGATATCGACCTTTTATCGAAGATGGTTAAGGAACTGATTCTGGATCAGGACAGGGTGATTCTGCCTGGCCTCGGTTCTTTCGTGGCGGAGATTGTACCGTCGACTTTTTCTGATAAGGGGTATACCATCAACCCGCCATATCGAAGACTGTATTTCAGGGCAAAGCCGGATGCGGGAGATGATCTTGTGAAGCTTTATTCGTCTTCTAATAATGTCAAGCCGGAGATGGCAGAACGTATAATCGTTGACTTTATTTCTGAATTGAAGTCCGTTCTATATGAAAAGAAGACAGTTGTTTTCCCAGGGCTTGGACGTTTGAGAGCTACCAAGGAGAATCATCTTTTCTTTGTAGCTGATGAAAATCTCGATATTTATCCGGAAGGTTTCGGATTGGAGCCTATCTCACTCAAGACCCATCATGAGACTCCGGAGCAGGTTACAGCTGTAGTAGAGGATCTTAAATCGTTCATTACAATGCCGGAGCCTATGCTGGAGCCGGTAGCTAAGCAGGAGCCGGAGCCTATGCCGGAGCCGGAGCCACAGGAGGAACCTGTGTCAGAAGCTCTGCCGGTGGAGGATCCTCAGCCTCAGCCTGAGCCACAGCCAGTGGAGGAAGTTAGGATAGAGCCGATTCCGGAACAGGTTCCAGAGCCTGTCGCTGAGGTCATGCCGGAGCAGATATCTGTGCCAGCCCCTAAAAAGGACCGTAAGGTTTTGTGGATATGTGTTGCAGCGCTCTCTGTCATCGTTCTTATGCTTCTTGGACTGGCAGTCCTGGGACGAGTATTCCCGGATATCGTGGATCCTCTCCTTTATTCTCCTGAAGATCTGAAGATTGTCCGAATGCTTTAACTTGATAAAAATATAAGTAGTATGAACAAGCTTACACAGAATTTCCGTATATCTTCATATAACGTCGATATGTCATGGAGGCTTAAGCCGGCATCCTTTATGGATCTTGCTCAGGAGGCGGCAAATCAGCATGCCACTATTCTTGGCTTCGGATATGACGACCTGATTGCCTCAAGGACTACATGGGTGCTATCCAGGATGCATGTGGAGTTTGTTGATACTCCAAAGTGGCGTGATGAGATAGTCTTCCAGACCTGGCACAAGGGTTTGAACCGACTGTTCTTCCTCAGAGACTTTATCATGACCGATAAGGAGGGTAATCCGAAGGTGAAGGCAACGACTTCATGGTTGGTACTCAATCTTGATACAAGGCGTCTGGTGAGGGATCCTGATCTTCTTGAAGATGATGCGGTATGCAGTGAAAATGTGCTGGAAACCCCTGCGGACAAGGTTGCTATGCCGAAAGACATAGAACCGCAGCTTGTTATGGAGCATTCTGTGGCATATTCAGACCTTGATATGAACGGCCATGTAAACAATGCAATGTACATGCAGTGGGCCATGAATGCCGTTAATTATGAAATATCATCTGAGAGGCCTGTAAAGGAGTTTACCATAAACTTCAATCATGAGATCAAGCCTATGGAGGTGGTGTCGATCTATAAGGCCATTGAAGAGAGGGAGGATGGCAGGCATGTGTTTGTCGAGGGTAAGGTAGGAAGCCAGTCGTCATTCTGTGTTGAGATTGTATTCTGATTATGGAACTGATATATCAATACGATATTGCGCCGGTTATACCTGCGCCTACCGCTGATGCTCCTGTCGTGCCGGATTCAGGAATCGAATTCTTTCCGATCGTTGAGCCTAACGGCCTTGTCGTCGCCCGTGCTGCAAGAAAGTATTGTCATAGTGGCGCAAAGCCTCTTCATCCTGTTGTCCATCTTCATATAATAGACAGGTTTTCAAGGATTTATCTGCAGAAGCGCCCTCTGTCAAAAAAGATACAGCCCGGTAAATGGGATACTGCTGTCGGAGGACATGTATCATACGGAGAACATCTGCTCGAGGCTCTCTATCGTGAATCTTCGGAGGAACTGGGCTTTTCGGAATTCAATCCTATCCATATTGTCACATACGAATTTGAGTCTGAGGTGGAGAAGGAACTCATCAATGTTTATGCTGCTGTAGGTCATTATGAGCTGACTCCGGATCCGGAAGAACTTGATGGAGGGCAGTGGTGGGAGCTTGCAGATATTGACGAAGGTATAGGCAAGGGAATCTTTACACCAAATTTCGAATCTGAATTTCAGATGATCCGAAAATCACTTCTCGCATTGCTTTAACAAGCCGTTTCCGATTGATTGCTTTTACTGTGCAAATTGATTATATTTGTCTTTGATATAAAAACAGATGTAATCATGTCAAGCATTGAATGTTTTGTACCTTCCATGTCGGGTGAAGACCTGGAGGTGACTGTAGGATCTTTCGGACGCAGCACATCTTTTTCCGGTGTCACATTCCTTTCTGGAGTCTCGCTGCGTGAAACCCAGACCTTGCGAGATATTGCAGATGCCGTTTCGGAAAAATTCATTCTCATATATACCAAGGACCATCCTCTTGAGATGGGTATGTTTGCCCTCGACCGTATTATTTCGGTAGCTGAAGATACGGGGGCGGATATGCTGTATGCTGATCATTATGAGGTCGTTGCAGATGCTCAGGGGCAGAGTCAAAGACGTAAGCATCCTCTGATCGACTGTCAGAAGGGAGCGCTTCGTGATGATTTCGATTTCGGAAGTGTGCTCGTGTTCCGCACCACATCATTCAGGCGTGCTGTCAGAGCTATGGAGACTGAATATAAATGGGCTGCATTATATGACCTTCGTCTCAGAATGAAGAAGATCGTGCATATAAACGAATATCTGTATACAGAGATCGAGACAGATACACGCAAATCGGGTGAGAAGCAGTTTGACTATGTCGATCCACGCAACAGGGCTGTACAGATAGAGATGGAGCAGGCATGTACCGAACATCTCAGACGTATCGGAGCATGGCTTGAGCCAGTCTTCAAGGAACCTGATCTCCGCGAGTTCGGTGTTCAGGAGTATCCGGTAACTGCCTCTGTGATAATTCCGGTATTCAATAGAATCCGTACGGTGAAGGATGCCGTTGAGAGTGCACTTGCTCAGAAATGCGACTTCCCGTTCAATGTCATCGTTGTAGACAATCATTCTACAGATGGAACTACAGCGCTTCTGGAGGAGCTCGCAGCAAGTGATGACAGATTGGTTCATGTTGTTCCGGCAAAGCAGGATCTGGGTATCGGAGGATGCTGGAACCTTGCCGTGCATCATCAGATGTGTGGAGAATATGCGGTACAGCTCGATAGTGATGACGTCTACAGCGGTCCGGATACTTTGACAAAAATAGTGACTGCATTCCGTGAACAGAAATGTGCTATGGTTGTGGGTACTTACCAGATGACTGATTTTCAGATGAATCCTATCCCTCCCGGTATAATTGACCATAAGGAGTGGACCGAGGATAATGGACGCAATAATGCGTTGAGAATCAATGGACTCGGTGCTCCGAGAGCATTCTGGACTCCGCTCCTGAGGTCTATAAATCTTCCTAATACCAGCTATGGCGAGGATTATGCTCTGGGGCTTCGCATAAGCCGTGAGTACCGTATAGGACGTATATAT
>JAEIGA010009995.1_pt1 | contig 14378 bp, 14 predicted proteins | sample 9270691 | NCBI WGS metagenome assembly JAEIGA01 (sample SAMN17057246, study PRJNA624740) | gut metagenome | biome: biome; isolation source: fecal sample | host: Bos grunniens | place: China: Xizang | collected 2019 | reverse complement strand
AAATTAAGGAAAATTTATCTGAAAGAGTTGCTGAAGAATTTGAAAAGGTTGTTGAATTTAAGGATAAAGTTGGAAATACCTTAAAGAGAAGTGGAAATGTTATGCTTTTGACGGGCCTTTTGGGGGCTATGGTGGCAGCTGGAGTTGTGTGGGGTGGTAAAGATGATCCTGAAGGTTCTAGAATAGAGACAGTTGATAAAGTATACAATCCTGATAAGTATATTTTAGGGAATACTACTGAAAATGGAGATTATGTTGATTTTATGGGGGTAACTCATAAAGATGAATTTGGTAATATTAAAAGAATTAATGAATTAAGACCTGAAATTTCTGCAATGCTCATGGCCGTAGAGGGATTGGCAGAGGAGGCTTATAAAGATGGAAAAGGGATTCCTACAATTGGTTCTGGCTCTACTACTCATATTGATAATGAAGGAGAAGAGACTAGAGTTGAGATGGGTGATGAAATGTCTGCAGAACAGGCTATGATTAACAAGTGGAAATATGTAGAAAAATATTTGTTAGGTTTTTGCGAAGATAAAGTGGGAAGAACTCTTTCTGATAAAGAAATTTATTGTATTATAGGTGCTGGTTTTTGTTGGGGACCTACTCAATTTAGTAATTCATCTATGTATAAGGCAATTCTAAATAATGAGGGTGAAGAAGCGGTTATGATTAAATCTTCTGGATTTAGAATGCAAAAAGGTTTGTTGAAAAGAGCTTACTTCTTTGTTAATTGCGATGAAGGTTTCAAGAATAATTGTCAGGATATATTAAATCTTCCTGTGTATTTAAATAGGTCTGGAGAGTATATCCATAGCTCTTTGTATGATTTGAAAATACGTGAATTTATGCCATGTGAACAAGATGATAATGGTAAGTTTAAGCGAGATAAATATAAAAATGATATTCCTAAGACTTTACCTGGTAATCGTGAGTTTTGTATGCCTTATTATAATGACAAGTTTGGTGATATATTGTGTGATTTAGCGCAGAAAGGTGATAGAAGCTTTTTGCCTTTAGCGAGATTAAAAGATTTAATGCCTAAAGATATGGTGCAACACTTAGAAAATAAGTATAAACAGTCAGCTAATACTATTGATTATTATCAAGTTGAGCAAGCTTATGGACGTTAGTTTTCTTATGTTGTGTAAAACTTTATTTCAATGTTGCGAATGATTTTATTATATATGATATTTTAGGATAGGTAGTAAAAAGGCGAGTTTAGAAAGGGAAAGACTTTATGATTACAAGAATAATTATTGCGCGCCATGGTAATACATTTACAAAAGATCAAACACCTTTGAGGGTGGGGGCAAGAACAGATTTACCTCTAGTTGAAACAGAACGCGGGACAAATATTGGTAAATATTTGAAAATGCGCAGTTTAATTCCAAGTGTTGTATTTGCAGCACCATTAAAACGTACTACAGAAACTGCTCGTTTGGCTGTGGCAGCATTGGATAGAGATATTCCTTTGAAAGCTGATGATAGATTTGTTGAAGTTGATTATGGTCCTGATGAGGCTAAAACAGAAGAAGAGGTTATTGCTCGTATTGGTCAGGAAGCAATAGAAGCTTGGGATAAGAATGCAGTTGTTCCAGATGGTTGGAATGTATCTGTTGATGGAATTATCAAAGCATGGCAGGATTTTGCTAAAGAAGTAGAAGAAAATTATAAAGGCAAAACAGTTATGGTTGTTAGTTCTAATGGTATTATTAGATTTGCTCCACATTTAACAGGGGACTTCAAGCAGTTTGCTGAAGACTTTAATATTAAAGTTAGCACAGGTGGTGTTTGTATTCTTGAAAAAGAAGAGGGCGATGAAAACTGGACTGTATCTGAATGGGGAACAAAGCCTAAAGATAAACTAGCTAATAGCTCTTTACATTCAGTTATTTAGTTGGATACCCCTCAGCATTTGAGGGGTTTATCTTTTTTTGATATGAAAAATTGACGAAAAGGTGTTGACAAAAAAATAATTAGGGTGTAGAGGTTGGCTAATTGTTATTATTTTTACCCTATTTTAAAGGATTTTGGAGTAGGGTGTTAATAGCTTAATTTATAAAGGAGAATATAAAAATGGTAAAAACATTGGTAGTTATACCTGCAAGATATGGATCTTCAAGATTTCCAGGTAAGCCTTTGGCTAAAATTGCTGGAAAAGAAATGTTGTTACGCGTTGTTGAAATTGCAAAAAAAGGAACAAAGAATAAAGACGCTAGAATTGTTGTTGCAACAGAAGATCAAAGAATTGTTGATTTTTGTAAAAATCACAATGTTGAATGTTTGATGACTAGTGATGAATGTAAGACTGGTTCTGATAGAGTTTGTGAAGCAGTTAGAAAACTTGATGTTAATCCAGAGTTCGTGATTAATCTTCAAGGTGATAATCCTGTTTGTCCACCAAGCTTTATTTCTGAGCTTATTTCTGAATTTGAAAAAGATAAGAGCGCTGATGTGGTAACTCCTTGTACAGAGCTTAGCTGGGAAGCATTGGATAAGCTTAGAGAAAGCAAGAAAACAACTCCTTTTTCTGGTACTACTTGTGTGGCAGATAAAGATGGTTATGCTATGTGGTTTTCTAAGAATATTATCACAGCGATTAGAAAAGAAGATGAAATGCGTAAGACTACTAAAAATAGTCCAATCTTGCGTCATGTTGGCTTATATGGTTATAAAACAGATGCTTTGATGAAGTTTAAGTCTTTGGATGAAGGTGTTTATGAGAAACTTGAAGGCTTAGAACAATTGCGCTTTTTAGAGAATAAGATGAAAGTTAAATTGGCTAAAGTTGATTATGGTGCATTTGAAGGCATGAGCGGTGTTGATTCACCAGAAGATGTTCAACGTGCTGAAGATCTTTTCAAAAAGTATGGCGAATTTTAATTTAGTCTGATTTAGTAACTCCGTTAGAAAAAATCTAGCGGAGTTTTTTTATGCGCATTTTAAGCGAGCTGATGTATAAAATATCGATATTTGTAGCTGAGCTCGATTACAGAGCGTTTTTTGTTAAAATGTGTTAATTTACTGTTTTTTTGTCTTTTAAATATATAAGTATACATAATGTACATTATGCGACAAGGTGGATATATGTGAGGGGGGGAAGTATAAAGTCCCCCTTTCTATTAAATTTGGTAATTTTTAAGCATTTTATTTATGAAACTAGAATGTCTTGTTTTTATTTTAGAGTAATGAGTTTTGTTTTTTATTTGTGCTTGATTTTTTTCTTTTTGTATGGTTGTATGAAGTTCTAAAATTTATTTATTATGAAGAATTGTTATTATTTATCTAAAATTTTCTTATACAAGCTGTTATTGATGATTGCTTGTGTGGTTATGTCTGTTGCGCTGACCTATGCATTTGTTTTTCCGGACTATGCATATGTAATGAACGTTATGTCGCCTGCTGCATTGGCAGTATTTCTTATACTTGTTAATGTTTGGGAAATTAAGGCTACATCTACTAGTAAGGAGAATTTTTGGTTTGGTTTCGCCTATCATTCTCTTTGCGCTATTTCTGTATTTGTGCTTGCTGTAGTTAAAGATGTGCTTGGTGGATATAGTGTTGATTCAGGATATATCTTTTTTGCAGATGGACATGTTGAAACTTGGCAGTGGCTGTGCCCTTATCTTGTTTATTGTGTAAGATTAGGTATTCAGTCTATTCCGCTTGAAAAGATCCGTTTATGGATTTACTGATTGATAAGCTGATTTAGGGTTTTCTCTATTTCAGCTTTTTTAGTGTTATCCCCCTTTTCTATTGTTAAAAAAAGCTTGTTTTGTCTGAAAAAATATGATATTGTAGTAGTATGTTATGGTTTTACCATTATGAGGATGAGAAAAATGGGAGTTTTTTTGTTAAATGACTTTGGTGAAGTGCTTTTAGAAATTGCTTCTGGCTTTAATTTTCAGCATGATATTTTGTTGGAAGTTAATGAAATAGCGCAGTCTGCTGTGCTTAAGAGTGAAAATAATAGTTTTAATATTGATTTTGTGCATCGCGAGTTGATGCTTCCATTGAAAAGAAATAGATATTTGTTTGTGGTGGAAAGAAATAATCAATTTTATGCAATGAATAGTAAGCTAGCTAAAGTTATTTTTGTAGATTAGGATATTGAGATGAGTGAAAATGTATACGATCGTTTTGCTGAGGGTGAAGTAAAAGCTTTTGCAACTAAACAAGACATCCCTCCTCGTAAGTTTATGGGTCGTGTTTTACGTAGAGTATTTCCTATGCTTGCTAGTTCTATTATGTTGTTTTCTTCTACAGGATGTTCTAGTGAAAATGATAATCTTGATAGTGATGGTTATGTTAATCATACAACTCTTTCTGATGATCAGGTTATTAAATTGATGACAGAAAACAGAGTCGTTTTGGTGAAGGATACAAATTTTAACCACCACCCTATTAATAATGAAAATTATTGGAATGTTGTGTATCAAGGTTTGAATATTATCAATAATCTTAGTTCTTCTAGTAGTTTATCTGAAAAGGAAATTGCAGATTATAAAAGAGCTGCTGTAGGAATGTTAGCAAATATGAAATCAATTAATAGTAAGAAGTATATAGTTGATTTATCTAATGAAGAAACTTTGAAGAGCTTTTTGTTTTTTGAAAAAGTAGTAGAATACAAAGATAATTATAGTAAAGTATTTTCAGATGAAGCTGGCGTTTATAATGAGCAAGATGATTTGTTTGGTGAGAATTATGAAGATTGCCACAAATTGATTAATAAGGCTAGAGGAAAGTATGGTGTATATAAGTTTGTAGATGCTTTGTATAAAGATAGCAGAAGATTTCTTATAAAACAAAAAGATAGTACTAAAGCTAATGAAATTAGCCGTTTTATATTAAAAGATTGGTTAGAAACAAATGGAATTAAAGAAGATAAATTATATAAAAGTGTAGATGTTGATGAAGAAAAAGGTGCTAACACTGTGGCATTTTATTGTAGCCCAGGAAAAGATGTACGAGCTGAGTTAAAAATTGATCCTACCGGAGATTTGGGCGATGGATGTTATTCTCCTGTTGGTGTTACAGTTATTCATGAATTGATGCATGTAATGCAGAAAAAACCATCTTCTAATCAATATTTGAACGAAAAAGATCATCTTATTGAAGAGCTTAGCCCTACTCTAAATTCTTTGATGCTAGAAGATATGATTTATAAAACTATTCATAAAATACCAATGAATAATGTTGTAGACTATGGAAATTTAACTTTAGGTAAAAATAAAGTGCCTTATGGTGAATTAGCTGTTTGGTTTAGAGGCATGACTGTTAAATACAAAGGTTTATCAGTTGAAGAAGTATTGGCTCAAGATGAAGTATTTAGTAAGATTGAGGCAATGGGAAATGGCCAAAAAGTTAATTTGTTGCAATCTAATGTTGTTGGTAATTCTTTAGGTCGTAATTGACAATAAACTATTAAAAAAGTTGTTTTGAGTTTACAAAGGATGCGTTTAAAAATCAAAAGGTCTGAAACTTTTATGTTTCAAACCTTTTTGATTTCTAGTGTTTAGAACGTTTGGCCCTCGCATCTTTTTGAGAGTGTCCACAGGTTCTTTTTTGATCATAGTTTTTGCCTGTTTGAGTTGTAGCCTTTGATTTAGAGAGATGTGCCTGCGGAGATGATTTATTGTCATTGTTATCATCTTTACTAGACTTGTCATCCGGTGAAATCAGGTGGTAAACTCGTATCGGAAATGTTAAAAAGGTTCCGACAACATACGATACAAAATTCTTTTTATCCATAATAATTGTATTTAAGAATGATAAAAAAACTATTTGATATTCTATGAAAGTTTTTATATTTGTCAAGATTGTTATAATGTTTAATTTGTTTAGCTTTTTTATTGATTTTTGATAATTCTGTTTATATGCTTTGCTTATTGGAAAGGTGGCAGAGTGGTCGAATGCGGTTGACTCGAAATCAATTGTACTCTTTTGGGGTACCCAGGGTTCAAATCCCTGCCTTTCCGCCATTTGTTTTAATCTTGAGTTTTATTGAACTTTTTTAACCAGTCTAAAATTAGAATTGTGGTTTCTTTGGCCCAGAAAACTTCTCTGTGATCTTTTCTATCTAATAAATGTAAAGATGTATTTTTTTCTCTCTGTTTATAGAGTATTTTAGCATGATGTACAGGAACTAAAGTATCTGTTGTGCCATGAATAATTAAAATTGGAGCTGTTAATTTTTTAATATTTTCTTCTGATAGATATTTGTCTTTTAATATCCAATTAGAAAATATATATTTTTCAGCAACAAGGCGAGATAATGATGCAAATGGTGATATTAGAATTAAACCATCAACATCTCTTTGGGTTGCTAAACCTATTGAAGCAGCACAACCAAATGAATATCCTATGATTATAATTTTAGAATATCCTTGTTTTTTTATCCAATCGAATATTTCTGTTCCGTCAGAGAACATTTTTTCTTGGTTTATTTTTCCTTCAGAGTTTCCGTACCCTCTATATTCAGCTAAAAATGTTCCGTGTCCTAGTGTGTTAAATGCTAATATTTGTGGTGCAAATTCTGCAATTTGACCTCTGTTTCCATGAAAAAATAAAATAGCTGGTAAATCTTTATTCCCTTCTTTTGACCATGCCATAATTTTTGTTCCATCTGACATGGTTAGCATATTTTCTTTGACATCATTTAGGTTTGCCTTTTGTGGTGAGATGTAATTGTTATCTGGCTTAAATATTAGTTTGTCTTGTAAAATGTATAGTGTTGACAAATATAGAGCAAATAAAGTGAAGATAAATCCTAGAATAAAAGCAATTTTTTTCATTAGTAATCCTTTCTTAGTTTGCTTATAGTAATTTGCTGGCTAAGGATAAGTCAAGTATATCTTCGCATTTATTGAAAATAAAAAAAAGAGCGAGGATGAATCCTTATAGAGAATTTCCTCGCTTTTGATGATTCCTAATTTTTGCCGAATACGACAATATAGGTACCTGTTTTGTTTTCGGCATACATGTATGCTACAGTTTTTCCTTCTGTGAATGGATTTACTTCAAACACTTCGCAATTAATAATTTCGTTTCCGCTTCGGATTTTGGAGTTAGGAGTATCTTTGTATTTTTTTGGTTTTTTGTTACATTTTTTATGATTAAACTCGTAAAAAGTTGTATCATATAAAATAGCGTAATTGCTATTTTTTAGTTTGTAAATGTAGCAATAATCACCTTTGCCTTGGGGCAGCGGTAATATATACAAGAAATCCGCGGTTTCCAGAAAATCTAAAGTTTTAGGATATCCGGAAAAATCGGATGCATCATATGCTATTCCGTCAAGTGTAATGATTTGTCCTTGAACTTTTGGTTTAACATTTTTTGATGATGCAAGAATGTTGGGTGTTGCGATAAGTGCGATTGCAGCACACATGAGAAGTTTAATTAGGCCTTTCATGATTTAGAAAAATTTGGGTTAATATTTAGTGATACGACATCTAAGTATATTTATAAGATAAATACCCTATTCTACTCTTATGTGTTTCAACGATACCAAAAGATAAGAAGGCTTCTTAAACAATTGAAAACGCAAAAATAATGAGGATAATAGACAGAATGTATACTTAGTGGTTCTTAACATATCATATTTTTGACTTAATTGCAATATATTTTTGACATAAAAAAATAAACAAATGACATTTTAGACAAATATATTGACATAAATTTATGTTTATGCTAATGTGATCGCTATATATAAAATAAGGAGAAAATTGATGTGTGATTTTGATAAATTTGATACCTTTATATTTGATTTTGATGGTACTTTATTTGATACATATAATGCTAACTATTTAGCATATAAAGAAGCGATAGGTTATGTGTTAAATAGACAAATTGATTTTTCTCATGATAGATTTGACAGAAAAAGTATTAGGCAGAGCTTTCCTTTTATAAATAGTTTTGAAGAAGAAGCTATTATTTCTTATAAAGAAAAATGTTTTCATAAATATTTAGAGTATATTTATTCTATTGTGCCTACTCTAAACATACTTTTTAAGGCAAAACGTTTTAATAAAAAAGTAATTCTTTTAACAAAAGCATCTCGTAATAGAGTTACTCAGATAATTAATTATTATAATGAAAGGTTTTCAATAAATTTATTGCATTATTTTTTACCTAATGATGTATATTTTAAAGAGGATATAGGTAATAAAAATAAATATGACTTTATATTAAAGGAAAAAAATATATGTGATTTATCTAAAATTGCTATTATTGAAGATAATGTAAAAGAGTTGGAATATTTAATGGAAAAAGGTTTTTGCGATTATCAATTATTTACTGCTAAAAATCCTATGTTTTTTCAAATACAAGGTAATTTTTGTCTTAATAGAACGATAGATGCATATTTTCATGAACATTATTCTAATTTTGGTAAAAAAGGAAACCCAGATTATATATGTATACTAAAAAATGATTATAATGACAAAAGTGAATGTATTTTAAAAAATTGTCAGTTAGAGCTATCTGAAAATTTATTAAAAGATTTTTCTTTTTTGTATAAATTATTAAATTTTGATATGGTGTGTATGGTTCCTCGTGCTAAAAAGGAAGAATACTATACGTCTAATCAGCTACTAATACGTGAAACAGTTAGTGATACTGCTAAAAAATTATCTGTACATGATGGAACAATGTGTATTTTACGTCATACAAATACTAAAACAACACATCGTAATGGTGATATTGATGGAGAAGAGCCTTATCGTGGAATAACTAAAGATACTTGTTATATTTCTGATGAAGTAAAGGATAAAAATATTTTATTGGTTGACGATATTTATACTGAAACGGTAAATATAGATGAGGATGCAATTCAAGCTTTGTTGGATAAAGGAGCTAAAAAAGTAACTTTTTATGCGATTGCTAAAACAGTGAAAAAATAATAAAATGGGATTAACATTATGAAATATACAGAAAATGCATTAAATATTTTAGCGGCAAAATCGTTTAAAAATATCGGAGCACAGAAAATTGTTGATAATATAAGTAATAAAGATGATGTTGCTTCAATTGTACGTAAATTATCACGTTTTTCTACAGATAATATGAATGTAGTCGAATTTCAAAATCGTAAAGATAAGATAAAGAATATATTTGAAAATGGTAATTTAGATGTTGATGGGGTTGTTGCTTTTGGGGATGATAATTTTCCAAAGGTTAGAGGAAATGTTGAAGCAAGCAAACAACCTATTTGTTTGTTTTATAAGGGTGATTTAGAGCTATTAAATTTTGATAATCCATGTGTGGCTGTAATAGGTTTACTTACACCAGACATCAATATTGAAAAAAGAGAAACTAAAGTTGTATCTGAATTAGTTAAGAAAAATGTGACTATTGTTAGTGGTTTGGCTCTTGGTTGTGACACAATAGCTCATCGTACTGCTTTACAATATAATGGAAAAACAATCGCTATTTTACCATCTCCATTGAATAATATACTACCTAAGGAAAATAAAAAGTTGGCAGAAGAGATTGTTTGTAAGGGTGGATTATTGATTAGTGAGTATTATGAAGATTTTACATCAGTTATGGAATTGCGTGGTAGATATGAGATGAGAGATAGATTGCAAGCTTTATTTAGTAATGCAGTTATACTTGCTGCTAGTTATTCTCAATTAGATAAAGGTAAAGATAGTGGTTCAAGATTAGCAATGCGAGATGCTTTAAAATATAACATTAAGCGAGCTGTAATTTTTAATGAAAAAATGGATAAGGATAATCCTATGTATAATCTTTCAAGAGAGGTGTTACAAGATAAAGATAAAGTGATAATCATTAATGGTGAAACATTAGAGCAATCTATAAATGAAATTACTAAAATAAGGCCTAATGTTTGCTTTCAATCATCCTTGTTGTAATAAAAAATATTTGCAATAAAGATAAAGACCTGAGAGGCTGTGGTTAAGCGTCAGGTCTTTTTTTGTGGTTGTTAGTTAGTGTTGGTTAGTATGAGAATTCATAATCTATTTCTGCGTAATTGATTGGAGATGAGTAAGTGTTTATAAATTTAGCTTGAAGCTTTTTCCATTGTGAAATGGTTAATTTATCAACTTCTGTTCCGTCGCATTGATAGAGAATGACTTCTTTGTTTGGGATTGGTTTTGCTACTATGACTTTATGTTTACAGTCTTCGATGAGTGTAATGTCTAAAGGAACCTCCCAGAGTTTAGAACCACTATAATCACAGATATCCCAATTTTCATTCATTTTGATGAATATACAATCAGGACAGCAATAGACACTAGTGTTTCTAATGATAGCATTTGTTTGCGGAAAATATATACAGGTAGAACGATAGTTCGAACCAATGTAATAATTTCCGCTTTCTTTCCAGTGAGTGAAAAAATCGAAACTGCCTAAGCATTCGCCCTTGTGAGTATATGGGGCTATTTGCTTATTAAATTTTTGGCATGTAATGATGTTTTCATCCGCTGTAATTGATGCATATGCAGAAGGTTTTACAATGGTGTCACCTGTTTTTATGTTTATTACCCCTTTTGTGTTGCCGTCAATTTGTACGATGTATAAGTCTTCGTAAAGTTGAGTGCAATTTTTTCTTTGAGGGTTTCCGCAACTTACAATTAATATAGCGATAACGCTAACAAGAAGAATGTTTACTATTCTTTTCATAATTGCTGAGTTTTAAATTATTAACATAAAAATCTATTTGACTATTTGGTAGTATAATTATTTGTTTTAAAATTGCAAGACTTTTTTTGTCAAAATATACAAAAAAAGACCACTTGGTTAGTGGCCTTTGATTTATCTATTTGGTAATTAGACTACATATGTCTTGTATTGTAGTGGTTGTTACCGGATTTTCTTTCATAGCTTGGATGTATTTTTCTTTATTATTAAACATATCTTTTAATGTATTTAATAATATTTCAGGGGTAGCTATGTCTTCATCTTTTACTAAGCTTGCAAATCCTTTTTTAACAAAGTTTTTAGCATTTAGTGTTTGTTCTCCGCGAGAAGATGTGTTTGGAAGAGGAACAAGAATCATTGGTTTATTTAGGCTTGCTAGTTCAAATATGGCATTTGATCCTGCTCTAGATACAACAACATCTGCTAAAGCCATTAAATCTTTTAGTTCTGCATCAACATATTCGTATTGAGCATAGCCTTTAGCTTTTAAGTTTGGATTGAAGCCGTTTTTGCCAGATATATGGATTATTTGGTATTCGTTTAATAGTTTTTCAAAGTTTTTTTCTACTGCATTATTTAAACTTTGAGCTCCTAGGCTTCCACCAATAAACATAATTGTTTTTTTATCAATTGATAATCCTGTGAATTCTCCTGCTCTTTCTTTCATTCCGTTGAATAATCTATCAGACATTACTGGGCCAACACAATTTACTTTTTGTTTTTGTTTAACACAGTTTTTGGTTTCTGGGAATGTTGTGAAAAAGGTTGAAACAAATGGGAGGCTTAATTTATTTGCTAATCCAGGGGTTAAATCAGATTCATGCATATAAATTTTCTTTTTGTTTAACCATCCACCTACAACTACAGGAAATGATACAAATCCGCCTTTGGAGAAGATTATATCTGGATTTAATTTTCGTACTAGAAATGTTGCATATAAACATCCTAAAGGGATTTTTATCATATCTAAGAAGTTTTGCCAAGAGAAATAGCGACGCAGCTTTCCTGTTGGAATGCTATAATATTTTACTTCAGGAAATTTTGTTATTAAATCTTTTTCCATTCCGTTTTTAGAGCCGATATACTCTACTGTCCATCCGTTTTCTAGGAAATATGGAATTAAGGCAAGGTTTAGGGTAACGTGTCCAGCAGAACCGCCACCTGTAAATATTATTTTAGGCATATTATTCTCCAATATCTGTTTGTTCATCTCTATTATCTTCTAACAATAAATCAGTATCGTTTAATGCTAGGTTAATAGATTTGTTTGTTTTTGAGCCTAAAAGCTTCATTTTTTCTGCTTGAGAGATGGCACCACCTCTTCCAGATAATTTGGTCATGGCATTATTGTATGCGTTATTGGCTTGATTTAAGCCTCTTTCAAGGGTTTTCATATCGTCTACAAATGATGCTAGTTTGTCGTAAATTTTACCGCCAAGTTCAGCTATTTTTTGTACATTTTGATTTTGGCTATCAATACGCCACAAGTTTTCTATCGTTCTTAATGTTGGTAATAATGATAGTGGGGTAGCTAATATGATGTTGCGCTTATAAGCATAGTCATAGATATAGCGGTCACAATCTAATGCGGCTATATATGCACTTTCTACTGGAATGAACATAATTACATAATTTAGTGTTCTATCTTTTAGTAGTTTTTGGTATTCTTTTGATGATAGTTCATCAATGTGTGCTTTTAAGCTTTGAACATTTTTTTGTAAACATTTTATACGTGTTTCTTCGTCTTCAGCATTAACTGCATCTAGGTAATCAATTAAAGACACCTTTGAGTCTACAATGATATCGCGATTTTCAGGAAGGTGAATGATAACATCTGGGCGGTATAGCTTTTTATCTTCATCATGGAAAGATTCTTGGGTGTCGTAATCTTGCCCTTTGCGTAGACCTGATATTTCTAGTATGCGACTTAATTGGCATTCACCCCAGTTGCCTTGTGCTTTTTTGCCGCCTTTTAGTGCTTCTGCTAAGTTTTGTGCATCTTGGCTAAGTGTTTGATTGAGTTGTGATAGATTTGCTAATTGAGCATCTAGGTTTGATTTATGTTTAATGCTTTCTTCACGAGCTGATGTTACTTCTTGCTTAAAAGCTTTTAATTGTTCTGCAAAAGGATTTATAATTACAGAAAGAGTTTGTTGTTGTTCTTTTGAAAAAGTTTCGTGCTGAGATTTGATTATCTCTGAAGATATGTTTTTGAATTTGAGAGATAAATCTTCTTTGATTTGCTCTAGGTATTTGATTTTATCTAAAAGATTTTCTTCTTTGGCAATTGAGGATGCTTTGTATGCACTTAATTCTTTTTCAAGATTTAGAGATTGGTTGCGAAATTCTTCTTTTTGAGCTTCGATTTTGCTTATTTCTTGTTCGAAATTTGCGAATCGTTGTTCGTAAATGGCATTTTGTAAACGTAAATTATTCAATTCTGCTGATAATGTATTGTTTTTGGTATTTTTGTTTATTAATGCAATAGTTTGTCTGATGCTAAAAAGTAGTATTATTAGTGCTAAAATTGCGCAAAAAATGTATATTTGTTGTGTAGTCATTGTAAAATCTTTCAAAAAAAATATTGATGTTTTTATATATTTTTAATTTTATTTTTGCAATATTTTTGCTTGAGTTATAAATAGTTAAAAATAAATAATTAAATTAAAACAAATTGTTATTCACTTAATTGGGTTTTTGTGTAAAAGTTTTGTTTGTATTTTTTTATACATGCGAAAAAAATACAATATTTAGTGCAAAAATGCTTGTTTTTTTATTTTGCTTAGTTATTATAAAGATTAATTGGTTATATATACAATTTTATGTTGTGTATTTTGGTTTTAATCTACAATTTTAAATGAGGAGACGGACTATGAAGCCTCTTATAAATGAGAGTGGTGCAAGAAATTCATTCGGTTATTATGATTCAGTTGCTCGTGAGATAGTTTTGAAAAGACCATGTTCTAGAAAAGTGGATCTTCAAGAAGCTTATGAGTGGATTAGACAATCAAGTGACCTTAGAAAGTTATCTATTGGAATTGGTGCTATTGAAAATATTGTTTTAGGTGATCCTAAAGATGCTTTATATGATGTTGCTCGTAGCACAATTAAGCAATCTGTTTTGGCGCAAGCTGGTGCTGATGCTGCTATTTTGGAGAATGTTTTAGTTCGCTTAGTTGAGAAAGATAGTTTAAGAAATTTGAGTTTGAAATGCTTTAGTTTTTCTGAAAATCAATCATTGTTTGATTTATTGATAAAGACAATTAAAGAAAGAACTAGTCTTGTATATCTTAATTTGACTGGATGTTTCTTTTCTGATGAACAGTTGATAGTATTGGCTTCTGTTATTGCTAATACTAATATTGCTAGTTTGGTTTGGCCTGAACCACGTATGACACCTTTATTGTTGGCTAAGGTTGTAAATACTTTTAAGGAAAATAAGTCTATTGTTGTTGTTCAAGGTGCTCCTTTGGAAGTATCAGCAATTGTTGAAAGTAATAGAGAGTATTTATTGGCTAAAGGTCGTTTTCCTAGTTTGATGACTGGTGATGATGTTAGTGTTTTAAGAAGATATTCAGAATCTGTAAGAATTGCGATTGCGTATGAAAAGCAAAGATTATATGATATGGAAAAAGCTTTAGAAGCAGCTATTGCATAGGTGAATCTTTTATGAGTAAATACCCGCTTAAACGGCGGGTATGTTT
>JAEIGA010009994.1_pt1 | contig 14379 bp, 17 predicted proteins | sample 9270691 | NCBI WGS metagenome assembly JAEIGA01 (sample SAMN17057246, study PRJNA624740) | gut metagenome | biome: biome; isolation source: fecal sample | host: Bos grunniens | place: China: Xizang | collected 2019 | reverse complement strand
GTTATTAGATGACAATTCGTCAGTTAATTGATTGATACGTTTTTGTTTATTTTTGATATTAGTTTGGTCTTGTTCGTAAGCCATTTTGATATTAACGACTAACGATTGATATTCCCAACTATTCAAATCGAAACGTGTTGTGAACTGATTAATAAACTCTTTATCAGATGCAAGTTCTAATGTCTGATATAGCAACATATAAGCGTGAGCATACTGCTGCTGCTTATATCTGATATATTCAGAATCAGATGTTTGAGTGATATAGAGTTTCAGTGTTGTCATCTAAAAAACTTGTTTATTTTATAAGTATCTTATATACTATAAATAGTGATAAAAATAAAAATTCAGATAATAAATCGAAAAAAAATCAATAATTTTGTGATTTTTTTTCATATTATATGGTTTATTAATTGTGAAAATAAATAATAATAAAAAAAAAATAGATGATAAAGAAAATTATACATATTAGTGATATTCACATACCGAACACTAATGAAAAAAGACCTTATGATAAAATGTTAGAATCATTTTTAAAACAATTATATAAAAATGAAATTGAAGGTCAAGACCCTGAAACTATAAGAATTGTTATTGTGGGTGATATTTTTCATAATAAGATAAAAACAACAAATGAAGCACAGGCGATGTTTCATATGTTATTGAATTATTGTAATATATTTTGTAGGACATATATTATTGCAGGGAATCATGATATGATAGAACATAATAATGATAAAATGGATTCAATAAATCCAACATTTGAAATTACAGATGTTTATCCAAATGTTATTTATTTAGATAAACATTTAAATTTTAAGTCAGGATTTGTAGAAGATGATAATATAGTTTGGGCATTATATTCAATGCATGATAAATTTGCACCTACAAATATAGAACATTCAATGTATCCAAACCATAAAATAATAGGTTTATATCATGGTGATATTGTTGGGTCAGTAACTGATGTTGGGTATGTTTCAGAAAATGGTATTGATATGAATTTATTTCAAGAATGTGATTGTGTTATGGCAGGGCATATACATAAACATCAAGAGATAAAAGAAAATGGGGTACCTGTGGTATATGCTGGTTCTGTTTTTCAACAAAATGCTGGTGAGAATACAACTGGTCATGGTTATGTTGTATGGGATATTGATGAAGATTTAACGTATAAGCATGTTGAAGTTGAAAACGATTATAGAATTTTTAAATTTCAAATTAATGACTATGATGCTTTCACAAATGATGTTGAAACTTTAATTAATCTATAATTTCTTTTAATATAAAGTTATATGAATTTAGAAAACAAAGTTATTGGTATATTATCAAATATATTAGGAAATCCAAAACGTGATTATTGTAATTCAAATGGTTGGATTGAATTTAACTGTCCTGTTTGTGCAGAACAAAATGGAGGACCTGATAATAAGTATAATTTAGCAGTATCTATAGATGTCGAATCCGATAATTCTTTTTATTGTCATTGTTGGAGATGTTTATATGCAGGTAAAATTTCAAAACTAATTAAACAATACGGTTCTCCTAATGATTATATAGAATATAAGGAAGAACTTAATGCTTATAGACAACAACATTTATATACATTATCTAATAGCATTAATAATGATTTTGTTAATGCTATTGATGATATTGAAGTTGAATTACCTAAAGGTTTTAAGTTAATTAATAATGATGATTTTTATGCAAATGATTCAATTAATTATTTATATAATCGAGGTTTAACTGATGATATTATTAAGAAATATAATATTGGTTATGTAGGTAATTATAATGGTAAATATTCACAACGAATTGTTATACCATCCTATGATATATATGGGGAGTTAAATTATTGGGTAGCAAGAGATTATACAGGTTATAATAAATGGAAAATATTAAATCCTGATATTGATAAGAAACAGATAATATTTAATGAACAATTTATTAATTGGTATGAACCTATAACTTTAGTTGAAGGACCTTTTGACCATGTAGTTGTACCTAATTCAATACCTTTATTAGGTAAAAATTTAGATGAAAACAGTTTAATTTATAAACGTTTAATCGTAAATGCTAAAAATGATATTAATATATTCCTTGATAAAGATGCAATTGATTCATCTTATAAATTATATAAAAAGTTGAATCATGTGTTACCTAATAGAGTAAAAATAATTGAATCTCCTAGTGATGATGATGCATCAGATTATTATAAATTACATGGGTATAAGGGAATTATTCAGTTAATGAAGACAGCATATAAGTTGGATGATTATACATTAACAATGATATAGGTGGTAATTATAATTACCACTACCACCTATAATTTAATCTTTGGAAGATGATTTTTAAAAAAATGTTTTAAGTTAAAAGTGAGTAACTCTACTTTTTTTTTAAATCATTATAAGTTGTGAAATATAAATCAGCTTCAGCTTCACGTCTACGTGTTAAACCAGCTAATACTTTACCGCCTGATTTATTCCAACGTAAAAATTCATCTTTAATAGTAATATCATTAGGATTAGCATTAACTTTTTTTAATAATGTGGAAGATTGAAGATTTCCATTACCAATGTTGTAAGCAAATGAAATTAAAGCATCACGTTGATATGGGTTGATATTAGATTTTACATATTTATCAACATAAACTCCATATTTTTTTTCACTCATTTCATCTAATAAATGTTCAGCTTCTTCTAATGTGATAGTATCACCTTCTTTAACAGGTGTACCATTCATATAATAAGTTGCACCATAACCAATAGTCCATACCCCAGCACAACATTTATATGCTTTAGATTCAAAACCTTCAAATTGTTTTATAAGTTCAAGACCTTTATTTGTCATAATAAATAAATTATATAATATAAATAGATTAATATGGAATTATTAATTAAAAATATAGATAAAAGATTATATAATGATTTTCAAAATTGGGCAAAATCCAATAACATGGATGAAGATGCTATAGAGAAATACATTATTAAAGCCTTTAAGGAACGATTTATGTTGGATAAGTTTGGTGATTTAAATGATAAAATTGAACAACCTAAACCCAAGAAAAAACGTGAAGTAAAAGTTGAAGATATTACACCTATTATGGAACCAACTAATGAAGTTAATATAACTATTAATGAAATAGAGCAAACTGAAGTTTCAGTAGAAGAAAATCTTGTTACGAGTAGTGAAAAACCAAAAAGAAAAAAAGTAATAAAATCTAAATAATAATATTATATGGTAGAAAATATAAAAAGTACGGATAGAATTGTTGTAGATTTATCAATAGAACAGATAGATTTTAATAAACAAAAAGTAAACACATTACGTCATGGAATTGCAAAAAAATATAATATACCTGTAAAAAATGTTGAAGTTAATTTTAAGCCTGTAACTGTTAATGTAGATGGTAGTAGAATTTCATTGACTGATAGTATTTGTAAAAATATTCAAAATCCTGGATTTCAGAAGCAATTAATGCGAAATTACATTCAACTAAAAGGGATTGAAGATATTAATTGGAGTGATATTGATACTATTGATAATCAAGTTAATGCAAATTTAAATTTTGACCAATATACTAAATATAAAACATATAAACTAAAACATTTGAAATGGTCTAATTATTTAAGTTATGGACCTGATAATTATTTTGATTTTACAAAATTACACGGATTAGTATTATTGAATAGTGAACCAGCAAATCAAGGTGGTAAAACAACATTTGCTATAGATTTAATGAGATTTGCATTATTTGGTAAATCAGAAAAATGTCCTGAATTAAAATATGTTTTTAATTCATATAATGATGAAGCAACAACTGTGGTTGTAGAAGCTGGTTTAGAAATAGATGGTGATGATTACATTATTAGACGAACTATTACACGTCCCACGTTAAAACGAAGAACAGAAAAAAGTAAACCTAAACAAAAAGTAGAATATATTAAATTAGTTAATGGTAATTATGAAGTTATTGAAAATTGTGAGGGTGAATCAGTTAAGTCAACTAATAATATAATTCAAGATTCGATTGGAAGTGTTGATGATTTTAACTTAGTTGTTTCTGCTAATTCATATTCGCTTAATTCGTTATTAAAAATGGGAGCAACTGCTAAAGGTGATTTATTCTCTAGATGGTTAGGTTTATTATCAATTAAGGAAAAAGAAGGTGTAGCTAAAAAAATATGGAAAGATAATTATGAGAAAAATCTATTACTAAACATTTATAATAAAGAGGTTTTAAATACTGAAATTGAAAATTGTAATAATTACATTTCTCAATGTAATAAAGAAATTACAGATTTAAATAAACAGCTGAAAGAATGTAGTAATAATATAGATAAATATAATAAAGCCAAAGAAGAAAAATTAAGCGGTTTAAAAACTATAATTAACAATCTTGATTCGGTAGATGTAACAACATTAGATAATGAGATTAAATATTATCAAACAGAATTATTAAATAAAGAAGGTAGGAGAACAAGTTTATTACAAGAATATTCATCTATTAAAAACGTGAAATATGATGAAAATGAAAATATAAGGTCAAGAGTTGAAAAAGAAAAAGTAGGTAAGGAGATTCAAGGTTTTAATAACATAGCTACCGAATTAAGAACTACAATTAGATTAAAACAAGACCAAATAAAATACATTGAAAGTTTAATGTCTCAAGGCATTTGTCCGACTTGTAAACAACCAATAAATACTATAGAATTAACAGAACAAAAAAATACTTTAAAATTAGAAATAAAGAATTTAATTAACCAAGGTATTGAAAATAAAAAGGAAATTAATAAATTAAATCAAAAATTAGATAGTATAAATGTTTATAGAGAACAATTGAAAAAAAATCAAGAGACTGAAAATAAAGCAAATAAAATATTATTAGAAGGTTATGCTTTAAGAGATAATATAAAGGAGATTAATGCAGAAATTGAAAAAAGGGAGAAGATTAAAATAGATATAAAACAAAATGAAGAAAATTTAAAAATAAATGCTGAAATTCGAGCTTCAGTTTTAACTATTGAAGGTAGTATTAAAAATGAAACTACTATTAAAGAAAATTATATCAGAGAAATTGAGAGTAAAAAAACTCTTATAGAACAAAATACAAATGAGATAAATAAACGTCAAGATATAATTGCTAAATTAAATAAAGAGGCTGTTCTTAAAAGAAATTGGGAAGTGTATCAAGAATTAGTTGGTAAAAATGGTATTACAAAGATGGTATTAAAAGAAGCTCTACCAATTATTAATGGTGAAGTTGCAAGACTATTAAATGGGTTATGTGATTTTGAAGTTGAATTAAGTTTAGATGAATCTAATACTGTTGTGGTAAATTTAATTAGAGATGGTGTTGCTATGGATTTAGGTGTTGCAGCATCTGGTTTTGAGGGTACAATAGCTTCATTAGCATTAAGGTCAGCTTTAGGTAATATTAGCTCAATGTCAAAACCAAGTTTATTATGTGTTGATGAAGTATTGGGACCAATTGCAGTATCTAACATGGAAAATATGCATGAATTATATAAACGTATTGTAATGAATTATGATTTTATTATTAATATAACACATAATGAGTTAATTTATGATTGGCATAATCAAATTATTACAGTAACAAAAGAAAATAACATATCGAAAATTAATTTTCAAAGTTAATTAATATAAGGATTTGGAAATTATTATTCAAATCCTTATATTATATGTAATATAAATTATAAATTATAAATCGATGAAGAATAACATAAATTATTATAATGAATTATCTACCTATTGTAACACCTTAAAATCAAGTAAGGGATTATCTAGAGAAAAAGAAAGAGAATTAGCTTTACGTATTCAAGATGGTGACGAAAAAGCTTTAAATGAATTAGTTGAAGCTAATTTAAAATATGTTGTAACATTAGCAAAACAATTTGCATGGACAGGTTTACCAATATATGATTTAATATCTGAAGGAAATTTAGGGTTAATTAGGGCAGCAAGAAAATTTGACCCCGATAGAGGTAATAAGTTTATCACATGTGCTAAACCTTGGATTAAACAATCTATTGATTATTATATTAAATCGCAAAACATAGATAAAGAATTTACTAATGTTGAGGATTATGTATTTGAACAAGAACCTGATGAAAATTTAATTAATGATGACTTTGAATCAGAAGTTGAAACATCTATAAATAGAATAGATGCTATAAATCAATTATTAGATTCTTTAAATAAACGTGAACGTAGAGTATTACAATTATATTTTGGATTAAATGGTAATCAAGAAAAAACACTTGATGAAATAGGTCAAGATATGGGACTAACACAAGAACGTGTACGACAAATTAAGGAAGAAAGTATTGAAAAATTACAATTTAAAGTAATGTCTAATAATTCATTTGCTGAATATAAAGAATTATATTAATATAATATGGAGAATAAAAAAATAAAAAGAGGTAGACCAAGAAAAAAAGATTTTTCAAGTCCAACAGATGAAATACCTTCAATTTTAGATGGGTTTATGGAAGATAGTGTTGGAAAAATTCATGATAAAAAAATTGATGTGGTTATTAAACCTCAAATGGAAAAAACATTAGATATTGAAAATATTGAAGTTCAAACTGAAAATCTAAATAATAACGAAATGGTTATTGAAGAAGAAGTTGAACAATTTCAAGAAATTAATATTGATGAAATTGTTGAGAATATACAACAAGAACTTGAAGTTAATGATGTTTTGGAAGAAATGATAGAAACTAATGAAATTCCAAGCAAGTTAATAGAGGAAGATTTAGAAGTTAAAAGTGAAGAAAAACCAAAAACTTGTAATTATGTAAATTATTCAAGTGGTATTTGTTACGATTAACAAATTTTTCAAAAATTGAAACTATTTATTAATAAATTAAAAAAAAGAATTTTTAAATGAATGATGAAATCCGAGATATGTTAGCATATCTAAGAGAAGCAAAAGAAAATATTGAAAAAGAACAATCTGAAGATATAAATATGGACGCTGTTCCTTATTCTGCCCAAGATACATTAATGACAAACGTATTAGCATCATGTAAACAAGAATTTGGTGCTGATTTTAATGGTATTAAAAATCCAATGCTTTATTATCCAAATGATGGTGATATAACATTAAGTGGTGTTATACCTGAAATGAATGATGCTAAATTTCAATTTAGATATAAAGTTGGTGATGGTGCTGGTTGTTATTTATGGTCTAATCCTTATTTACCTATATCAGATAAAACAATTCAAACTATACAAAAGGTTAATGGTGTATGTAAAAACTGGAGGGATGAAATATCTAAATCTGAAGATTGTAAACCATCAAATTATAGAGACCCTAATGATGTGCAAGATAATATTCAAGGACAAGTTAATGGGGTTAATGGTGATAATGGGATGGTAAATACTACAATGATAAATAATACTGTACAGGAGTATCATCAACGAAGAGGGGATGACATTATTGATAGTAGACAATATATGTTACCTGGTGATGATATTGATTAATTGTTGTAGTAACACTTCTACAAAATTATGTTTTTCCGTATAGCACCTACTGTGTGGGTGCTTTTTTTTTTCTCGAATTAAATATTTATCTATAATACAATATTAATTAAAAAATAAAAAAAAAATAAATTTTATGAATTATAAAGAAATATATAATTATATTAATCAAAAAGGTTGGTCAAATTTAAATAGTAATGAATTTAAAACTTTAAAATTGAAATATAAAGATTTTCGTGATTATCCAAAATATTCTAATGAAATAGAAGTATTATCAACTATAGAGGAAGATGTTTATGATGAATTTGAAGAAGAGAATGAGTTATTTAATAAAATCGTAGAACAATATATAGATAAAAATGTTGAAATATCTATGTTCATTGAAAATGAATTATTTAATAATAAATATCCTGACACATTACCATATTTAAAAGATATGTTAAATGTAATTAATTTTTATGTTGTATTTAATTGTGATTATGAAGATTTAGACTCACCATTTTCAACACCACAGGAAGTTTATGATGTTGTTGAAAAAATTATGAATTATAATAAAGAAGATTTTAACAATAAAATAAGTAAACAACATAATTGGAATGTAAGTTATAAAAATTGGTATATTAGTGTAATAGAGATTTTTGAGAATACTGATAAATTTTTAAGATTAGTGTTAAATTTAAATAGAAATAATAAATTACCACTTAGTCAATATCAATTGATGTATAATTTATACATTACCAATAAAGAATTTAAAAAACGTGTTTAAAATGATAGACAATAATATTACAATTGACCAATTTAATGAAATTACAAAACAATATAGAGATTTCCGTAATTATGATAAATATACTGAAATAATCAATGAATTAGCAGAAGTTGAAGAAGAAATTGATTATGATGCTTATGCAAAAAAAATGGATGATTATTATAGTTTAAGTGAGGTTTTTACAGATACAGTTACGAAAATAGAAATGAAGTTTTCAGAAGAAATGTCATATTTTAAAAGTGAAGAAAATTCAGAAATGTTTTGGAAGGATTTTTATGAAAAAATTGGGCAGATAATTAATGTTTATAGTAATATTGATTATGAAGATAATGTTATTGATAATATTAAAGATGTTTTAACAATTAACCGTGTAGTTGGTCACAGTGAATGGGGGAATGATGGAGATATCCAAGCATGGATAAATTATATTAAATTATTGTGGGCGGAAGCTAATGCATTATTAAATGTATCGTTGAAATATGATTCAAAATATGAAATACCATTTATATTATATCATTTATTATCAAAATTGTATAAATTAAATAAAAAATTAAAAGATGTTATATAATGTTTAATCAAATCACAAATAACTATTTATCTGAATTAATTAAAGAGAGTGTTAATTCTAATGTGTATCATTTTACAACTTTAAATAATATGTATAGTATTGCACAATTAGATACAATACAATTTAGTAGAAGTGTAGATAGTAAAGTGGATGCTATGGTAAATAAAAATTATCAATATCATTTATCATTACAGAGAACACCAGTTATTAATATGGGTTATGTGCATGGTAGAACACAAACAAAAGATAATGATTGGAACTATATAGTACGTATTGAATTTAATGGGGATAAACTTAATAGAGATTTTAAAGGTGAACCAGTAAATTACTTTAGTAACACTTATTATTCAAATTTAAAAAATGATTTAGATAAAAACAAATTTAAAGAAAAATTCAACACCACTAAATCTGTTTATAGGAATGGTAATTTTGATATAGAACCTTTACAAGGTGATAAAGACTCTTATTATAATATGTTTATACTTCAAAGTCAATATGAAGATAGAATATTTTCTAATGAAAAGAAGTGGTCAAATATAAGTGAATATGTAAAACATATTGATATCCTATTTCCAGTTACTAAAAATGTTAGATTAGTAAATCGTCAAAAAATTGATTTTATAGCACAAAAATATGGGGATAAATGTCGAATATTTTGCGATATAGGTGAATTTAATTACTATAGTAAAGATTATACTGATAGGTTTGGAAGAGAATATAAGAATAAAGGTAAAACATGGGAATATGTTAGTAAAGTATTAGGTTATGATAATGACCCAAAAATTCTCACATATAATATGAGTGGTTTGTATAATAGTTTATGTTATTTTTTAGTATATTATACAATATGGAGAGAAAACAATCAACATTTATATGAAATTTGGTATGATTATCTTCAACAAGTTCAAGAATATTTAGAAATAGAAGGTGTAAAAGATTTTGAAATAGAATCTTTAATTAATAACTGTCAAAATTTACATCAAAAGCTAAGTAGTTCAAAAATAAAAAGTGCTGACATGATAGAAAGACGGAGAAAAAAAGAGATTTTACAATCACCTTATGGGAGTATAATTAATATTGTAGAGAATTTAATTAAAAAAGAATTCAATAACATTAGAGAATTTGTTTTTAATTATGTATATCCATTCAAAGACATTTTAGGTATTAAAATATACAAAGGTGGTAGTTCATATCATTTTTATTGTAATATTATACAAAGTTTAAAAATTGATTATAAATATGGTGAAAATTTATATACAAAATTAAATTCTTTAAAAATGGAACAATTAAAACAAAATCGAAAAAAATATAATCAAAAAACACAATATGTTACTAATAATCAAATGCATAATATTTTAACAGAATCTGTTATTAAAATATTAAAAGAAGAATTAACTCGTGGTCAAATGGAATCTGCTTTAGAAGATTTACTTAAAAGTAAAGATTTTGAAAAGAAAGTAAACCACATAGTTATAGACACTTTAGGTGATTTTTTAGAAAACATGTGGACCAAAAAATCTTTTTGGAAGACAATGATGAAAAAGAAATAATTTAACTTATTCTGTAAGATAATGAGTAGAACAGTTATTATTAATGAAGATATATATAATCAAATTCAGGAGGGTTTGGAAATAACACAGTATAAATTTAAAAGTAATTTAAAAAAATTTTTAGCTGAATTATTAGAAGACCCTATAGGTGCTCAACCTAGCGTATTATTTACTGGAAATGGTATAGATAAGAATACTTTAATTAAAACTTTAATCGATAATAAAGTTATAAATAAAGTACTTAAAATAGATGACCATGATAGTGAAGGTAATCCACATACAGCTAAAATGATTGTTAAATATAGTGTACCAAAACATAGATTTAATGATAGATTAGATGTGTTATATGGAATATTATTCCCAAATGTTGAAGGTGTTATAAATGAAGATGGTGGAGGTGCAACTAATTGTAGTGGGGTGTCTGCTAGTGGTAATGGTAGCTGTGGTTTTATTCAACCTTTATCTATGGTGCAAAGAAAAGAAATTTATAATACTAAACCAAATAAAAAGAGAAAGAAGAATGAGCCAAAAATATATGAAGCTGTAACAGGTGAAGATGTTAGAGAATGTGTAGCAACATATGTTTATTGTAAAGATGAGAAAGGTAATTTATATATTTTATGTGGTAAACGTATTAAATATCCTGGTGATAAAATGGGTGGTAAATATAATCCTCCAATGGGTCACCTTCATAAAGGTGAAAGTAAAGAAGATGGTGCTGTAAGAGAATGTTTTGAAGAGAGTGGTATTAAATTAGATAAGAGTTTATTAAAATTAGAAAGTAAAGAAAGGTGGGGATGGAATTTTAGTGTGTTGTTACCTGGTACTATTGATAAGTATGAACCTAAAAAAGGTGATGAAGAAAATCATAAATTTAAATGGTTAAAAATTGAAAATATTCCAACTTTAGATTGGGCTTGGAGTTGTGGAAAGTTTGCTCAGAAATATACTAAAAGTGTGTCATTGAATGAAGCTAGGGTTACTAACAGTTAAAGATTTTTTATTGTTTTCTAATTTTTTTTTTTGAAGTTTTTTCTGCTTTTTTTAAAAAACAAACTATTTATATAAAAGAGTATTTTTTATTGTTATGGATAGATATTTAGTAAATGATTATACGGCTGCAAATGTTATTGAGCAGATAGATAAAATAGATGAAATGTTAATAAATGAACAACAAAAAGAAGAAAATGAACGTGATAGAGAACGTGAATTTGAATTAATCTATGCTAAACATATCCAAGCAATGAAATTAAATACAGGATATAGATTTTATTAAAATAAAAAATATAATATTAATAATTAAATTATGAGCGATAGATTATATACTGTCAGCGAATTACTACAATTAAACGAGACAAGTATACCAAATAATTTCAAACCTGTTATGGGTGATGGTGTAAAACGTAGTGGTAATGAAAACGAAAAGGCTGTAAAGGATATCATTAAAAACGTAAAAGAATTTAATTCAGTTGAAGGTATTGATGATGAAAAACGTACATCAAAAGTACCCTTTATTGATTATAATAAAACAACAATGGATGCTAATTTTGCATATGAACCAGATGATAAATGGAAAGAAAGAGTGAAAAAATTAGCAACTGCAAATACTGAAAGTGATATGGCTGATTGTTATGACACTGAAGGTGCAGAAAAATTCTATCAATTGCGTAAAGAAATGGCAAAAGATAGAAATGAACAAGAAGAAAATGAACGTATTAAAGGTATTGTAGGTAGGAATAATTATGACCATAAAGCTAAAGATTATAGTAATCATAGTGGTTATGTTAATGAAGCACCTATGAAACGTTTAAAATTTAAAAATACAACTTTTTTAAACGAATCCCAAGTTTTAAGTAGAATACCTGAAGAATATAAAATTGATGAGAATCGTTTTTATATGCAGGATAAAACAGGTACAGATTATCTTATAGAATGTAAAGCCGACCCATTTGGTTTTATACATGTTTCTATTGAAGGTAAATTAAATAAGAAAACTGTAAATGAACAGTTAAACCGAATTAATGAGTTATCAAATTATAAATATAGTAATAATAATTGTAAAGTTGACAAAACTCAAGTTAATGATGTATTAGATTCTTTGAATAATGTACGTCAATTATTAAAACAATAAAAATTTAATACTATTATATGAGAAATGGCTTTAAAAACAATATGCGGTGCATTATTCGAGGTTTTTATTAAATTATTTGAGAAATATGGTATAATTAAATCAGTTGGTTATATTGCTTTATTAGGAGTATTTAGTATGTCTATTTATTCAAGTATAGTTATAATAACTCTTGATAAAAGAATTGATAAATCAGTAACTACTGCATTAGATATTAGAGATAAACAAAAAGAAATAGACCATCAAGAAGGTTTAGTAAAACGGGTTGAAAATATCAAAATTATTAATAGTTTAATTAAGGAAACTATGTATGAATTAGGTGCTGATAGAGCATCAATAATTGAAATGCATAATGGTACAAACAATGTAGATGGATTACCATTTTTATATGGTGAAATGACGTATGAACAAGTAAGAATGGGTATTGACCATGTTGATGATTTGTACATTAAAATGAATTTAACTAGATATGTATTTCCATTATATTTAAGTGAGAAAAATTATTTTGTTGGTTCAATAGAAGAAGTTAGTAAAATAGATGATAAAATAGCTAGGAAAATGGAATCTGAAGGTACACGTTTTGTTGTTGTTTTTGGATTGCATGGAATTACTAGTCCAATTGGTTATTTAGCATTTACTTGGAATGGAGAAGAATTTCCAAATATAACAAATAGTGAATTAAGTCGAATTTCGGTTATTGCACAAAAAGTTTCTAATTTATTAAAACAAAAATAATTCATTTTTTCTTTTTTATTTCAAATATTAAAGTGATATAATTTTTACTATATCACTTTTTTTTTGTTTTTTTATTAAAAATGTGATATATTATTCATAAAATAAATTATTGAACGATGTATAAAATATTAGTATTAATATTGATTTTATCAATAGTACATATAATTAAAGAAATTGGCAGATTTTGGGTGGCATTTAAAACAAATGTGCAGTATGAATCAAAAAATATAAGAACATTGCTCACAATGTTAGCAATATCATATATAACAACAATAATAATTTGTGGTTTTTAGTAATGAAAATTTTAATGGATAAAATTAAGCAATTAGAAGAATTTAAACCTGATATGAGTTTTAAGGATGGGATGTTTATATTAAAATTAAATTATAAAACATCTTGGTCAATTATAAAACCGAACGATGATACTATTGCATATGCTGCCGATGAAAATATTAATGGTTTACATTGGTATGTATGTAATCTTGATAATATGGATGATTTATTTCTATTAATAGAAAATACTATTAATGTAAATAAAGAAATGGAAAAGAAAATTAATTTATATAAAGAAAAAGTTAGGGTATTACAAGAGTTATTTTTAGGTGATACACCTTACGAGGATTTATTACAAATACAATTTGTAATTCCTGAAGCAGCAAAAAAAAGGGGACGACCAAAAAAGAATGTAAAGGAAACGATAAATGAAATAAATGTTATTGAAAAAGAAAATATAAACGAAGAAAATAATAATTCTGAAACAATTTCAGATATAGATAAAAAAATAGCGGAGGCAATGAAATGAATGTAATAATTTTTATTAGTTATATAATCTGTGTATATGGTATAGCAAATATGTTTGTTTATGCTGATGGTCCTTGGGATATGTTTGAATATATTAGACAAATAGCACATAATATAAGTGAAGGTTTTGGTAAATTATTTAGCTGCATGATGTGTTTTTCAACATGGGTTGGATTAATATTAAGTGGTATTGATATTTTATTACCAACTATTAGTATAACACCATTTAATTTAATTATTGGAACAAATGATTTGTGGTGGTTAATATTATTATTAGATGTAGGTTTTACAAGTGGAATTGTATGGTTATTACATAATTTTGAAGAAG
>JAEIGA010009993.1_pt1 | contig 14380 bp, 11 predicted proteins | sample 9270691 | NCBI WGS metagenome assembly JAEIGA01 (sample SAMN17057246, study PRJNA624740) | gut metagenome | biome: biome; isolation source: fecal sample | host: Bos grunniens | place: China: Xizang | collected 2019 | reverse complement strand
TGGTTTGTTGTAGCCGTTCACAGTCAAAGCTGCTACAATACGCTCGTGACTTTCTTTGACGGCATTGTCAGGCAATCCGACAAGGGTAAACTCAAAGCCCGGAACGGCATGTACTTCTATTGTAACAATCACAGCATCAATGCCTTGCGGCGCTGCGCCATAACATTTTATCAACATACGCTTATTGTTTCTTTTTCTTCTTGCTAGCTTTTACAGGCTCTGTGGAAGCTTTTTTCTTCTGAATATTCTTCTTTCTATCGCCCCAATTGAAATCGTGTTTAAACACAAATCCCACACCTTGCACCGTGTTGGCTTGGCGAAGTGAATACTTATCCACTGTATGCGTAAATGCTTTTGCACGGAACTTGCCATTTGGCGTTAGCAAATACTCAATATCCAAATCTCCAAAGAATGGACGATTGCTCAGATCGTTGTATCGATAGCCAAAGTTACCATTGATAACTAGCTGGTTGATAGGGTGTATTTGGAAATTAGCTTCGTATTCTTGACTAGCAGTCTCACCTTCACCATCGGTACGGAAATTAAAGCCCATGGTAAAGACATCAGTTAGTTTGCTGAGCCATGAATTGATTTGTCCTGTGATAGTAGAAGAAAGCAAAGAATATGTTTCATTTAGACCTACATTCTGTGTATTTTGCAGATAATCAGGAGTATAGAATCGGTTGAATACCAGTAAGTATATCACTTGACGCATGAGCATTTCGTCAGTGTTGATCATGGAGCGAACTTGACTCTGTACTGATTCATCCGATTGGGGTAACTCTATCGCAAAATTCAATATAGGGTTGAATAATTGATCTGTCATATGCAACACACAGTTGACGGGTACAGAACTGCGATTGGTAGCGATTTGGCTGCTTTCACTGCCGAACAAATCGCGCAACGAAGCAGTTGTATGGTAATGACCTGTAATATTCAATGTTGGAGCCATTGGGTCATTGTCCCAAGTGATTTGACTACCCTCACGAATGGTGAAATTACGTCTAACGATATTTCCCAGCGAAAAGTCAAACTGTCCTGACTGTAATGTATAGGTGCCTTGCAACTGTATATTTTCAGATGGTGATTCGTACACTAGTTTTAGATTTCCCTCGCCTTTACCCTTGATGCCATCTTCTGCTCCTAATTTGATATTGATATTTGCGTCGGGTGTTACTTCGCCTTGCATAGAGAGGCGCAATCTACTCGTTGGTTTGTTTGCCTTCGGCATCTGCTCTTTTTTAGGTGCCAATAAACTCAATAGATGATGTGAGGTAGTATCTGCTTGTACAAAATTGACAAAACTGGAATTGGTTGCCTGACTGGCACTATTAATGTTTAGATAGAAATTAGTGTTGGCTTCTGTTTTTGCATTGACGTCAATCTTGCAATCCATCTCGTCTCCATAGATGTGTACATCTCCTGTTCCAAATACTTTTCCGTAGAAGAGGGCTTGCTGTTCGGCAGGAAGATCCATTACCAGCATTTTCTCCGCCCGTGCTCGCAAATCAAAACGAATATCTTGGAAATACTGATGATATACAGCGCCGGTAAATGTACCATGGTTGCCGAATTGATCGTATATATCAATGTCTGGGAAGATGATTGCTGTAGAGTCTAATGCAATCGAATCAGTCATGAAGAATGTTGTACCTATTTGAGGGACAGTGATTTGCGCATTTTTTGCCAAAGCGCGTCCTGTTACCCATACCTTCTTTTCTTGCCCCTCTACTTTCACACGTCCATATGCTCTTCCCTGTGGGTTAGATATGATGCCTTTGGTCCAGAAATCAATAAAATGAATATCTACACTATCGCACGTGATATCTAATCCCCACCACTTAGTGGCAGGAACCACCTTTCCATCAACTTGTGCTACTACACGTTGACAAGAATCAACTACATGTCCATAAATTAGAATAGATTTGTTCTCTCGATCCAGTACAGCTTCCGCAGTGACATCACCCAGATATACTCCATTAATACCTCCGTTGGGTATGAAGGCCTGGGCTTCTAACATGGGGGCGGAGAATAGGCTATATAACTTAGCTTCTCCAGTGACTGGTCCCATGATTGAAATCACGTTATTGGCCTCGGTGTAACTGAGTAGATAATTCAAATTGATATTGTTTAGCGTTACATCAATAGAGTCACTAGCGAGCTTAGAGGCTTTTCCATTAGCTGTAATTGATTGATAATCTGTCTTCAAGGAGAAGTCGTTGATGCTCATTTCTTGTTTGGCAAGCAAATAAGAAATCTTGGCTTTTCCAATGCTCCATGCTGAATCGTTCAAAACGATATTGCTAGGAAGGACGTCTATATCAAATCGTGGCTTACCCATGTCTTTGGATAGCTTAGAAATGAGATGAATGACTCCTTCATTACGAACACTATCCGTATTGCCCAACTCTACTTGTAAATCTACTATGTCATTTTTTGCGCGCACATGTACGTTGGCCTTGATGTCTCCAATCTTAGCGGCCGTAGGATTATTTTTCGGAAGATGATTCAATACATAGAATGACAAATCTAACTGGTCATTGTGATTGCTCATGGATATGGTGATGTTCTCCATCTTGGCTCCAGAGGTGTTGATGTTAGGTATATATGCTTGTAAACCAATCTGTTGCTTGTCTTCATGGATATATCCTTTGATAGTGGGTAAAGATGGTAATTCTACGGACAAATCCAATAGTTGGGAGATTGAGTCTAGCCCACGGAAATAGGCATAGAAATCCAAGTTATTCTGGTTTTGGCATTTTGTAACAGGCTTTTCTACTAATGTTGGAAGGTATTGATGCAGCAACTTTTTGATTGTAATTGGGAGCGTTTTATAGCTAAAGCCTCCACTGATGTTTGCGGTTAGGTAATCTGATTGTATACGTAACTGACGGTAGGAGTCGTTGCCGCTTATCTCGTTGTCAACCAGTAGCTTAAATTGGTTCATGATGCCTTGTTTCTCTCCATTTATCAGCTGTAAAGAGTCCACAATCACATATCCTGTCATATTGTCTAGCAGTTCGGCGTTTTTGCCTGATGTATACAGGCTGATATATGCTTTAGCTCCCATTTGCAAGTCGGGATATTGTTCTATCAGATGCAAGGTGGCAGGCTGAAAATTGGATAGCACTACTGTTGCATCCAGACGCGTATCTTCCTCAGACCAGTCTGCTAAACCATTGATTGTTAATTTGATATTCTCATCTTCGATGGCAATACTTCCGCTTACTTCTTCTTTAAGTAACTCGCCATTTAGTCGAATATGTTGGTAGCAATAACCTTTATATTCAATCTTATCAATATCTCCTTCTGCGGTGCCATGTACTAGACCTGCAGAGTCAATTTTTCCATCAATGTGTGTGTGGAGTGCAATGATTCCCAAGTCTTTTTGATTCAATAATCTGCCTAAATTGAATCTGCGAGTTGAAACATGTCCACAAAAGTCCAGCTCCTGTAAGGTGGTGTCAGTTTGTACGTTTCCGTTGACTTTTAGGGATCCCAAGGATGTGGTAAATGCTCCATGCAACTCTATCTTCTCTAATCGTCCACGAATATCTCCTTGATAGTGGATGTCGCCTAACCGATTGATTATTTGTGGCAATTGTACTGGTTTCATTTGTAACTGCGAGAGCATGTCTTGCAATAGTCTATTGTTGCAGTACAACTCTGTACAATTGGCATCAATATAAATGGAGTCCAGTTTCGTCGGATGAAAAACAGCTATATCGCCAGCAAATAATTGTTGATCGCGAAATACAAGCTGCATATCTTTTGCAAAGACGGAGTCTAGATTACCCTTTAAGTTGGCTTCAAATGTGGCTTCCAGTTTATCCGTTTGTACCCTCAAGTGCATGGAATGTAGTTGAATATCGAGCGAATCCATACTGAATACGGGTAGCGATAAGGCAACATCTAACTGATCTACAAGTACTTCGTTGTACCGTACACGGGTCTGCTCCAATGCTAGATAATCAATGTTCAATCGAAATGGAAAATTCACAGAATCACTCTTAAATGTGTCAATCAAAAATTGAATATTTAGCGTTGAATCCGAAGTGGAATGTAGATTGATATATGGCTTTTTGAGTTGCAGCTGTTGTATGTTAATCTGCTCTTCCAGCAATGCCAGTGGATCAAACTCTAGTTGCAACTGTTCGATGAAGGCGAGTGTATCTTGTTGTTGATCACTTAGATAGATGCTGTCAACGATCAAGCTTGATAATGGACGATAATGGAATGATGCAATTTTTACTTCTGCCTGAAACGCTTTTGATAAGCTCTCTGTAATTTTTCCCACCAGATAAGTCTGCACTCCTTTAAAGTGCAGACTCCCCACTAAAGCACCACTCAATATGAGTAGTGATCCGAGTATAATGCTTATTACAATAAGTGCCTTTCTCATTGATGAATACCAAAAATCGCGCAAAGATACAAAAAAAAAAGTATATATGCAAGAAAAATGTATTTTTCTTGGGGAATAGGTGAGTTCTAAAGAGAGGTGTTGTGTCGCCCGAGGGTGTATTCTAACGGTAGCGATGTCGTCGTGAAAGAGAGTAGTTAGGTGATAATACTAAAAAAAAAGAAGGATTGTCATCCCGACAACCCAATCTTTACTTAACCTTAAATCTAATACCATGAAAAACACGGTGCAAAGGTACTGCTTTTTTCTGTATTGACCAAATTTTATACAAATAAAATATGTTTTATAGCATATTTTTGTTGTTTTTGTCAACTAAAAGTAGCAAAAATACGTGAAAATGATTTTTTTTTCTCAAAATATTTGGTCATGTCAAAAAAAAGCAGTACCTTTGCACCCGGTTTCGAAAATGAAGCTAAGACATAAAATTGGTGCGGTAGTTCAGTTGGTTAGAATACATGCCTGTCACGCATGGGGTCGCGGGTTCGAGTCCCGTCCGCACCGCAAGAAGAAGCAGAAATGCTTCTTCTTTTGTTATGAGATAGCTGCTGATAAAGAAAAAGCCGTTTCATGGATGTGAAACGGCTTTTTCTTGGTATGTGTCTGATTATAACGCTTTTAGTGTTGCCAATAGATATTCATAGAATTTTGCCACAGAAGCGATGTTTACTTTCTCGTCTGGTGAGTGTGGATACTTGATGGTAGGACCGAACGAGATCATATCCATACCAGGGTAATTACGTCCAATGATACCGCACTCTAAGCCCGCGTGGATGATGATCACACGTGGTTCAACGTCATAATTGGATTGATAGGTTTGCTTCATTACATCCAATATATGGCTCTTGAGGTTAGGTTTCCATCCTGGATACGAACCAGAGAACTCCACTTCGGCACCTGCCATGGCAAATACGGATTGGATGATCTCTTGCAACTCTTCCTTGCGTGATTCTACAGAAGAACGTGTCAAGCACATGACCGTTACGCAGTTATCTTCTGTTTTGAGCATGGCCAAGTTGTTGCTGGTCTCTACCACGTCTGGCATCTCTGGTATCACGCGATATACGCCGTGGGGGCAAGCGGTGATGGCATGGATCAAGAAGTCTTGTACGTCTTCTGGTAGCTCCATAGCTGGGCACTCTACTTGCTCTGCGGTGAGACGGATATTATCTTCTATGCCATCGTATTCTGCCACAAATAGGTCTTCGCATTCTGCCACCAAGTCAATTAGCTCATCCAATCCTTCCGCTGGAATAGTGATGATGGCTGAAGCTTCACGCGGGATTGCATTGCGCAAACTACCACCTTCTACGCTTGCCAAACGTGCCTCGTAGTTAGCTACTGCTTCTTTCAAGAAACGGAATAACAGCTTGTTGGCATTGGCACGTTGCAGATGGATATCACAACCTGAGTGACCACCCTTGCAACCTGTCAAACTAACCTTCACTGCTACATCGCCTTCCTCCACTTCTACTGGTGTGTAAGCGAATTTGGCTGTGGTATCTACGCCGCCTGCGCAACCTACATACAATTCGCCTTCTGCTTCCGAGTCGAGGTTGAGCAACGTCTTGCCTTGTAGCATACCACCTTCCAGAGCAAATGCACCGTACATACCAGTCTCTTCATCCACGGTTACAAGCATCTCTAATGGTGGGTGAACCACATTCTTGTCAGCCAAGATAGCCATAGCTGCTGCTACACCAATGCCGTTATCTGCACCGAGTGTAGTGCCATTGGCTGTTACCCATTCGCCATCTATATATGCCTCGATAGGGTCTTTCGCGAAGTCAAATACTGTGTCATTGTTCTTCTGTGGTACCATGTCCATGTGTCCTTGTAGTATCACGCCAGGATGGTTCTCATAGCCAGGACTGGCTGGCTTACGGATGATCACATTTCCGATAGCATCTACTATGGTTTCCAATCCGAGTGAGCGACCGTAGTTAGCAAGGAACGCACTGACTTCCTCCTTTTGACCCGATGGACGAGGAATTTGAGTTAGGTCGTAGAAATTGCTCCAGAGACCTTGAGGTTGTAAGTTCTTCATATTATTTTCTTTTTTTGTTACGTTTGTTTGAATCTTTTATGCCTTGGTCATTTCTCCGCAGATGGAGGCAGACAACATCGTTTTGATTTTTGCTATATCATCTCCATATTCACCCAGCACATGCATCATCTTTGTTAGCAAAGCTTCTGTCGTGATGTCATAACCCGAGATTACGCCTGCTTTTAGCAGGTTAAGACTCACTGCATACTGTCCCATGCTTACTGAACCTGTATTGCATTGTGTTTTGTTGACGATGACCACTCCGCGATCTACGGCACTGCGCAAGCGTTCGTATAGCCACTCGTGCGAAGGTGCATTGCCTGCGCCAAATGTCTCTAGTACTACTCCTCGTAGGGTAGGAATGTTCAAGACAGAGGCCACCACCTCTTCGGTAATTCCTGGAAATAATTTCAGTATGGCGACGCGTGTATCAAAACGGTCAAACACGTGCAACGGACGTGCTGTATTTCCAATTGGTTCAATCAATTGACGGTTGTAGGTGATGTGTACGCCAGCACGCGCGAGCGCAGGATAATTGTAGGAGTTGAACGCGGAGAAATGCTCTGCATTGCGTTTGGTTGCGCGATTGCCTCGATATAGTTCGCCATCCATATACAGCGTTACTTCGGGCACTATCGCATTGCCATTTTCGTCTTTCGCAGCGGCTATCTCTATGGCTGTCAATAAGTTCTCTTTTGCATCCGACCGCAATACTCCCACGGGCAATTGGCTACCTGTAAACACGATTGGCTTGCACAAATTGTCAAACATGAAACTCAATGCCGAGGCAGAATAGGCCATGGTGTCAGTGCCATGAAGGATGACAAAACCGTCATACCTATCGTAGTTCTCTTGCACTACGCGCGCCATTTGTCGCCAGTTGTCTGGATTTAGATCCGAAGAGTCCAAGAGTGGGTCAAACGGAATCATATCTACCTGAATATCACTAGCAAATAACTCAGGTACTACGCCCTTGAATGTCTGCATATCTGCAGGATGCAGAGCGCCAGATTGTGGGTCGCGTACCATAGATATAGTGCCGCCAGTAAAAAGAAGCAATACTTTCATTTTCATATGCTATTAATCCGCTGCAAAGATACAATTTTTTTTTGATATACGCAAATAATTGGGATAAAAAAAAGAGAGCGCGATATCCCATCGAACTCTCCACACATATTATGAAAAACACTATTTTTTATCAACACGATTGAGTTTAATCGTGTTTGGGTCTTTGTTGTCACTCTAAGATTACTAATTTGTATCCTTTGCCATGAACGCTCATTATTCGAACGGGCGTATCTTCTCCTAGATATTTGCGTAAGTGATTGATATATACGCTCAATGACCTAGCGTTGAAGTATGTATCTGCTCCCCAGATACTCATTAGGATACGGTTACGCTCTACAACGTTATTCATGCTAATGCATAGCATCTTCAACAAATCATTCTCTCTGGAACTCAAATGCTTCTCTCCTAACTGTTGTCGAACAGAGTCGTATGTCAGTGCGCCCAACTGCCATTCTGTTTGTTCTGACTCCATGATCATACGGTATCTTCGTAAGACGGCCTCGATTTTGCAGATCAAGATGTCCATAGAAAATGGTTTACTCATGTAGTCATCGCATCCTAATTCATATGCACGTATCACATCATCTCGGTCCATTTTTGCACTTAACACGATGATAGGCAAGTCAGATTTCTGGGCGCGAATCATTTTGATTAGATCAAAACCACTGACTTTTGGTAATACTATATCGCTGATAACCAGATCGTAATGCTTGATCATGGCTAGATCCCATGCTTCTTTTCCATCGGCTGCTATTTCTACTGAATAGTTTTTGCTGCGTAGGTAATCTGCCAAGACGGTGCTCAAGTTAGCATCACCATCTACTACTAGTATGTTAGTTTGTACTTTCTTCATTGCATAGTAATGTTCTGATTCTAATTACTACAAATACTGTGCCAAACTAAATTAGTAATTATTTTTTTTGTCAAAATTAAGGTATGGAGCTATCTTTTCAAGGGTTCTTGCATCCATACAATCCAATTCCTCTAAATCTTCTATCGAATGTAGCCGTATCTTCTTTCTTCGTAGTTCATAGATCGCTTTGGCTTGTTCGAAGCGTAGATAAGGGTGCTTGGCTAATCGTTGCGCACTCACTTGATTCACATTCATCTGCTCCACAGCGATGCTATCTATCATCAACCACCTCAGCAGGCTATCAGCTTCCACTTTTTCCATTCCTGGTGCCTCAAGCACTTGCTCTATCTTGACAAATCCACCTAATTGCTCGCGATAGCGTATGATTTGTCGTGCTCTGTATGAACCTATTCCGCGAATCATTTTTAGCTCTGTTGTGTCTGCTGTTCGCAAATTGAGTATGGTATCTTTGTTCTCTTTTTTCCATTTGGGCAGACTATCTAATCGTGTGGAGTCTGGTGCTAGACTATCTTCTTCCTCGCGCGCGATATATATATAAGGTGTCAACGCTTGATACATACTATCTGTCATGCCGTACATCCGTTTTAAATCTGCGGCTTTGCGATATTTACCGCCTTTTGAGCGGTATTTCAATATGTTTTTGACTTGCCAGGGTTTGAGCCCTAAGTGCAGTAAAGTAAGGCTATCTGCGTTGTTAGGATCAAATGCTTGCATGCGAATCGCTATGGTGTCACGCTCCTTTTTCCATCTGTCTTTATGGATACTATCTTGTTTCTGTTGATAATCAGCGAATTGTGTTATTGTCGAATCGTTTGCCCAGCTCTTCTCTGTCGTTTTTTGAGGTTGAAGATGACGCACAATAACTAGCGTGCCAATAATCAAGAATATCAATAGCACAAGCCCCAACCATTGCTCAAGGGTCATTAAGAAATATATTTTCCGTTGCTTTTTCATTTCACAACTGAATGAATTGTTCCGTCTTGTAAATAGGTTTCAATCGTATCGCCAGACTCAATATCTCGGCTACTTTTTACTATTTTGCCATTCCGCATAGTTAGGCTATATCCCATGTTGAATATCCTCTCTGGTGAGTGTAACTCTATGGTTTTCATCCATAAAGACAATTTTCCTTGTTCTTTTATTACAGCCCTTCTGATGGCGCTCTCCATTCTTTGAGGGTACATGAGTAGCCTATTTTTTTCTTTATTCACCACGCTTTGAGTGGCATTTCGTAAACGTGCTAATAGGTCTCCCACATGCTCTACTTGCATTGCGATGTGTTCAATCAGATGTTCTGCGGCTGCTGTTGGAGTTTTGACGCTCGTATGTGTTACCATGTCCACCACACTCACGTCTCGCGTATGACCTATACCTGCAATGATGGGCAGGGGAAACTGTGCGCAATGGTTAGCCAAATCATAATCATCAAAGCACCCTAAGTCTGAGCTTGCGCCTCCACCGCGAATAATGACTACCACATCCCAGTCGTCTTCCACAGAGGCAATCTCGTTGAGCGCGCCAATGATACTTTTGGGTGCTGTATCTCCTTGCATAACAGCGGGATATAGATGGGTGTGGAAGGTAAATCCAAAACGGTTATGCTTCAGTTGGTTGCAGAAATCTTCATATCCTGCCGCATCAGCCGATGATACTACAGCCACCCGTCGTGGCAGACTTGGGATTGTCAATGCTTGTTGTAACTCCATCACACCTTCTTCGGTTAATCGGCGGATGGTGGCTTGGCGTTGTTTGGCCAAATCGCCTATGGTGTAAGTGGGGTCTATATTCCAGATGTTTAGGCTCAATCCATACACGGCGTGAAACTCTATGCTCACTTCGATGAGTACTTGCATACCTGCGCGCAATGCTTGTCCTGTTTCTTGGGTGAAATAAGCTGATAATAAGGTATATACATTACTCCAGCAGGTGGCTCTTACTTTGGCTGCAAGGATCCCATTTTCGCCTTTTTCCACCAATTCCATATAGCAATGTCCGCGGGTGCTCATCGAACCAACTTCCGCGCAAACCCAATACCGTTCGGGGAGTTCATGCTCAATGACATCCTGAATGCAATCGCACAATTCTCTTAGACTGAACGTTTTCATCTGATTAATGATTAGTTAGTAGTTAGTTATTCCGCTGTAGATGCGCTGATGATACGCTGTAGATAGACCGTTTTTTTTCTTTTTATACTGACTGATATCGCTCATCTATTTCATAATTCTTAATTCAAAATTCATTATCCCAACTAAACTAACGACCACTCCGATTAGCCACCACCAATGTACTTTGCCGCCACGTAGCATGAGCAATCCACAAATAAACGCGCAGTAAAGCCCCACTACACTTTCGCTACTTAAATGTATCTGGGTCGTTGAAAAAGGCAAACTCTCTACCCATTCTACGGCTTCCCGCATGACCCACGTACACCATTTTGTGGCCGCTCCTAACCATTCCCCGACTACGCACCACGACATGGATAACGTACTGAAACCCAATACCAAAAGCAATCCTGCCATGGGAATTACTATCAGATTTGTCAGCGCAAAATAGTTGCTCGTTTGCCCGAAATAATGCAACGTCAACGGCATCGTACCTACCTGTGCGGCTACTGAAACCAGCAGCAATCCTCCGATGTACTGCCATATTCTCCCATGCAAAATCACCATTCGCTGCATCTTACTGCCTGCCCACATGATACCTATCACTGCTGCAAAACTCAACTGAAAACTCACACTCCATAATGCTAATGGATTGATTACCAGAATGATAAAAGCTGCTGCTAAAACGGGATTCCATCGCGAGGTATATTGCTCAAATAGATTGCTCAAAGCCCAAAAACTCAACATCAATGCGCTTCGCATCACCGATGGGCTCAGGCCCGTGATCAACGCGTATGCCCAAATCAGCATGATCGAACTGATATTCAGCAGCCAACGCTTGCCCTTCTCGTCCCACAACGGTTTCTTCCATCCTCCCAAAGTCAAAAGCCAGACGATAGCACCCCACACGATTCCTGTGTGCAAACCACTGACTGCCAATACATGCATCGCACCCGAAGCTGAAAAAACGCGTTGTACGTCTTTGTCCAATTCTTCACGATAGCCCAAGGTTAGTGCGGAAAGGATGCCCAACTCTTTGCCCGTTATCCCCATCTTTTGGTATTGTTGGTGCAGATAGTATTGACATCTTCGTGCATATCCTTTGATACTCCTATCTTCCTCATGACCAATCACTTGCCAGTTTCTTCTATATGCCCAACATGTGCCTGCTATCCCTTGCCTCCTAAGATACAATCCATAGTCAAACTCTCCCAATTGATCGCCTCTTTTAACAGTCGTTTGCACCAACAATACATCCCCCATTTTAGGCATCATGAGGCTATCTTTTTGCAGGTAGAGCAACACTTTACTCCCGTCTTCTACCGTTGCTTCATAGCGTATGGTCTTAGCTTTTTCTTGTCCTTCGCTCTGTAGGCGCATCGCTAGAACCGTATCTTTACCAATATAGCCTACTTCAGTGTCTTTCAATAAGTTAAGCGGCTTACCTGTATAGCCGCTTACCCATATTATCACTACCAACGGCACCAATGCTATCAACCATGTATGTGCCGCCAACCATCTCATATATCTCTCGCCTTTAACCTCTAAACTGTAGCTCGTAGAGCGTCCTCTGAATTGCGGTGGTTAACCCTCTTTCAAGAGGTTAATCATTGTTATTGGATCTTTGGCATTAAACACCGCACTACCAGCCACCAAAATATCTGCTCCAGCTGCCCACAATTCAGGTGCCAACTTGGCATTTACTCCGCCATCTACCTCAATCAGTGTCTTCAATCCGCGCTCATCAATCGCTTGGCGAAGATAGCGCAAACGATCCAATGACTCTGGGATGAAGCCCTGACCTCCATATCCCGCTTGCACCGACATCAAGAGTACCATATCCACCTCGCCTAAATAGGGATCCAGACTATGAATGTCGGTTTTTGGATTGATTGTCAGGCAAGTACGTACACCTTTTTTCCTTATCAGCTCTATCGCAGGCATAGGGTCATCTACTGCTTCAATGTGAAATCCCACACTCCATGCGCCAGCATCGCAAAAGCGTTCTACATATTTTTCGGGGTGGGTAATCATCAAGTGTACGTCCAATGGCTTGGTACAGTGTTTCTTACACGCTTCCATCACGGGAAATCCAAACGAGATGTTAGGCACAAACACGCCGTCCATCACGTCAATATGCAGATATTCTGCACTACTTGCATTGATCATTTCGCATTCGCGTTGCAAATTGCCAAAATCCGCTGCCAAAAGAGAGGGAGATATTGCTCGCATCATTGTATTGTTATTTTTCCATATGTAACAAAATACGGTAGAAAGCTTGCGCCATGATATTCCATCCGTATAATTCTTTTTCCTTGATTAAGTATTCTGTAAACGCTGCCTGTCTATCGTTCGCATAATAATCAATCAGCGCATCGGCTATTGCATCTACTTGCGGATCAACGGCATAGCCCATCTTCCCGTGATGAATAATCTCACCTAATCCACCTACATTGGTCACCAAACAAGGTTTCTCGAAGTGGAATGCCACCTGTGTCACCCCACTTTGCGTGGCTGTCTTGTATGGCTGAACGATTAAATCGGCTGCTCCAAAATATTTTCTCAAATCAGCATCTGCAACAAACTCGTTCTTGATAATCACTCTATCTATCAAGCCGTTATCCGCAATATGCTTGCGATATTTATCCTCATCCTCATAAAACTCTCCCGCTACAATCAACTGCAAATCCGTCAATTCATCTTTCACTTTTGCAAACGCTTCCAACAACCAGTCCAGTCCCTTGTATGCTCTAACCAAACCGAAAAATAGCATGTAATTTTTGTGGGGATTCAATCCTAACGCTTCGCATGCTGCATTTTTGTCCATTTTTTCGCCATAATGGTCATATACAGGGTGAGGAGAGAACGTTTTGGGTTTGTTGTATTTGTCCAACGAAGCAATATCCTTCACTACGCTATCTGACAACGCTACAAAACCATCGTTCTGCTTTACGTAAAATGGCGCCAATAATTTGTCCAATATACTTGGCTCATGTGGTATCATGTTGTGTACCAGTGCGATACATTTTGTCTTACCATTGCGTTTGACGATGTTTTGAATCACTCCGTAGCATGGCGCAAAGAATGCCATCCAATAGCAACTGATTAACAAATCGGGTGCTTCTTTTTTCAATCTTTTGCCTACTTTAATCCAACTCAATGGGTTGCACGAATTTATTTCGCGGGTGATTTTCAATCCTTCAGGAGCAACTTCATGGCTATACTGCGTCTTTCCTGGGAAAAGAAAACCAGGGTATTGCAAACGAAATGTCACCACTTCCACTTGGTGTCCTTCTATTACAAATTGTCTAGCAAGTCGTTCGTTAAACGCTGCCAATCCGCCTCTGTAGGGCCAAGCTGTACCTAAAATTACAATTCGCATGGATCATACTATTTTACCCGCAAAGGTACATTTTTTTTTTAACATACACAAATATTTTCAGCTTAATTTGCATATTAACGAAAAAAGTTGTACCTTTGTCCCCATAAATAGGAAAGAAATGAAAAATATCAAACTTTTTCTCACCGACGTGGACGGTTGCATGACCGACGGCGGAATGTACTATACTGAGAGTGGTGATGAATTCAAACGCTTCTGCGTGTATGATGGCATGGGTATTGTTCTCCTACGCAAGGCGGGGATCCCTTGCGGTATCCTCACCAGCGAGAATACAGCCATTGGCATGAAACGTGGACAGAAACTCGGCTTGGAATATATCTACACGGGTGTCGGCCGCGTAGTGGATGGCGTGAAGATGACTAAACTGGATGCAGCCAACGAGTTTTGCAAGGAGTTGGGTATTACATTGGAAAATGTTTGCTTTGTGGGCGACGATGTCAATGACCTCGACCTCTTGCAACACGCAGGCATA
>JAEIGA010009992.1_pt1 | contig 14381 bp, 7 predicted proteins | sample 9270691 | NCBI WGS metagenome assembly JAEIGA01 (sample SAMN17057246, study PRJNA624740) | gut metagenome | biome: biome; isolation source: fecal sample | host: Bos grunniens | place: China: Xizang | collected 2019 | reverse complement strand
TTGGGCAAAGGACTACGAAGTTGGTGTGTATCGTTTGCCAAAGAGTTTGGATGAAGAAGTGGCACGCTTGCACTTGGAACGTATCGGCGTACATTTGACAAAATTGTCGCCTGCCCAAGCTGATTATATCGGTGTGCCAGTAGAGGGACCCTATAAGCCCGAACATTATCGTTATTAAAAACCTTTTTCCTCGAAATAATGAAATTTTCTGTAAAGGATATACTCTCGCGCACATACGCCGACGTCCTGGTAGTAGTAGCCTTTTTGTTGATCGGATTCTTCTACTTCCAGACGCCCATTGTCGGCGATATGGTGCTCGGGGGTCACGACAATGATCAACCAGTCGGCGTGAACCAGGATGTGATCCAGCACCGCGAAGCAACAGGTGAAACTGCGCGCTGGACCAACTCTATCTTCGGCGGTATGCCGACGTATCAGATTTCTCCTTCGTACGAGTCTACCGACACGCTGTCTTGGATGTCCAAAGCGTATGGTTTGGGAACTTCTGGCGTGCTCAATTATGTGTTCCTCTACCTCATTGGCTTTTATATTTTGATGAGGGTATTGCGCTTCCGCCCCTTGACCTCCGCTTTCGGAGCCGTAGCTTGGGCGTTCTCGTCCTACTTCTTCATCATCATTGCCGCCGGACACATTTGGAAGGTCCTCACCCTTGGTTTCGTTCCCCCAACGATAGCGGGTCTCATCCTTTGCTATCGTGGCAAATACCTTTGGGGTGCTTTCGTCACCGCCTTCTTTGCAGCGCTGCAGATACTGTCCAATCACATTCAGATGTCCTACTATTTCGGCTTCGTCATGCTTTCGCTCATCGTGGCCTTTGGTGTGGGTGCTTTCTGTAAGTGTGGTAAGAAATGCAAGGCGGAAGAGGCTGCACAGCCCAATGCTGATGAGGACGAAGATACACAGGGTTTCCTGCCCCGCGTAGATGGTAAGCGCTGGCTCCGAGGTACTGCAGTCTTTGTTTTGGCTGGTATGATGGGGCTCTTGGCTAATTTGCCCAACCTCTACCACACCTATACCTATAGCAAGGAGTCAATGCGCGGCAAGTCGGAACTGACCAAGACGACCAAGGTGGCTGGCGAAAATGTCCAAGCGCCCAAGGACGGGCTGGACTATGATTACATCACAGCCTGGAGTTATGGTGTAGACGAAACGTTGACATTGATGATTCCCGACTTTTGTGGTGGTGGTTCGAGCGAAAGTCTCGCAGCAATGGATGCTACGCAAGATAATACCCAGTATCAAGATATCATGTATACCACTTGCTCTGCCTTTGGTATGAGCACAGAGGATGCCTCTCCGATCACCTCGGCCTATTGGGGCAGACAGCCCATGACAGTCGGTCCGGTGTATGTCGGTGCCATCGTCTTCTTCCTGTTCGTGCTGGGTTGCTTCATCGTACGCGGTCCCTTGAAGTGGGGTCTCCTGGCAGCAACGCTCATTTCCTTCATCTTCGCATGGGGATACGACGTGCCCGCCATCACACGCTTCCTGATCGAATATCTACCGCTCTACAACAAATTCCGCACCGTATCCTCGGCGCTCGTTATGGCCGAGTTTACGATACCCCTCTTGGCCATGTTGGCACTGGCACAGATCTTGCGCCAACGCGACTTGTTCCACGAGCGCAAGAACCAGATCTACTTCATCACCTCCTTTGTGCTGACCGCAGGTGTGTGCTTCATCCTGTGGGCAATGCCAAGCCTCGTGGGCGATCTGCTTACTGTCAAGGACAACAACTTTATCAATCAATACATCGCCCCCAATGCTCAGATGCTCGGCTATACAGTAGCCGACTACAAGGCGGCGCTCACTTCGGCACGCCACGACGTCCTGGCTTCATCGGCTTGCACATCGTTCCTGCTCATCCTGTTGGCGGCAGCACTCATCCTGGTCTACACCCGCGTACGTGCTGTCAAGGGCTGGATGCTCGTTGCCGTGTTGGGCGTAGTGACTATGCTTGATATGTGGGCAGAAAACAAGCGTTATCTGAACGATGACAATTTCACCGATGCCTCTCACCACGAGGCCATGGTGCAAAAGACACCAGCCGACGAGATGATTCTGGCAGACACTGCACTGCACTATCGTGTCGTAGATCCTAATTCGATTGGCAATAATGCCTTGGCTGCACACCACAAGACCATTGGCGGTTATCACGCGGCCAAGTTGCGTCGCTACAACGACCTGATGGAAAACCATATCTATCCCGAGTTGGGCGAAATGGTGGCGAGAATTAACGCCGTGGCCGACTATCTGAAAGAAGCAGGTATGACTGTGAATACGCCCGAAGGTCGCGTGTTGATGCAGGAATACCTCTTGGCAGACAGCACCCTGGCTACGCCTGTGCTGGATATGCTCAATGCAAAATACATCATAGTGGGCCGAGGTGCTTATGCTGTGCAAAATCTTTCGGCATGCGGCAATGCATGGTTTGTAGACCGTCTTGATTTCGTCAAGGGTGCAGATGCCGAAATCGCTGCTTTGAATGGGCTGGATACCCACACAGCTGCTGTGGCCGACGAGACGTTCCGCGCTCAATTGGATGGCACTGCGCTTGGCAAGGGTACGGCTCGCCTCACAGACATGGTGCCCGACGAAATGAAATATAGCGTAGAAAGTGAAAAGGGTGGGGTACTGGTTTTCTCGGAAGTCTATTATCCCGGATGGACCGCCACAGTGGATGGCCAGGAAGTGGAATTGGGCCGTGTCAACTACGCCCTGCGTGCCCTGCGTGTGCCAGCCGGTCAGCACGAAGTCGTCCTGACCTTCCGCCCCAAGACATTGACTCTGACCAACGGCGTGGCCTATGCCATGATTGCTGGCATGTTGCTCCTGCTCGTAGCAGCTATTGTCCTGGGTGTGAAGCAATGCAGAAAGGGTTAGACCCGCGCTGATAGCGTGAAATGATATATAAAAAGTGGTGCAGTTGTTTGGGCAATTGCGCCACTTCTTTTATAAATAGGCGGTGGTGAAAGGGGCCTATTGCACCACCTGTAAGCCACCCTCGTTTTAGGGCTCGAAAAAAAGTAAGACCTTTTTTGAATTTCGCGACGCCTCGTTAAAATTTCGCGACGCCTCGTTAAAAAAAGGTTAAGGCTTTTTTGAAAAAGGTCTAAGCTTTTTTCGAGTCACCAGCATCGCGTGTTTTCGTCAAATGATCTGTGCAAAAAAAGTACTCATGGGGCGAAAAGGGCAAAAAAAGTAGGTCGATTTTGCTAATCTTCTAATTTGTACATAATTATTAACAGATGAAAGGCGTATGAATGTTGATTTTTTTCGCCAATTTGAAGATTTTTTCGTAACTTTGCCCCGATTTTTTGCACAAATTCAACAAAAGTGTATCATAAATGAAGCATTTTTTACCCCTTACGCTCCTTGGTGCAGCACTGACTTTTGCTTCGTGCATCCAGGACGAACCACTCAATGCTGAGTGCGATATCACAGGCATCGACTCGCTGTGGCTCAGCAATCACAAGGCGATGATCATTGGCGACCCTATCGTGACCAATACCACCGTATCGGTGACATTGAAGAAGGGCTCTGATCGCACACAATTAGACCCCAAATTTTATTTGACTCCCGGCGCACAGATTTTTATTACCGGCGAGGGTACTCCTGCCAATGGTGTTGTGCGCGACTTCACTGCTCCACAACTTTATACCGTATGTTCTGAGGACGGCAATTGGTCCAAGGACTACACCGTCTCCTTCAATTATCCACGTCCTATATCAGTGTGCAGTTTTGAGCACTATGCGCTCGACGCCAGTGGTAAGTTCTATCAATGGTACGAAGTGGACGCCAGCGACGAGCAGAATCCGCGTCGCGACTATTGGGCTACGGGAAATGCGGGCTTTGCTATGTCGGGAATGGCTCAGACTCCCGAGGGCTATCCCACTACGCCAAATCCACTCGGTGTGCGAGGCAATTGCGTATGTCTGCGCACCAGCGACACAGGTGCCTTCGGCGCCAGCACACGTATGCCTATTGCTGCAGGAAATATATTCATCGGCGAATTCAAAACTTCGCAGGCGATGCTCTTCCCCCGCAAAGCTACACGTATGGGCTTGCAATTGGTCGGTGGTGAACCCGTGATGCTGACAGGCTATTATAAATATACCCCAGGCGAAGTGTTCTACGACAAAAACAAGGAAGTGGTCGAAGGACGCCGCGACAAGTGTGATGTCTATGCCGTATTGTACGAAGTAGATCCCGCTAAGTTCGTTCCGCTCAACGGCGACGACGTCTTGACTAGTGACCGCATCGTGTCGGTAGCACGCCTCGAAAATCCCGAAGAGCCCAAAGAATGGACAAAGTTTGAACTCCCATTCGTCATGAAAGAAGGAAAAACTTTCGATCGCGAACGTATGGACAACGATGGCTATGCTATTACCGTCGTAGCTTCGTCCAGTCGCGACGGACAAGTATTCGAAGGCGCTATCGGTAGTGAACTTTTCATCGACGAATTAGAGATTGTTTGGAAGTAATAGACCCGGCCGTCGAATGAATGATTATCTACAACAATGATTAAGGGTACTTTGAAATTTTCGTTCCTTATTCAAATCAAATCGTTCCTCGTTACAAAAAAATAATTATGAAAAAGATATATACACTGATCATTTTGCTCGCTTCCTTTACCTCAGTCTTCGCACAGAGCGGAAGCCACACAGATGATACCGACGAAAACTTGCTGCGTGCTGCAGTGCGCGGTTGGCACGTTCGTGTAGGTGCAGGATTCAACTTGGGTGGTACATCGCCCCTGCCCCTGCCCGCAGAAATCCGCGCTATCGACGGATTTAATCCCGGATTGCACATCGCTCTCGAAGGCGCAATGCAAAAACAATTTGGTGCGACACCATGGGGTATTCAGTTGGGCGTACGACTCGAATCAAAAGGGATGAGTACCGACGCTACGGTGAAAAACTACTACATGGAAGCCAAAGAAGCCGACGGCGGCGAGATCAAAGGTGCTTTCACCGGTCACGTCAAAACCAGTGTGAGCAACCGCTATCTGACCTTCCCTGTACTGGGTGTATACAAAATCAATGAACGCTGGAGCGTATCGGCTGGACCTTACCTCTCGTGGATGTTTGACGGCTCATTCTCGGGCGAAGCCTACGGCAAAGAAATCAAAAACGAATTGGGCGAAAGCATCGGTGTGGATGCCTACATCCGAGATCAGAATCCTACGGGAGAAAAGACTGAGGTGACCAGTGCAACCTATGACTTCTCGGGAAATCTCCGTAAGTTCCACTACGGTGTGCAAGTCGGCGGAGAATTTAAAGCCTACAAACACCTCTCGGCATTTGTCAATCTGCAATGGGGATTGAATGGTATTTTCCCTTCGGACTTCAGCAGTGTCACTTTCTCGCTCTATCCTGTCTACGGCACTTTGGGCTTTAACTATTTGTTCTAATATAATATAAATATAAGTCCACCTAACGGAAAGAACAACTAACCAGAAAAAAAATAAAACAACCAAAAACAATAAAAGCTTATGAAAAAAATTCTACTCTCTCTTATTGCAGTAGCATTGTTTAGCGCTTCGGCTGTAGCACAAACCGTGACAGACGTAGCAGGCGACTATCAAGGAAAACTCTACATCAGCTTGGGCGAACCCGTTAGCGATGATACAGAATTCATCGATGGCGAAACTGTAACACTCGTTGCCAACGAAAACGGTACAGTGGACTTCAAGTTGAACAACTTCGCATTCGCAGATATGGAACTCGGCAACATCGAACTCACTCAGTTGATGTTGAAATTTAATGGTAACTACGCTAAATTTAGCGATGTATCTCCAGTAGACCTCGTATTCAACCAAGGTACAGAAATGGAACTCCAAGCAACAGCTGAGATCAACGCTGATCTCAGCTACATCCGTGGCGAACGTATCGTCGTAGACCTTCCCGTATATTGGACAAACGTGCCAGGTAGCGACGAGCCAATGCCAATCTTCGTAGTATTCGACGGTAAAAAGGTGGCACAAGATGCAGAAATCGGCGTGAAGGATATCGCAGGCGGTTACGAAGGTCAACTCTTCATCGCTTTGGGTGAAGAAATCACTGAAGAAACTGAAGCTATCAGCGGTCAAAAGGTAGAACTTACTGCTGCTGGCGAAGGTGCTGTAAACTTTAAGTTGCCTAATTTCGCTTTCGGTGACATGACTCTTGGCGATATCGTACTCAACAACATCCCTGTTAGATTCAACGGTACTGCTACTTCATTTGGTGAGATAGAACCTGTGAAGTTCGTATTCAACGAAGGCACTGATATGGAACTCCACGCTACAGCTCAAATTGATGTCAACTACAGCAGCATCTGGGGCAATTCTCTCGACGTGCTCTTGAATGTAATGTGGTTGATGGGCGAAGAACAAGTTCCTATCTATGTACGTTTCGTAGGTCTCGGCGCACCTGTAGGTATCAACAATGTGACTACTACTCGTCCTGCTGCACAAGGAGTGTACAGCATCGATGGTCGCTATGTTGGCAAAGAATTGAACCAAAACCTCCAACGCGGTATCTATATCGTAGGTGGTCAAAAGGTACTTAAGAAATAAAAATAATTAAAGAAAGCGAGTTCTATCCCTTTAGCAAAACGAAGGAGATGCGATATGCTCCCGAGTGAGTCAATGAAATGTCTGGCGATAATAAGGAATTTTTCTTCCGCCCCAGATACCCCAAAGGATAGCACTCGCTTTTTTATTTTTCATCTTTAAGAAAAAGAATTTTATGAAGAGATTATTCACATTTGCTCTCGCTTTGATGACCGCTTTCGGTCTGTCGGCGCAAGGTATCTACCAATTCGCCGACCCAAGCTTTGAGCAGTATACAGGCTCCGACGCCGAGCCAGGAAATGGTTGGAACTCGTTCAACTCTGCCACTGGTTCAATGGCTGGTATGGGTAAGGGTAGTTCCCCAAAACCCTCGAGTGTTTCGCCCGGTGCTAATGGTACAGGACGTGCAGTTAAGATTTATTCAAAATCTATTTTGGGTAAGAAGGCTAATGGTAACCTGACTACCGGTATGATTAATATGGGTAGTATGACGCCTTCGGATGCGAGCAACCACAACTATACTAAGCGCAGCGATGCTACGCACAGTTTGCGCTTTGCAGGACGTCCTGATGCTGTGACTTTCTATGCGAAGTTCAAGAGCGGAGGTTCGCCCAACGGCCGTGGACAGTTTATCCTGCACGGCGACGTGGATTTCCGCGACCCCGAAGTGAGCGATCAAGCCTCTTACCGCATTGGTAAAGCAAGTGTACTGATCAACGCATCAAGTGACTGGGTGAAGTACGAAGGTAAATTCTCATACGACCAAGCTCAAGGCAATGTGCAATACCTCCTGGCTACATTTACCACAAACCCCACTCCTGGTGGTAGTTCAGGCGATGAAGTGCAAATTGACGAGATCTACTTCATCTACTATCACGCTTTGACTGCACTTTCTTACAATGGCAAGTCGTTGAATCCTTCAGAAAACGGCGGTAGCTTTGACTTGTCTACCGAGGAGTACAGCGAATCAAAATTGTCGTACACAGTAAAGGGTGCAGGTGCTACTGTTGAGAAGTCTTTCAATAAGTCTACTGGCGTTTTGACCTTGACTGTGAAGGGTAGCGACTACGCTTCAAATGCAAATAGCAAGACGGTATATACACTGCAGTTTGCTAAGTCGGAAAATCCCGACCCCGATCCCAATCCAGAACCTGATCCCGATCCAAATCCTGGTACTGAAGTGAAACCTTTGGGCAGTCCTGTGACTGCATTGGCTGATCTGAAGAACAGCGTGACTTACGCGCTCTATAATCCAGCTTACACTGCGTATGCTAAGTATGCTCCTGCTTATTCGACTTCTTATGTTTGGACTGCTGGTATGAAGGGTGATGATACTTCTCATGCTTTGGCTTCGCAGACCTATGCGGAACCTTTCGACCCCGCGGCGAAGAGTGATGCGTGGATGGTAGTAACATTCAACGGCAAGTATTATATATATAATATGGAGGCGAAGAAGTTCCTCACTACGCCCGATCCTAATAGCACCACTGCCGGTCGCGAGATCACCTTCTCATCTACTCCTGTCGGTATGACGGCTGTCGAATTATCCAACTCATCTTTTGCTCTCACTGCAGGAGGTGGCGACTACAGCTATATGTGTGCTGCACCTCAGCTGACCAATTCTCCACTCAGCATTTGGGATACGCAAGATGCAGGTTCGGCTTGGCAATTTATGGTCAACCCCAATGTTGAAGCAGACCTGAGCGTGTTGGCAATGATCGATGCTTCGATCCAACCAGACGTAGATGTGAACGTAGAACCACAGGGCGACATCATCACAAACCTTGATGAAATTCGCGACGACAAGACTTACACACTCTACAATCCTACGTTCAAGGCCTACGCTATCTATGACGAAGTCTATGCTAGTTCGGCGTCTTACGCTTGGGCGGCAGAAATGATTGGCGATGCAGGACATCCTCTCTACACCCAAAACTATTCGAAGCCTCTCGATACGACTGCAGAGGGTTCAAGCTGGATGATTGTGCCATTCGATGGTAAGTTCTACTTCTACAACGCTGGTGCAGAAAAATTCCTCAGTGTGCCCGATTACAATGGCGAGACTAAGCCTGTGACACTCACCGAAAGCGTGACATCACTCTTCATCGAAGATATGGGCAACGGCAACTTCGCCATCACACAGCACGGCGGTAGCAAGGAATACCTTTGCGCAGCGCCACAAAACTACATCGCGCCACTCTCTATTTGGGAAAAGACTGACGCAGGTGCTGCATGGCAATTGCGCGAGAACCCCAACGTGGCAGCACAAAGCGATATCTTGGAACGCATCTACCCCACAGCAATCCAGGGTGTACAAACCGAAGCTGTGCGCAAGGGCATCTACACCATCAGTGGCGTATATTTGGGCGCCAAGGCAACCAACTTGCCCGCAGGTGTATATATCATCGACGGCAAGAAAGTCTTGGTGAAATAATCTCGGTAGAATTACCCCTGATAAATCTATAAAATGGGCATCCCTCGGACGAGGGGTGCCCATTCGTTTGGACAATGTTTAGCAGGAGAATAGTTTTCCAAAGGCACGGTTTTTGTCAAAATTTTTCGCATTTTCGAAGAGTGGGAATCGCTTAAAATTTACCGCCAGCACCTTTGGTTGCAAATACGGCACTCTCGCGAGGTCAAAATCTGCAGTTTTTTGTGCAAAAAGTCAAAAAGCCTTAGGTTTTTTAGCGAAACCTGTGAAAAAGCAGGGCAAATTTCCAATTTTCTGTGCGTCGAAAAAGATGAAAAAGTCAAGGCCTCGTTAAAATTTCGCGACGCCTCGTTAAAAAAACATTAGACCTTTTTTCAACAAAGCCTTGGCTTTTTCTCAACAGGTCCAATCTCGCCGAAACAACAACTTCTATTTCATCAACAGCATTTGTCAAAATTTTTCGCATTTTTTGTTTACTCTCAGCAACCATTAAGACAAAAAAAGAGGAGCGCCTGCTCCTCTCGATTTATGCCTTGTGCTTAGCCAATTCCCGTGCTACACTCTCGCGGGTGTGCTTCCACCGCTTATGGCTCCAAAGCCACAGGTGCGGTTGGCGTCGTATCATACGCTCCAACTCCTTCATATAGAGCTGCGTCAGTTCGTAGTCGGGATATTTCGCAGGCTCTTCGGTCACCAAGTGCAGGTGCATGTGGTAGTAGCCACGGCGCACGCGCTGCACATCGGCGATATAGATGGCCGCGCCCACCTTCTTGGCGATGCGTTCGGTACCTGTGAATACTGGGGTGTCCTGGTGCAGAAAGTCAGCCCAATCGTGTATGCTGTTGGGCAGGGGCGATTGGTCCGACACGAAGCCCACGATCGAGCGCACGCCCTCGCTCTTCATCTTCAATATTTGTCGCAGCGCCTCGTACTTCGAGATACTCTTCGACCCAAAGCGTTGGCGCAAGTCCAAGAATAGGCGGTCGAACGCCTTGTTCTTCAGTGGACGGTACAATTGAGCACTGGGCACGCGGCCGTGCTTTCCCCACAACGGAATCGAGGAAACCCACTCCCAGTTGCAGTAGTGTCCCAGGTAGATGAAAGCAAAGGGGCATTTCTCGAGTGACTCTTCCAAGCGTGGCATACCCTCGATCACCATTCTGCGCTTGATTTCCTCCTCACTTATGGTCAGGAGTTTGATCGTCTCTACGATGTAGTCGCAGAAGAAGCGGTAGAAATCGCGCTCAATACCTCGGCGCTCCTCTGCAGTACGCTCGGGAAACGAAGCGTCGATGTTTCTGCGCACCACGCCGCGGCGATAGCGCACCACGTAGTAGACGAGTACAAACAGCACGTCGGACAGCACATAGAGCAGACGCAGGGGCAGATGCGACAACTCCTTGAGTAAAGCAATCAGTATCTTCATGCGTGCAAAGGTAGAAATATTTTTTGCACGCGCACACGTAATATTATATATATGTGCCATATTTGCTGAAAATCATCCAATATTACCTACAAAATCACGATAATTCACACTTTGCCACAATTAAATACATTATAAATCCCTTAGTTTGAAAAAAATCAGTATATTTGCACGCCAAAAAGTATGCAAAATAGAAAATAACTAACATAAAAACACAATTAAAAACCATGCAAAACAAAGGATTTGTTAAGGTCATCGCAGTGCTCCTTACCCTGATTTGCTGCTTCTACCTCTCGTTCTCATTCGTAACTAACAAGTACGAAAAGAACGCAGACGCGTATGCTACAGCTAAGATCAAGGGCGGAAAATATGCTGATGACAATGCAAAAGACAGAGCATTCAACGACTTCCGCACAGCCTATCTTGACTCAATGGGCAACGAAAAGGTGTACATGTGGAAGACCCTGAAGGAATGTCAACAATTGCAAATTGGCCTCGGTTTGGACTTGAAGGGTGGTATGAACGTCATCCTCGAAGTTTCTATCCCCGACTTGCTCAGAAGCACAGCCGGCACAGACAAGACCGTACAGGCTAACGTGAAAGAAGCAGTCGCTTACGCAGACTCAGTAGCAAAAAGAAATGGCGACGACGTGCTCGACGTGTTCGTAACCCGTTACCAAGAATTGTACGGCAAGGATAAGTTGGGTGGTGCTTTCGGCACAAACCTCGATGGCATCTCGGCTAATTCTACCGATGCACAGGTAAAAACAGCATTGCTCGCTAAGATCGAATCAGCAGTAAGCAACGCTAACGAAGTGATCCGTACACGTATCGACCGCTTCGGTGTGGCACAACCAAACATCCAAATCTTGAAGGGCCGCGGACAAATGGGTCAAATCATGGTAGAAATGCCAGGTATCAAGGAACCCGAACGCGTACGTAAGCTCCTCACAGGTAGTGCTAACCTCCAATTCTGGGAAACCTACAGCGCAGCTGAAGTAAGCGGTTTGGCAGAAGTCGTAAACGGTCACTTGCAAATCCCTGGCGGCGGTTCTATCGTCGGATATACTCGTTCGAAGGAAGATACTACTGCTATCATGCAAGCTTACCACGCTAACAAGGCATCTCTCCCCGTAGACCTCGTATTGGCTTGGAGCGTGAAGGAAGAAACCCAAACTATGAGAACACAAGACGGCAAGGTAGAAAATGTCGTTCTTGGTTATGCTCTCTATACCCTCAAGGCAAAGAACGGTGGTCCTTCAATGGAAGGCGACGTTATCAAGACTGCTAAGGCAGACTTTATGGAAGGCAGTAAGCCCGTCGTATCTATGACAATGACCAACCGCGCTTCTGCAGAATGGGCTAAGTTGACAGAAAGAAACGTAGGCAAGTCTGTAGCAATCGTTCTCGACGGCTATGTATACAGCGCGCCAAACGTCAACGAAAAGATTGCCGGCGGTAATTCTCAAATCTCTGGTAGCTTTACAATCGACGATACTCGCGACCTCTCTAACGTCCTCAATAGTGGACGTATGGACGTGAAGTTGTCAGTAGTTCAAGAAGAAACTGTAGGTCCATCTTTGGGTGAAGCATCTATCACAGCAGGTCTCACAGCTTGTATCTTTGCACTCGTGCTTCTGATGATCTTCATGTGCATGGCTTATGGCTTTATCCCAGGTATGGTAGCCAACTGCGCACTCTTGCTCAACTTCTTCTTCACTTTCGGCGTACTCACTTCATTCCAGGCAGCACTCACCATGAGTGGTATCGCTGGTATGGTGCTTTCTTTGGGTATGGCTGTCGATGCTAACGTATTGATCTACGAACGTATCAAGGAAGAGCTCAAGGCAGGTAAGAACATCAAGACCGCACTTGCTGACGGTTACGGCAACGCATTCTCTGCAATCTTCGACTCTAACTTGACATCAATCATCACTGCTGTTATTCTTTACAACTTCGGTACAGGTCCTATCCGTGGTTTCGCGTTGACGCTCGGTATTGGTATCGCAGCTTCATTCTTTACTGCAGTATGGATGACTCGTATCGCATACGAACACTTCCTCAAGAAAGACAAGTGGACTAAGTTGACTTTCACCACAGCGATGACTCGCAATTTCTTGGCTAATACTAAGGTGAAGTTCATGGAAAAGGGTAAGAAGTCTGTTATCGCATTTGGCGTATTTATGCTTATCTGCGTTGCATTCTTGGGTATCCGTGGTTTGTCAAAGGGTATCGACTTTACAGGTGGTCGTAACTATGTCATCGAATTTGAAGACAAGAATACTAAGCCCGAAGCTGTTGAAGCTGCAGTACAAGCTGCTGTGAAGGCAGATGCTAAGGATCCAGATGCTGCGGTTAACGCTATTTCTGTCGTAACAGCAGAAAGCCGTTGCGTACGCTTGACAACAAACTACCGCATCAACGATACAGCAGAAAATATCGACGACCAAGTTGACCAATTCGTTCACAAAGCATTGAAGGATGCTGGTCTGATCAAAGCAGAGTACGATGTATTCAAAGATCGTCAAAACAAGACTGGTGGTTCTATTGTATCTGCTCAAAAGGTAGGTTCTTCTGTCGCTGCAGATATGGTTAAGGGCGCTATCATCAGTGTGCTCTTTGCACTCGTAGCAATCTTCCTCTACATTTTGGTACGTTTCCGCAACGTAGCATTCTCTGTAGGTAGTGTAGTTGCTTTGACTATCGACGCAGTACTTATTATCGGTATGTACAGTATCTGCTGGGGTTGGGTACCCTTCTCATTGGAAGTAGACCAAACCTTTATCGCGGCTGTATTGACTGCTATCGGTTATTCAATTAACGACAAGGTGGTAGTATTTGACCGTATTCGTGAAAACTTGGGTCTCTATCCTAAGCGCAACACTAAGCGTGTGTTCAACGAATCTATCAATAGTACTTTGACTCGTACTATTATGACTTCGTTCACTACTCTCCTCGTGTTGCTCTGCATCTTCTTCTTGGGTGGCGATAGCATCCGTTCATTCTCATTCGCAATGATCTTGGGTGTGACATTCGGTACCTTGAGCTCAATCTTCCTTGCTGCTCCTATTGCATACCGCACTTTGGGCAAAAAGAGAGTGATTGGCGAAGCTGAATAATTGAGATTCATTTTCCTATTATAAGGGAAATACAAATAAAGATTGAGATGCGTCAAAATACTGGCGCATCTCTTTTTCATTCCTATAATATATATGCACAATATGTACAGGCGCTATTTGTTTCATCTATTTGTTTTGCTGCTGCCTTCCCTTTTTATCTCTTGTGCTATGGCAGACTCTTCGCTACGCCTTGCCCCCTATTTCACAAGTGGAATGGTATTGCAGCGCCACCAGCCTATTTGCATACACGGTTACGCTGGTGCCGGCGAAAAGGTACATGTGGATTTTCTGCAGTCTCAGCAAACAGCCACCTGTGATAAGAATGGGAGATGGCAGGTCTGTCTGCCCGAGCAAAAGGCGGGAGGTCCTTATATTTTGAAGGTGGAGTGCGAGGGCGAAGAAGTTGAAGTGCGCGATATCTATATAGGAGAAGTGTGGCTATGTAGCGGACAGTCAAATATGCAACTGCCTGTGCGGGAAACAAAGGGCGCCGCGGAAGATATTGCCAGCGCCTCAGAGCAAAAACGTGTACATCTGTATCAAATGCGTCCGTCGCGGATTCCATTTGCCGAAGCCTGGGAAAAAACCTACGTTGATTCTTTGAAACGCAACGAATACTATTTGCCTGCACAATGGACCAAATGCGATGCAAAAACCGTGGCGGATTTTTCTGCTATAGGTTATCATTTCGGACGTCTGCTTTCGGAGAAATTAGACTGCCACGTCGGTATCATTTGCAACGCCGTGGATGGTTCGCTGTGCGAGTCGTGGATAGATAGTCAGACCCTCGCGTCAGGATGTCCCGATTTGAATAAAGAATGGTGGACCGAG